>WSSedB1CaDRAFT_10000544_pt1 | contig 16111 bp, 13 predicted proteins | sample WetSurSB1Cattail_FD_9460 | JGI IMG/M metagenome (IMG submission 9460)
CTTTGACCAAAAGGCGGCCTTTTCTTCGGGACTCCGGTCAGCGTTGGTTTGCCAGGATTCCGAGATCCCCTGGCGCCAGCAGCCGTATACGCCGCCCTGGCCATCCTCGAAAAGCTTGCACCAACCGGCCTTGTCACTTTTCCGGTCGCTGGTAGCGAAGCGTACCATCTTGCCGGGAATGATCTCGGATGAAAGGGGGGCGCCGCCGGTTGACTGACGGACCGCTTCGAGAAAAGCTTCTATGCCCGACGGCCCGGATGTCATGAAGCCCCCTCACATACCGGCATCTCTTCGATCAGAGCCCTGATGTCGGATACCTTCCAGGCGGTGATGCGGGCACCGAGTTTGACCGGCTTCGGGTAGCGGCCTGATTTGACCCCGGCCCACCAGGTGCTCCTGGATACCGGGATGATCGCTGGAATGGAGGGATCGGCTTTGGCGTCGCCAATGATGTTGCAGAGCCGGACAAAGCCGGTTTCCGGTAAGGTGGGGTTTACTGCGGTGGTTCCCATATTGATCGGCCTCCATCTCTCTTCGAATAAGGTCAGCTCGGTGTTCGGCTGGCGATCCGATGACTTGCGCCCGACGGGCAATGGAGGCGGCTGGAATTAAAAAGAGGCCATCACCTTGCATCTAGGTAATGGCCCCTGCACGAATCACATATCGGAGACTTCAATCAGTAAGGCAGTCAGTTTCGAAGAAAATGCCAAATCTCATGCCGTGACCTTGACCCGCAATGCCGAGCGGAATCAATCGATGTATGTTGGACAGAATAATACATCTTCAGACGGCAACGTCAAGAAGAATTTCACAAAATAATCAATGAAAACAATATGATATGAAATGTTTTGAAAACTATAGAAACGTTTTGAAATATTCTGAAAGCATTTGAAAGCATATTTTTTATGTTTATCAAGATAGCTTCGCTGGAAATTGGATGATTTTTGCCCCGCTTTTCAGCTTGTCGAGGTAGTCGGCCCAAGTCTGCATCATCCTTTTTCGTTCTGTCAGGTGAGTTGTTCGATTATAGGCCCGTCCCAAAGGGTCTTTCACAGAATGGGCAAGCTGATGTTCGATAAAATCTGGCCGGATCTGGAGGACTTCATCGAGGATTGTCCGGGCCATGGCGCGGAAGCCGTGTCCGCACATGGTTTCGCTGTCATATCCCAAGCGCCGCAATGCTGCATTTACCGTGTTCTCGCTCATCGGGCGAGCATGAGACCGGACGGACGGGAACACGTAACGGCTGTTTCCCGTGAGCGGTCGTAATGCTTTCAGGATCTCCACGGCCTGCTGTGGCAGGGGTACAGTGTGGGGTATTTTCATTTTCATGCGGGACCCAGGAATATTCCATTCAGGTGTGCTGCCGTCAAACAATTCCAAATCAAGCTCAGTCCATTCCATCTTCCGCAGCTCCCCAGGCCGGACAAGCAGCATCGGTGCAAGCTGAAGGGCACACCGTACTGGGAAAGTTCCCTCATATCCATCAATAGCCCGCAAAAGCCCCGCAACTTCCTTCGGGTCCGTTATCGCCGGAAAGTGAGAGCCTTTAGCAGGTGGCAACGCGCCTTTCAGGTCTGCGGACGGGTCGCGCTCAGCCCGGCCGGTGGCGATTGCGTAGCGGAATATCTGCCCACAGTTGCATTTTGCCCTGTGTGCCGTGTCCAGCGCCCCCCGCGCTTCAATCCTGCGCAACACAGCCAGCAGCTCAGGTGCCTTGATTTCGGTGATGGGGCGCTTCCCCAGCCAGGGGTAAATGTCGTTCTCCAGGCGCGCCTTGATCTTCTCGGCGTGCGAGTCTGCCCAGTTCGGGGAAAACTTATTGAACCATTCCAGGCCGATAACCTCGAAGCTGTTCGCGTTGCACTCTGCCCGCGCCGCCTTTTGGGCCTTGCGTACCTCTCCGGGATCTACCCCCACCGCGACCTGCCGCCGTGCTTCGTCCCGGCGCTGCCTGGCGTCTGCCAGGGATATCTCAGGGTATGTCCCCAGGGCGAGTAGTTTTTCCTTGCCACCAAACCGATACTTGAACCGCCAGCATTTGCCGCCGTTCGGGGTTTTCTTTCCTGGAGGGCTTACAAGGAGATATAGGCCGCCACTATCTGACAACTTTACCTGTTTGTCTCCCGGCTTCGCATTGCGAACTTTCACGTCAGTAAGTGCCATGCTTCACCTCGTTACAAGAGCTTGTTCAAAAGATCTCTGACGAATTCTGCCTCACCTAGCGTAAACCGAAGTACCGAACTGCCCTTCCAGATTTCAAAAGTCCCGTCAATGATCGCCCGCACGGATGGTTTGTCATTACCAGTCAACTCTGCCGCTTCTATCCGTGCCCTCTTGTCTTTTCTGTCGGCAGAAGGATCGATACCTTTGCCTAACAAAAGACGCGCTTCGTTACGCTGTAATCGTGCGTCTGATAAGGAAACATCAGGGTATGAGCCGAAGGATATCAGTTTCTCTCGTCCGCAGAACCGATACTTAAAGCGCCAAAGCCTCTTGCCGTTCGGCTGAACCAGAAGAAAAAGACCTCCTCCATCGAACAACCTGAAAGGCTTTTCGCCTGGGGGGACATTGTCGACCTGGGGCTCTGACAGCGGGGGAATCGTCTTTGACATGCGGCTAATCCTCTATTGGCAAGGATCGATAAGCATTCCGGGGGTAGTCATTTTTTGGCCGGGGGTAGATTAGCCAAATCTACCCCCGTATTGAGCGGATGTCAATAAACTTTCCTGGACCACTTCGGATACCAGATAACAAAAAACCCGCCATTTCTAGCGGGTTTCTGTTCTTCTCCGGACCTTGCCGGATTATGATTTGGTGGAGATGAACGGGATCGAACCGTCGACCTATGCGTTGCGAACGCATCGCTCTCCCAGCTGAGCTACATCCCCATATTATAGTTCGTTGAGCTCGACAAGCGGCAATGTAATCTTGAAAACCGCCCCTTGTCCTTCATTTGCGACTTCAACGGTACCGTTGTGATTCAGTAGAATGCGTTTTACAATCGCCAGACCCAGCCCGGTACCTTGAGGCTTGGTGCTAAAGAACGGATCAAAAATCCTTTTCATCATGTCGGGATGGATGCCCCCGCCTGTGTCGCTAATGCTAATCGTTACGACGTTTTTGTCAAGGAATACTTTCTGCAACGAAACTTCAATTACGCCGCCATGTTCCATGCTTTCGCAGGCATTCAAGATCAGATTGAGAAAAACCTGCTTAAGCTGGTGGGCATCCCCCAGAACTATCCACGGACCACCGGTAAACGATGTAAACAGACGGATGCTATTGTCTTCCAAGGGTGTACTGCAAATCTCGAAGCATTCTTCCAGTATCTCTTCCAAATCACAATTTACGTAGTTGAAACAAATCATCGGCTTGCTTGCGAAGGTAAGGATATCCGTCAGCATTTTCTCAAGGCGGCCGACTTCTTTACTGATAGTGTCGGCATATCGATGTTCACGAGAGCCCGTAACGAGTGTTTTGAGCAGTCGCCGCGCAAAACCTCCAATGGTGATGAGCGGATTTTTCAATTCATGGGCCAGCTTTGCCGCCATCTCACCCACGGCTGCCAATCGCTCACCACGGACAAGTCGCTCCCGGGCATCACGTAGATTGCAATGCGCCTCCTCGATACGATTGTAGAGCATCGAGTTTTCTACAGCCATACCCGCCTGATGCGCAAAGAGTTGAAGAAAATGAAGATCGTCCAGAGTGATCCTGTTACCGGATACGGGATTGTCCACCGCAATCATACCAAGGTTTTTGTCTCTTGAAAGCAATGGTACGGCGGCAAATATGGAGACCCCCAAGCGTCTGAGGGAAATACAGGCCGGACAGTTGTCGGTAACCGCTTCCTCCGCGTGGTACGAGGTATTTTGAGCCATTACCCGGCTGATGATATCGCAACTACCGTCGATATCGATGCGTGTGGCCTTTACACGGTTGCAGAAATCGGTGGTTCGTTGACGAGCAATAATCTCATCGCTGATATCCCAGCGGCTGCCCAGGGGATTTTCGCTGTTGCCAACAACGATCAGGCTCTCGGACGTCTCGTTGGTTACACCGAGCATACCCTGCAGAGCATGGGATTTTTCATTATACAGAAAGAGCATGGCCCGCTCAAAGAGTGGGGAGCGGCCGGATGTCAGTGCGGTGAGGATGAGGTGGATCAGCTTATTGAGGCGTATGGTGGATAACAGGGTATTGCTGAACTGATACAATAACGCCAGTTCGGTGAGATTCTTGTCTGTAGCGGTACAGCAGAGAGAGTTCTGGGCTTCCATATATTGAACCGTTACCTACCTAAAAAAGTAAGGAGTTACGGACGCATTTCTTTTTTTTCTGCTTCCATCTTGCAGTTGATGCAGAGTGTTGTGACCGGACGGACCTTGAGCCGCGCCTCTCCGATTTCATCACCGCACTCTTCGCAGATCCCGAATTCGCCGGTATCGATTTTGTTGAGCGCCTCTTTGATTTTATTGATAAGTTTACGTTCTCGGTCACGGATGCGCAACTCGAAACTCCGGTCCGATTCCTGGGTTGCACGATCAGTGGGGTCAGGAAAATTGGATGAATCGGAAGTCATCTCTGTGACAGTCTTACCCGCCTCACTCAGAAGTGACTTCATTTCTTCAACCAGCATGCATCTAAAAAACTCAAGTTTTTCCGCTTCCATAGCCTACTCCTGACAGTATCTTAAATAAACAGATTCTAGAGATTACCTTTAACCAAGTCCAGTAAAAAATAGAGTCAGCACTACATGAGTAGCCGCATCGCCTCATCAACCGAGGCAACTCCCTCCAAACGGATCTTTCCCTTTTTGAGTCGCTTCAGATTGCCCACCGGAATAATGCAGGTCTGAAAACCCAGTTTTTCAGCTTCGGCAATGCGCTGCTCCGGTTGTGTTATGGCCCGCACCTCCCCTGCCAGTCCCACTTCACCCAGCACGACAGTCTGGGGCGCGATGATCTTATCCAGGTGGCTGGACGCCACTGCCATGATCATGGCCAGGTCAGCGGCAGGCTCATTGAGACGGACACCGCCGGCAGCGTTGAGAAAGATATCCAGCCCTGCCAGGTGCAATCCAACTTTCTTTTCAAGTACCGCCACCAGCAGCGCCAGCCGGTTGTGGTCAACACCAATGGTTGTTCTGCGTGGAACGCCGAAGGAAGTCTGGGTTACCAGCGCCTGGAGTTCCACCAGCAGCGGGCGGCTTCCCTCCAACGAGGCGGTAACCACTGAACCGGACGCTCCCAGGGGGCGCTCGGAGAGGAACAGTTCCGAAGGATTATCCACACCGGTCAGCCCTTCCTGCTTCATCTCGAATACACCAATTTCGTTGGTTGACCCAAAGCGGTTCTTGACAGCCCGCAGGATACGAAAAGGGTGGCTTCCATCTCCTTCGAAATACAGCACCGTGTCGACAATATGTTCCAGCACACGCGGGCCGGCAATAGCGCCGTCTTTGGTAACGTGCCCGACAATAAAAATCGGTATGCCGAGACCTTTGGCCAGTACCATCAGCTTGCCAGCCGACTCCCGCACCTGGCTGACGCTACCGGGCGCCGACTCCAGGGCGGAGGTCCAGACCGTCTGTATGGAGTCGACAACCATAACCTTTGGTTTGAGGGCAGCTGCATGGGCCAAAATCGCCTCCAACGAGTTTTCGGCCAGAATCAGCAAGTTTTTGTGGGACGCCCCCAGGCGTTCGCCTCGCAAACGTGTCTGGGAAGCCGATTCCTCACCGGACACGTATAGCACCTGTCCCGCTGATCCGGCCAGGTTGTGCATGGCCTGCAACAGCAGGGTCGACTTGCCGATTCCCGGGTCACCACCGATCAGAACAAGCGATCCCGGTACAATGCCGCCGCCCAGCACCCGATCAAGTTCTCCAAGGGCGGATTTAATCCTGGTTTCCGATTGGGCAGGTACATCGCAGATCGGTATCGGCTTTGAACGCCCTCCGGCCGGCGCGCCTTGCCGCGAGGAGGCAAGCGCTTCCTCGGCCATGCTGTTCCAAGAGCCGCAATCAGGACATTTACCCAGCCATTTTGGTGATTGGCAGCCACACTTCTGGCAGGTAAAAACTGTTTTCAATTTCAAGTATTCTCCCTCTCTAACGAAGAGGCAAAAGCAACAACTTCGCAGCTACAGCCCTTGTCCGAGCTTGACATGGCCGTTTCCGGTATATCATTACGGTCACGCAATTGTCATCAAACAAGTGACGCACAGATTGAGAAAACCGGAATCACGTCATTCCCTTTTTCGCCTATCCGACTGAGATCCGTAAAGGTCATTCACACGATCGACAAATCAGGTCAGGCAAAACAATATTTACCCCAAACCACCATTTTTGCTATAATAATTTTGTATTGACAGGTGAGGAGTTTACCAGCCAGGAGAATAAAAATGAAAATCGTTCCAATGGACTTGTTTGAAATTCTCAGGAAAGAAATTGAAGAACTGAAAGCGGAGAATGCCGAACTTCGCAAAACAAATCATGAACTGGAACAGCGTCTAAAGGAAATGCACGGTGAGTATATGCTGCTGCGGTACCAGTTCAAGGGGATGCCGAGCCAGGCTGAAGCACTCAAACTGCGGCAGGAAATGCTCACGCTCAAGAAGGAATTACGGATGAGAGGATGGAAGGAAACCAGCTAAAAACCGAGCGAGGCGTTTTGAGAGCACAACTGATCTCTTCGGGCGCTCTTAAAGCAATGGCAGGTTCTGCGCTGTAAATATGACTATTTCCACACCCACGCACACAAACCCTCGACACAACCAGGCAAACGCCGTTCACCACCCCTCGCACGCTACTGTGTAACCATCCACGCCGATATCAACTGTCCACATCTCGCATCCGGCCTGTTCCTCTGCGACACCAGGCATCGCAAGATACAATTTAATTTTGACTTTCAAAATGAGCGTTATAACATTACAGGATACAAACTCTGTTTTGTCTGCTTTTCGCCCGTTCTTGAAGAGCTATACATAGCGAAAGGAGAGAATATGAAGAGGTTGGGTTTGCTAATTTGTTGTCTGTTAGTGATGGCGACTAACGTTACATTGGCTGCCGATCCACAACCCTTACAACAACCTGCCAGCACTGACAAACCGGCTCATGATGTTGTGTTGACCCCTTTGTCTGCACAAGTCATTAAGGGCGAAATGATGGTGATTGCAAGCAACCAGGATCGGGCCTTTGACTCCCAGGCAGCTAATAACGAAGTCTCTTTTGAAGGCAAGGGTAACAGCACGATTCGGGTGAAGGCCTCTGCGGTATCGCCAGATGGGCGAGTTTTGACCGTGCGAGCGCCTGATAAGGCGCTTTCGGGGATGGCAACCATAAAGAACGGTGCGAAAGATATCGGCAAGGTGGCTGTCGGGATCGTGGACTCACCATGTATCGGCGGATGGTTCTTTCAGATAATGGCGATGTTACCCACCGTGGTGTTCTTAATCTTTTTGACGGTCGTAAAAAAAGCCCTGAAGGACGGCAAATGGAATCTGAGCGACGCCTTATCGGAAACAGACGCCCTCCGGGACAATGCTGGTGCTCTGGAAAAAAATCCTGATACAGGCAACCCGATTTATCCGAAAAGCGCGAGTCGCCTGATCGCGTTCATTGGTTTGTTCGTAATTGTTATCTGGATTATGGGGTTGTCAATCCCCACATTCTACCATTTTGCCTGCACGGGCGAGATGCCGGATCTGAGTGGCGTGTCAACTTTCCTGGCCGCTCAAGCCGGGTTGTTTGCCCCATACATTGCGAACAAAATTGCCGGTGCGATCAAATAGCAAATAGATCCGATTCGGTCATTTTGCCAAAGCCACCGAGGAAGTCAACACGAAAGACAGCTGATTTGAGGGGGTTGGCAGGTTACTGATACTGGAAATGGAGCAAAGCGTCGGAGTAGATAAATGATGATGAATATCTAACATATTTAAAAGGGTGCCTGTATCTACGCCAACTACGGCGCATGGGTGGACTCAGTCAAGAATTGCACCTATGTTGAGACCGAAGAGGATTCGGCAAGTAAACGCCAATATGTACGGGTGAAAAGCTTTCCCGGTGAAGCTGTTTTGTATCAGGGTTTTGTGGAGATGTAGGGAGTAAGGCGGGTAAATCGATGGTATTTGTGACAGATAACGACGACTGGTGGTGTCGCCGGAGGTTGGGAGATTGGGTTTTAAAGTTGAGCAGAAAGGATCGCGTCTACACTTTACATATGTAGAGTGTGCTGGTGTTTGATCTGACATTCATCTGGCATCAGTATATTCGCAATTCCCTGACCCTACACCGCATGCAGGAATGTTTTAATAACAGCTACCGGCAGCATTGCAAATTGCAAACTATACAACAACATGAAACATGATTGGAAAATCAAAAGGAGGAAGTTATGGCGCAATTAAACGGTTTCGCAGTCAAAATCAGCTGGTTGGGAGCTGATCATACCTATGTCGCGAGTAGTGACGGATATGTCTGGCCATGCTGGGGAAGAAGCTCCGGCGGAAGGCTGATCTCTTCCGGCCAGGGAAGCTCTGCGCAAGCTAACTGCCTGTCTCAATCCGACTCACACGCAGGTATAGTTTATGGTGTGACCGGTGTCTGTCATCAAACGGCAAACCGCGTTCTCTGGCCATCTCGTACCACTGTTTCCGATGCAGCGGGCTACTGGGCTTCTACGCTGCTTTACGGCGTTTACGGAACCATGGGACTTGTTCAGCTTGCTGAGTGGGAAGTACGCAAAGCACGTTGCTCCAAGGTTAGCGGCGATCGCGTAACTGCGGTACCACTGCTTGCTTCAACCAAGGCAGCAGCAGAAAAACCGGTGGCTCCTCAGTCGGCGGAGGAGCGTGTGTTCCTTGACAAGATTGATCAACTGTACGCCCCCCATGTGCAGACATTGACGGTGGTGGCTCTTGCTGAAATGAAGGCCCCTGACTTTCTCGCCAAGGAACTCGATCTTATAGCGGATTACAAGCTCGGGACGGCCAAGGATCCAAAGCAGATCGCTTCACTCCAGAAAACACAATCCGATATCCTGAAAGAAAAACAGAACCTGGCGCTTGCTCTGAATAACGGAAAGATCACTGGGGAAGAGTACGCAAAAAAGGTCAACGATTTGTTCGTGACCCTGTTGGACAAATGCTCCAAAACCCTCAGCGAAGAGCATTATTCCAAGCTGCTTAATATCAAACCTGGTGTCGTTTTCGGCATCGTCGATCCCAAAATCATGGCAAAACTTCACAAGTAGCCGGAAAATTGCGGAGCTTTTGGATCGGCCCGCACATTCCCTAACGATCAGATACCAACAAATGTTGAAAAAGAGTCGATCATGAAAAAGGTGCGAATGACGGAAGCGGAATACCTGGAACAACTTGGAGGGCTTTTTGAAAAGCTTAAACTTGAGATGCCTCAAGCCTCGGATCAGGATATTTATTCCATTTACCAGCAGCGGGAATTTGATTTGATGATCGATTTCCGTCTGGGCACTGATTTCCCGGATGAACGGCGTCAGGAGCTGAAAAAGTTGCAGCATCAGCTTATGTGCAGGATGGAGGAACTAAAGTCCAAGTTGCTATCGGGTGAGATATCGGCTGATGATTATGCCGTAGTCATACAGGAGCTCGTTAAACAGAAAATGACAGATCTGACCGTACTACTTGATACAGATGAGTTTGAAGCCTTGTGTGGTGATGGTTTTCCAGGGATTCCACTCGACCCGAGCCTCATTGGACGTAGCTAGTTTGCCACCTTTTGCTGTTTCACCAAACCCCATGCCTCTGTAGCGGACCGGAAACAACAATCACCGCTCCACATCAGTCAAACCCGGATACAACCAAATAAAACGCCGTGGGCCTCATATCAGAAAGTCCCACGGCGTTTTTGCATTTACTGTTCGATGCGCCTGCCCCCCTACTCGCTCCCCCCCCCAAGCACCTTGTACAGCGTCACCAAGTTGCTGAGCCGTGTAAGGTTAACACTGATCAACCCTTGTTGAGCGCTGTAGAGCGAGCGCTGGGAATCCAGCACGTCCAGGTAGCTGGCAATACCACCGTGGTAGCGAGCCTGGGACAGGCGGTAGCTCTCGGACGTGGCATTGGTCAGGGACTGCTGCGCTTCCATCTGTTCCGTCACAGTGCCGTTCTGGGCCAGGGCGTCGGCCACCTCCCGGAAGGCGCTCTGAATCGCCTTTTCGTATTGGGCAAGATAGATGTCCCGGTCACGTTCAGCCACGGTGAGGCTGGCCTTGTTCCTGCCGTAATCGAAAATCGGCAGGGTGAATTGCGGCGCAAAGCCCCAGGCGAACGAACCGGGTGAAAAAAGTCCGGTCAACTGGGTGCTGGAGGTGCCGATGCTCGTGTTGAGGGTAATACGGGGAAAGAAGGCGGCCCGCGCGGCTCCGATATTGGCATTGGCCGCCTTGAGCAACTGTTCGGCCTGCATAATGTCAGGGCGGCGCTGGAGCACATTGGATGGTACGCCAGCCTGCAGTTCCCGTATGGTTCCGATCGCACTGAACCCACCGGGGAGCAGTTCCGCCGGCACCGAAGCGCCCACAACAAGGGCCAGCAAATTCTCATCCTGGGCCACCTGGGTGGTGTAGCGGGACACATCCACCCGGGCCGAATCCACGCTGGTCTGGGCTTGACGTAAGTCCAGCTCCGATGAGGCGCCGGCAGTAAAACGACTCTGGATCAATTTGTAGGAGACTCGCTGGCTTTCAAGGGTGTCATGAGCCAGCTTCAGCCGTTCACGATCGGCGGCAAGTGTTAGATAATTGTTGGCCACCTCGGCCACCAGGCTGATCTGGAAGCTACGGCGCGCCTGCTCGGTTGCCAGAAACTGTTCCAGGGCCTGATCCTTCAGGCTCTGGATGCGGCCGAAAAAATCCAGCTCGTAGGTGCTTAAGCCCAGGCTCAGACTGTAGTTCCGGGAAATCATGGATTGCCCGGTACCCGAGACGTCCGCCGGCAAACGCTTAACCGTAGCGCTACCGTCGGCGCTGATGGTTGGCAGAAGGTCGGCACGCTGGATGCGGTACTGGGCGCGCGACTTTTCTACGTTCAGCGCCGCAACGCGCAGGTCGCGGTTATTGTCCAGGGCCAGGGTGATCAGTTTTTGCAGCTGCGGGTTGATAAAGAACTGGTTCCATTTCAGATCGGAGGCGGCCGGATCACCCGCTTGAGCGGCGCTGTTCTTATAGGCTGGGCCTGTGGGCCAGGTAGCAGGAACCGGCGCTTCCGGCTGCGTATAGCGCGGCGCCATGGTGCAACCGGCCAGACAGGCGATAGCAATGCTTATGGTTGCAATTCTGCGGATCATGTCAGTTGGCCTCCGGAGTGGTGAGAAGTTCTGATTGTGCGGGGGCGCGCCGGGGGTTTTTCCCGAACAGTCGCGAGACCAGCACAAAGAAAAACGGAATAAAGAACAGGTCGATAAAGGTAGCCGAAAGAAGGCCACCGGTTACGGCTGTGCCGATTGCGTTCTGGGCTCCGGCACCTGCTCCCTTGGTAAGGGCCAGCGGCAATGTGCCGAAAAAGAATGCCAGTGATGTCATGATAACCGGTCGCAGCCGGATCTTCACCGCCGACAAAGTGGCCTCAATCAATCCAAACCCCTCTTGCATCTGTGCCTTGATAAACTGAATGATCAGGATGGCGTTCTTTGTTGAAAGTCCAACGGTGGTAAGCAAGCCGATCTGGAGATACACATCGTTGGGCATCCCGCGTAACGTAACCGCCGCTATCGCTCCCACAAGACCAAGCGGCAGCATCAGCAAATTCACAAAGGGGATGGTCCAGCTCTCATACAATGCAGCCACACTGAGAAACACCACCAGCAGCGAAATCGCGTACAGCGCTGGCGCCTGCGCCCCCGACTGTTTCTCCTCGTAGGAGAGGCCGGTCCACTCGTAGCCGATACCCGGCGGCAGTTGGGCAGCCATCTTCTCCATTTCAGCCATCGCCTCGCCGGTGCTCACCTTGAGCCCTGCCTGCCCCATGATCTCCACCGATGGAGTTCCGTTATACCGTTCCAGACGCGGCGAGCCGTACTGCCAGCGCGCGGTGGCAAAGGCGGAAAACGGCACCATATCGCCGGTCGAGTTGCGGACATACCAGCTGTTGATATCCTCCGGCAACATGCGGTACCTGGCGTCCGACTGGAGATACACCTTCTTGACCCTGCCGTTTTCAATGAAGTCGTTCACGTAGGAACTGCCCCAGGCGGTGCCGAGCACGGTATTGATATCGCCCAGCGAGAGCCCCAGAGCGCCTGCCCTGACATCGTCAATATCCAGCTTGAACTGGGGAGAGTCATCCTGACCGTTGGGACGCACCGCAACCAGTTTCGAATTCTTCGCGGCCATGCCCAAAAGCTGATTACGGGCTTCCATCAGTTTAGCGTGACCGACTCCGCCACGATCCTGCAACATGAAGTCAAAGCCATTGGCCTGTCCCAATTCTATCACCGCGGGTGGCGAAATGGCAAACGCCAGGCCGTCCCGTATTTTGGAGAAAGCTCCCATGGCCCGCCCGGCGATTGCCGGTGATTTCAGATCGGGGGTCTGACGGAACTTCCAGTCCTTGAGCTTCACAAAGGCAAGCCCCATGTTCTGGCCGCGGCCGGCAAAGCTGAAACCCGCCACCGTAATCAGCGAATCCACCGTCTTTTGTTCATGCTCCTGAAAATGCTGTTCGATCTGCCGTATGACCTTGACGGTCCGTTCCATGGTTGCCCCGGCCGGCAGCTGGATCTGGCAGATGATGAAGCCCTGATCCTCATCCGGCAGAAACGCGGTGGGCAGACGCAAGAAGAGGAACGCCATGCAGGCAACGATTGCGCCGTAAACGACCAGATAGCGCACCGGTTTGCTGAAGGAATTGCCGACAATGGTTTCATACTTCGTCCTGCCGCGGTCGAACCATTTATTGAACCAGCGGAAGAAACCGGCGAACCAGCCGCTGTCTCCGGCCACATGCCCCTTTTCCACCGGTTTGAGCAGGGTGGCGCACAAGGCCGGGGTCAGTGTCATGGCCACCATAACGGAAAGGATCATGGCTGAGACGATGGTGATGGAAAACTGGCGGTAGATGACGCCGGTGGAACCGCCGAAAAAGGCCATCGGCACGAACACCGCCGACAGCACGGTCACAATGCCCCAGAGCGCGCTGGTAATCTGTCCCATGGATTTGATTGTCGCTTCCTTGGGGGATAATCCCTCTTCGCTCATGATCCGTTCAACGTTCTCCACCACCACGATGGCATCGTCGACCAGCAAGCCGATGACAATGACCAGGGCGAACATGGTCAGGGTGTTGATTGAAAAACCGCTGGCCGACAGGACCCCGAAGGTGCCCAGCAAGACCACCGGCACCGCAATGGTTGGAATCAGCGTTGCCCGGATATTCTGCAGGAAGAGGAACATGATCACAAAGACCAGGAAGACCGCCTCGAACAGGGTCCTGACTACCTCTTCAATGGAAATCTTGACGAAGGGGGTCGTGTCGTAGGGGTAGACCGCTTTCATGCCGTGCGGAAAGTACCTGGACAATTCCACCATCTTGGCTTTGATCCTGTCGGCGGTGTCCAGCGCGTTGGCGCCGGCCGCCAGCCTGATGGCTATGACGCCCACCGGTTTCCCCTTGTAGAAGGCATCGACATCGTAGCTTTCCGTTCCAATCTTGCACTCGGCCACATCCTTCAACCTGACCGTGGAGCCGTCGCTGTTGGTGCGCAGAATGACGGATTCGAATTGCTCCGTGGTCTGGAGCAGGGTCCGGGCGGTGATGGTGGCGTTCAACTGCTGCCCCTGGTTGGAGGGCATGCCGCCGAACTGGCCTGCCGAGACCTGGGCGTTCTGGGTTGTCAGCGCGTTGCTGACATCGGTTGAGGTCAGGCGATAGTTGTTCAGCTTGGCCGGATTCAGCCAGATCCGCATGGCGTTCTGGGAACCGAATACGGTCAGCTCGCCAACCCCCGGGAGCCGGCTGACAGTATCCTGGACGTTGGACACCAGATAATCGGTCAGGGCGTTGCGGTCCATGGAGTTATCCTCGGAGGTAAGCCCGACCAGTATCAGATAGTTTTTGGTGGATTTGACCACCGAAATCCCTTGCTTCTGCACGATCTGGGGAAGAAGCGGGGTGGCCAGCTGCAGCTTGTTTTGCACCTGCACCTGGGCGATGTTTGGATCGGTTCCGGCCTTAAAAGTCAGGTTGATGGCCACGGCTCCGGCAGAGTCGCTGGTGGACGACATATAAATCAGATTGTCAATCCCGTTCAGCTTCTGTTCAACAACCTGGGTGACCGTATCCTGAACCGTCTGGGCGGATGCCCCCGGATACGTGGCATTGATGGTGATCTGTGGCGGCGCGATCGGCGGATACTGGGAAACCGGCAGGGTTTTTATCGCCAGCAGACCCGTCAGCATAATCATGATGGCGATCACCCAGGCAAAAATAGGGCGATTGATGAAAAAACGAGGCATGAAGGTTCTCCTTTACTTTTTGGGAGCGCTGGGCTGGACCGCTCCGGCTGAAGCCGCGGCTGACGTGCCGCCGAATGGAACAACCTTGACCGGCGCTCCCGGTTTCGCCCTCTGTAGTCCCTCCAGAATGACCCTATCCCCCGCTTTCAATCCGTCGCTGACCAGCCAGTTCTCACCAATTGTCCGGCTGACTTTGATTGGGCGCACCTCAACCTTTTCACCGGCTCCAACCACCATGGCCGTAGCATCACCTTTCGCATCACGGCTTACACCGCGTTGCGGAACCAGAATTGCCTGTTCGCTGACCCCTTCCTCCACGATAGCGCGGACAAACATGCCGGGCAGCAGGGTCTGTTTCGGGTTGGGAAAGACCGCCCGCAGAATGATCGAGCCGGTGCTCTGGTCGACGGTGACTTCAGAGAATTTAAGGCTTCCCGCCAGTGGATAGGCGCTGCCATCTTCAAGCATCAGCTTGACCCGCGCCTGACTGGCGCCGTCCTTTTTCAGCAGGCCGCTGGCCAGATTCTGCTTCAGCTTCAAGAGTTCGGCGCTGGACTGGGTGACATCCACATACATGGAGCCGAGATACTGAATGGTGGACAGTGCCGCGGCCTGACTGGCAGTGACCAGCGCGCCGCTGGTCACGGTCGAACGGCCGATCCTGCCGGAAATCGGGGCCGTGACCCTGGTATACGCCAGATTGATGCGGGCGGACTCAAGCGCGGCCTTTGCTGATTCCACATCGGCCTCGGCCTGTTTCAGGGCTGCATAGGCATCGTCATGGTCCTGCTGGCTGACGGCGTTGATCTTGATCAGTTCCTTGTAGCGATTCGATTTGAGCCTTGCCGAGACAAGCACCGCCTGGGCTCTGGAAAGTGATGCCTTGGCGCTGGCGTGGGTAGCGCGATAGGGAGCTGCGTCTATCTGGTACAGCACTTGACCGGCCTTGACGTCGCTTCCTTCGGTAAACAGCCGTTTTTGAACGATGCCATTCACTTGGGGCCGCACCTCGGCCGTGAGATACGCCGCCGTCCGGCCGGGCAGTTCGGTGGTAAGAGCCACCCGCTGGGGCTGGATGACAACGATTCCCACCTCGGGAGGAGGTGGGGCAGCGGCCGGCTGCGATTTTCCGCAACCGTTCAACAGAAGTCCTCCGGCAATGCCGGCAAGAAGGGTGACGCGCTTGGTTGTTCGTATTAATTGCATATTCGTTACCTCGATACGTGGAATCCAAAGAATGAATGTCGAATCTGTTGATATAGTATTCAAGACAGCTGATAGCCCTGAAAGGTTACGGAGAGCTGGCGAAGTCTCCCGTTGATTAGCGCCTGACCGTGTCCCAGCAGGACTCTATAATGCGTTGGACCATGGCTTCGTCCAGTTCGATAAAGCCCAGAATGTGGTCCCTGGCAAGTGAAGTCACCGGGCCGAAAAACAGGTCGAACAGGATCATCATGGGAAAATCCTTCAGAATCTGGTGCTGCACTCCCAGTTCAAACAGTTCTTTGATCAGGTCACAGCCGCTGACCGAATCACCCAGCAGTTTGTCGCGACGGAACGCAACTCCGTAGGGTGAATTGTGGAACTGCTCAACATAGCGGAAATCCACCGGACTC
>WSSedB1CaDRAFT_10000545_pt1 | contig 16074 bp, 24 predicted proteins | sample WetSurSB1Cattail_FD_9460 | JGI IMG/M metagenome (IMG submission 9460)
ATCTCCTTTTGATGTTTTATCGTCGCCGTCTTCATAAAAAATATTCTTGTCATAATAAATCCCACGTTCATCATTCAGATGCACATTTATATTATCCCTTCCGTTATCTGCGTACTGCCAAATTACAACATTTTTGTCCGGATGTTCTGCAAAAAACGAATTTTCATGATATCCGTATTGTGCGCACCAATATGGCACGTAATCAGCAAGTTCATCAACATTGATTTTTCTCGTCAGCCAATTATAGTATGCGTACAACCCAGCGTTTTTATATCCCGCATTGTTCATTTCGCAGATCCAGCGGCTAATGATTGACGTAATTGTAGCGTTATCGCACGTCCCTGTCGTATCGTTGTCTTCAACATCGTACCAGATTCCCATTTTCAGTTCTGTTCCTGCACAATATTCTTTTAAGGCTTCAATGCAGAATTCTGCATCATCGGCTGCCTGATCCGCTGACATCGCTTTAGTGTAAAAGTAGACACCAACATCCATACCTGCAGCTATAGCTTTGTTAATGTTATCCATAAAACTTGTGTCTATATACTTGGTTCCACTATCACCACGGCGGGCAATGCGAATAATTACAAAATCTGCCCCTGCAGCCTTTGCTGCTTCAAAATCCATTCCATCCTGTGCATAGGATACGTCAATACCTTTTCTCATTTTCCATTACCTCCATCGTACGGATTATCTCCGTCGTTACTATTTTTCCAACTGTCCATAACATATTTCATCATCGCCAATACACCAGCACCGCCTAAGGTTGTGAATCCATCCCAACAACTCCTTAAATCAAATTTAGTACCATAAAGGGCGTTAGCCCAATAGCCAACGCCCCAAAATAAAAAGAGCAGCAAAAACGCTGCAATGATACCTTCTATTAGATATTTTTGTATCTTTTTCAACTTTACCCTCACATCCTTACTTATTTACCGCCCCATAAACAGCAATACATGTTGTCACGAGCCAAGCCAGTAAGCCAGTATAACCATTCTGCTTTTTCTCTCGTTCTGACAGCATCGTTTCTACTCGTGCCAGCCGATCGGACAGATCATCCATTTTATCAAAAAGCCTTTTTGTTGACTCCTCCCCCATCCCTTACACCGTCCTTTTTTATGTTATTTTGTCGTTGCTTCTGTTTTCTCAGCGCTCGTTGTTGCCACATAACGCGGACAGTCTGCATTTGTGCAATGGTTATTAGCATCTTGTTTTGCTCCGCAAATAAAACATCTTTTATCCATTGGTTATTTCCTCCAGCTTCTTTTGATATTCGGTTTTTAAGGCTGCATAATCTGATTTGATTCCATCAATAATCGTCTGATTTCCGTCAAGAGTAGCCAGCCCAAGGCTTTGCGCCAATGTGGTAAACTGTGAGTGATATTCTGTGTCCAGTTCAGCTGATTTTTGCACTTTGACAGCCTTACCATAGCCGGAGAAAGACGATTCCAATTGTGCTATTGTGGGTGTCGTATTAAACAAAATCTCTCCATCCGAAACAGTATATGTGCTTTTTACTTTTTTATAAGCTAGTCCGTTGTTGTAATAACACAGCACATCGACCTCCTGCGCGACACGCGTCCATACACCTGATGCAAAATATGCATCATATCCGGCTTTGGTTTCTGGGGCTATTTCTGTGCAGTTTGCAGGTACCTGCCATGATCCGCTGATCGGGCTACGATCAGTACAATCAAGAACCTTACCCCCTATATATAGCCCTGTAGCGTCATAGGCATAGACTATTTTAGTTTCTGTTTTATCCATGTTTTCATTCCTTCTTTAATATTTTATTTGAGCAATCAATGCAATATTTGTCATCCTTGTCTCTGTGCTAATTCTCGGCGTTCCATTTGCTCCATCTGTTACAGCGTTACCAGTATTTTTATAGGTACTAACATTATCGCCAGTGCTTGCCGTTAGATTTCCACTTCCAGATGCGACATTAACCATAAAACCACCAGCTGCGTGATCATGTCCTTGAAAGGCATCTTTTTGAACGGCTCCAGAAGTTCTATTAGAAATCCACCATTGTCACTATCACTGTATTTTTGTTATCAAAAAACTCTGTTGTTCCATCACCGAGTACTGTATCTGTTGTTCCTGCTGTCACTTCTGCAGTAATTGAGCCAAGTGGTGTTAATACAGTTGGATCAGCAGCTGCTTCACGATATAGCAACACACTTTTAAAATTTGCATTGGCATTTGCCGCTACATAAAAACCCGTTCCGTCCGTCTCTGTAAGTAGTGGAGCATCAAGCAAATAGAAATTTATTTTCCCCGGCGTTATTTCGACTATATCCGGTTCCTCTTTTACGTCATTTTTTACGATTTGAGCTGCCTTGAATCTCCGGCCTTCCAGTTTCAAAATACCACCATCATAATTTATTTTTGTGATCTGTATCGTATGCGTTATTCCGTTTACCGTTGTTTCAAATACATTTCCCTGCCGCAACCTTCTCCATTTGTTCCCAACTTGAGCTGCATACGTTGTTCTTTGTATCCATGTTTGTGCTAGTAGTTCATCCACGGTTTCCTGTGCAACGGCTTTAGTCATAACGACCGGAACGGTTATCGAACTTTCGTCCAGATCTTCCGAATGGCTATATCTTCGGGAACGTACAACATCCTGCGCAAAACTTTTCGAATAATTATTATATGTTAAATTTATTTGTGGCGGAACTTCGTATATGTCGGCATCTGTTATTTTTAATTTATCTACAGAATCCTCTCCGTATCGAACGGCACCCAAATCTTCTTCCGGTATGATGTAAACATCCTGTAATGACTGTGAAACAAAGTTTATTAGTCCATCAGCGTCGTATGCATCAAAAAAATACGCTTTCTGCAAGGATTCCACCGCTGCCCGTAACGATGTTTGCGATCCTAATTTATACCCTGTCACTGTATCCGTTAAGCCTCTTATCTTGATCGTCGCATATGGTATATTAGCCATTTGGGCCAATGCTCGAACAATTGTCTTTAGCGTCGTTGCTGAGCAGTAAGAGGCATATGATCCACTTATGGTTGAGTAGTCAACTCCGGTATATGTGCATTCGCTTTGCGTTGTCGTAAAAGACGCCCCGTTTAATTTCGCATTTGTAAAATCACAGTTTAAGAGGCTCATTTCCTCACTCCTTCCTTAAAACTCGACTTCGCGAAGGTCGGCTCCCACAAATGCTGAACCACTGATATTTGCTGTAGCGAAATTTGTTCCGCGAGCATCACACCCATTGAATGTACATCCGCTTATCGTTGACTTATCAAACGTTGAATCTCGAATTACAGATCCGGTAAAATTACATTCCGTAAGTGTTGAACTACTCCAATCCGTATTATCCAGCCGACAATTTATAAATATGCAATTCTTAAACGTCGAATTTGTAAAAAACCCATTGCTTAGATCCTGTCCGTTAAAATGTAATTCAGAATATGAACCGCCGCTATAATTTGCTGGTACCAGTATACTGGTTGTTACTACTTCAAACTGAATCTGCGGTATTCTATTTCCGAAATCACTTAAATCCCACTCCTGCAGCATGATATAGGCAAGCTTCATACTTTCTGTCTCACGAGTTGGCAACTGCTTTGTTGAATTTATTTTTGAATCCAGCTGTTTCATCATATCTGCGTATTTTTTTTGCGCTTCTTGCTGGCGCTTATAATAATCTCCAGGCTTATCTTCACTTGCATTCCCGGTATCATGCAAGTATCCTATAATTTTATTTACATAGTTCTGCGTTTCTTCAAAAGGAGGAACACCACCATATTTTTGTACATTTCCCGGCCCTGCATTATATGCAGCCAATGCCATCCGGACATTTCCGCCGAATGCATCTAATTGCTGACGGAGATAATGCGCCCCACCCATAAGATTTTCCCGCGGATCATAGGCATTCACTCCTAATGAATCCGCAGTATCCGGCATCAATTGAGTAAATCCAATAGCACCCGCATCTGATTCTGCGTCCGGATTAAAGCCGCTTTCTGCTTTTACCAGTGCTGCAAATAAATTACGATCTACACCATAGGCATCTGCAGCCTGCTTTATCATTTCTGCATAGTCGCCAGCTTCATCAGCTATTTCACTTTTTTCATGCTTTTTCTTTTTTTCCTTACCTGTTTCTTCTGGATCATATTTATTTGTCACTGCGTCGAGCATGGCTTGTACTTTTTCTTTTTCAGCACTTCCATCGCCCATCAAGGCTTCATAATCTCCATTTTCAATTGCCTGTTGTTTTGCATCAAATTCATATTGCTTTTGATATTCCTCTGGCGACAATTCTACTTTGATATAACCACCGTGATAATTTCCTAATTCGTCTGTTGTAGCTTGGTCTTCTATTTCATCAGCAAAACCATATTGTTTGGCCAAGTCTGCCGTCAGCCACGTTTCATCATCCATGAGCTGTGATAGTTGGTCATCATCAAGCTTGCATTTTGTTTTATAGGCATTCATAATACTTTGCTTGATAATTCCAAGGTCATTTGACATTTTTACCATATCATCGGCAGCATAATAACCACACAAGCCAACAGCCGGATTGTGAATCATCATTACAGAATTTGATGGCATAATGCATTTTTGTCCAGCGAGCATAATAATTGTCGCTGCACTAGCGGCTAATCCATCAACATATACCGTTACCTTTCCGGTATAGGACTGCAGTAAATTAAAGATTGTATGAGCTGCGAAGACGTCGCCACCGGGGCTATTTATTCTTACATTTATATCTTTACCGCCCTGTGCTGAAAGGTCATTTGCAAACTGTTGTGGTGTTATTTCATCGCCCCACCATGTTTCACTTGAGATATCGCCATAAAGCAGCAGTTCTGCTATTTCGGTATCATCTTGATTTCTAAAATTCCAAAATTTATTCATTCTGTTTTACTATCTCCTTTCCCTGTTTCCTCATCTTGAGGCTGATCCGTCTTCGCAACAATCGCTGTTGCAATTGGTATGCCTAATCTGTCCATTGTTGTCTGTTCGGTTGCCAATCGTTCAACATTATCATCCCATGATGTTCCAGTCATTTCAGCCGCTTCTTTTTCTCTGGTTGAGAATCCGTACTGCACGCGTAAAGCCGCTCCCTGAACTTCCTTAACCGGGTCAAGTACGCCCATAACAGGTCCATACCATTCAGCATTACACCAAGCTTTTTTGATTAACGGATCATCAAAAAATCCCTGTGCCTCGATGCGACCAATTGCAATTGCTTCAGCCAACCATGCTTCATAGGCAGGCTGACAAAAATCTCTTGAAAACCACACTCTCCTTGTTTTAAAAGTAGCCCACGCTTGCAATAATGCCGCACGACTTGCCGTATAGGATGAATTAAATGCTTTCATCAATACCTCATACGGTTGTTCTAAGGAAGCTCCAATTTGCTTAATAAGTTCTTTTGTAAACGGTTCAAAGGTAGATAGACTGCGTTGTGCATCAACTGAAGTTACATCATACCCTGGTGGTAAAACGTTCAAGCTTGCTGGACCAAGTTCAAAATCATTTGGATCAAGTGTTACTCTTTCCCCTGTTGGTACTGTGGACTGAAGTGGAAAACCACCACTTGTTGTAGCAGTTTGTTCTTTAAAAAACAAGCTAAAAAACGATTTAATGATGGCTGATGTCAACTCTGCTTCTGTATATCTCCCGACTTGCTTAATGACTTCAATCACTGGTGCCAAATACGGAATGCCCCGATATTGTTCAGGACGCTCATCGTGACTAATTTGTAAAATATTTGGCTGCCCCGTTAAGCTTCCAAAGGCTTCTACTCTTTGCCATACCGGTAGTTGTGTCATATTTGTTGGGTCATATGGGTATCTATTACATATCCAGTAGGCTACAACTGCCCCATCCACATCAATTTCAACACCATTTACAATTCGGTTGCCATTATTAGGGTTCCCTGTCTATTTTGGTACGGCCGTTATATCTTGTTATCAACATTCCGGCAAATTTTACATTGTCGTTTAGCCCGCTCATTTTTATGTTTTGAATCTGCTTTTTGATTTCGTCCAGCCCGTCCATGTTAAACGAATCTATTTCTGCTGGTACGATGATATCATTCGAAGCAACTATCGCATTTACGACGTTTGCTGTCATTTGGGCCGAATTGTCAATGATGATAAAATCATAATCTGGTTCAAGTTTTTGCAGACATTCGCGCAAAATTGTTATTTCTCCGGCTTTTGACATTTCTATGATTGCACCAGCCAAATCGTCCGTTGAAGGCAATATGTTTAGATTTTTGTATTTCGTCTCTTTGATAGCTGCCCGCAGTATGTCTTCATTACCTTTTCCCATATATACGTCATTGATATTGGGCTGTATTCCTTCATAGCCAAAAAACTTCGACGAATTTCCTTGAGGGTCGTTGTCTACAAGCAATACGCGTTTTTCTTTTTCTGCCAGAATGTAAGCCATATTGATTGCTGTCGTTGTCTTGCCTGGTCCGCCCTTTAAATTCTCTATGCTGATGATTTTCATTTTTCGTCCTCCGCTTCTTTTTCAAATCCAGGTAGTCGATAGAGCCATCCGTTTGTCTGCCAAACTTTATCCGCCATAGGCGCAATCACATGAACGCCGTCAACTATAACCATTTTCCCAGCTAACCGCATATCCTCGGTTGCTGAAAGCATTTCGATCCGCTCATATTTAATTGCAATATAGGTGTTTCCATCCGTATATAACGAATAGTCAAGCAACGTCAGCCTTGTGTTTGTCAGCACCTTATTAGGGTCAGCTTCATTCATCCATTCGTTATACCTTTGTTCCCATAGCTCTAATTCTGGTTGACGATATTCCGATTTACACAAACCCTCTTTCGTTTGCATATACCATATTCCAAGCTTTGGTACTTCTAATTTGCATTGCACCGAAAAAAATTGTTCCGATGATAAGCTAAGAACAAACTGGCCTGTTACTAGTAAATTTCCTGTTTCGCATTTCATCATCATGAATTCCCCGGCACTTTTGGCCTGTTTAGCAACTTTTTTTGTGTCGACAAAAAACTCCTCGTTTAACATGTTTAAATCCTCCTCACGATCCGTACCAGTCTGTAAAATCTATAAGGATATCCATATATGGTTTGCCCTGTCCGGACGGATGTTTTATCAAGGTAATAGCCTTTCGGCACTACAATGTCTTTACGCCATGTTCCTGCTGATATAATTTTCTTAGCCGGTATTATTTTTTCTAAGTTCCGACTTGGTTTCCATCTCTGTCGAAATACGTGTTCATCCGTATAAAATGCACTGTGTTTCTTTTTGATAAAGTAATCTGCGATTCTTGCCGCATCGACCGCTTCACCTTGATAAGTTTCTTTTTTTATACCACCTTGTCCCCAAAGCTCTTTCAACTTTTGTATTGATATTTTAAATGGGGCATTCAGCAGCATGTGATGATGAATGCGTATTTTCTTGCATTCTGTTACGATGATGTACTTCAGCTCGCAATTGTTTCTTTTATAAAATCGCTTTATTCGCCGAATAAAATTCCCTATACGTCGTTCGGCTTCTGGCGGTGTTGGTGGTGCAAGTGATTCGTTATCATTTTTATACGTCAGGGTGAGGTATATATCATCTGCCCGAAAGTTTTGCATAATCGACAGCCGTAAATTATCTTCTGCATTTCTGTTATTGATTTCCCTTTGGAGATCGGAAGTTATATTTATTTTTTTCATTCGCTGTTCTTTTGGTTTTTTCTTATCTTCTGGTGATGGATTCCGAATGGAATGATACTGTGATATTTCAATTTCATTTTTATGCTTTGTAAAGACTTGCTTTTTTATATATGGCATACTCAATTCTCCTCGATGTGGCTCTATGTTTAATTATTTTATCGAGTTACAAAAGGCTACGTCAGCCCTTGTTTTTATTGTGTTTGTCATACGTTTGTAGTATAATATTTATAGGTTATTTTTCGTATGACATTTTAGTCCGGTGCTACTTCCAATAGCACCGGGCTATTTTCTTTATATAGCGGTTCGCTCTCTTGCGGGACGCTTATTTTATTTGTATCTTTTTTAGCCTTTCTATCCATTCTATTTAATTACGTGCTTTTGTTCGGATAAGGCTATCTGCATTCTGGCATCCCCCTTTGATTTTGTAGGGATCTTCCATTAGCTTTACCAGTCTGGCATATTGTTGGCGGTTTTTTAACGGTGCTTTCACTGGCTGCAACTTATTACCAAATCTTTCAGCTAATTCATTTTCTAACACTGTGATCACGGCCGTGTCCTCTTTTCCGCTATCAGTTTTTTCAATCCGCCCAACCTGCGTTCCGTCTGTAATCTGTGCAATCCCCAGCATCGTGCATTTGTTATTGTGCATGCACGCTTTACCATATCTTTTTAAACGATCATAGTGGGCATAGTTGTTTTTGCAAAATGTTTGAGCACATGGTCTATTCATCTTTTTATGTTTTCCTCCTGATTATTTACTGTACTTCTTTTAAATTTTTGAATCATACCACGAACTCTTTCTTGTTCGCTCATGATTCTTTTTTTATCCGCAAATTGGCGGCGATAGCTACAATGCGCAAACATGCGAATAAAAAAGCTGCACTCATAGCAGTGACTCATACAGATCGTGGCAGCTTCCCGTTCGCAGTTTACGGCAGTCATTGTCCTATGTCCGCACACCGGGCATTTTTCATTGTCATATATCATAGTTCAATTTTCCTTATCAATTGTCACAAATGCTGATGCTTTCATTCCCATTTTTATAAAATCTTCAACCGTTGGGCTAAGAATTTCCATATTCTCTACACCGTGCAACCGAAGCAGTCCATTCCGCTTGTCCGCATCACAAATCAAAGTAATGATTGGTGGACATTCTTTTGTTATCTGCATTTTTCGCCCCTTTTCTGTACAGAAATTTTTAATACATTTTTCAACTCTATTTGTCTTCTCTCCTTAATTATTTCTTTTTAAAGGTTAATGTTTTCTCTCTTTGAAGACGCAGTATTAAATACTCCAAATAGTACTAGGCAAACTTTCAAAATTCTAAATATCTTTGCCGATCAGATAATCGGTCTTTCATTTGGCGTTGAAGTTCTACTCTAAAACGCCTAAGATCTTCTTTCGAAACCATATCCGTATTAACAGTTATTCCAAAGTATCGTCCTTCAAGTTGCCGCTTGAGTTCGACATTTTCTTTTTTCAAAACCGCAATACATTTTTTCAGTTTATTCAATCTCATTCTTCCTTTCTTCCCTACCTTATGATAATTAGTATGTTTTTCATCTTTTCATGGTGAGATAAATCACGGCAACAAGAATAAATGTCCCATCATTTGTACGTTCTATAGCAAAAAGCACACAAGCTAAAAGAAGAACAATATTTCTCATTATTTACCACCACTTTTCTATGCCCCAACATCTTCAGATTTGTTTTCCTTGTACTCTTTCAGCTTTTCGCGTGCAAGAACTTGATTGAACTTTTCTTTCGTTTCTGGTTTGAAATTTTCTAATGTTACATGGGCTTTACAGCCATTTGATTCAAAAGTAAATTCTTTTCCATTTTCATATTGCATTTTAGAAGCCTCCTATAAAAATGTTATTATCAGTGTTTTGGACTTTTTTTAAGTTGTTCACCATCCCCTCTTTTATTTCAGCATTTAGTTTCTTTAACATATATTTCCCACTAAATAAACTTAAAGTTTATTAATAGCCTAAAAAAATATAGTCTTTACCTACTTTATACAATTCGCATAATGCTGAAAAATTTGCACCATCTATTTTGGTTCTTCTGTTTTCCCAATTAACAATGGTTTGCTTGGATTTATGCAAGTTTTTTGCAACTTCATCTTGTGTCATATTTGCATTTACACGAGCTGCTCGTAAACTGATTTGCATTTTAATATACCCCCCTTGTCTTTATATTCACATTTTAAATCAACTTTAAGTTTATGTCAATACTAAAAGTTGATTTTTTTGTATTTTAGTGTTGATTTTTTCAACTATTAGTTATAGAATATAAAATATAAAAGAGAGGTGTTATTATATATGCCGAATGAGAACAAAATCAAAGAAGTCTTTACAACTAACTTGAATCATTTTCTTGATTTACGAAATATTCAACAAAACGAATTAGCTAAATATATGGCAGTTAGCAATACTACTGTTAATAATTGGGTAAAAGGCTATAAAATGCCTCGTATGGATAAAATTGATAAAATATGTACATTTCTTAATATAAATCGAAGTAACTTGTTAAACGAATGTTCGACCCCCAAATCTCTCCCCCAACTCACTCCAAAAGATGAAGATAATATACAAAAAAAACTTAATTCCATTATTGATGATCTTTCGCCAGATTCCGGCCTCGCTTATTTTGATGGCGAAGAACCTCTGACTGATGAAGATAAAGAACTTTTACGAATATCGCTTGAAAATTCCCTGCGATTAGCAAAGCAATTAGCAAAGCAAAAATTCACGCCCAAAAAGTACAGGAAGGAATAATATTACAAAGGACTGTTGCATATGAATATAAAACAACTTGCAGTTGATACTGCCGTTAAACATCACACAACAAATCCATTTACCATTGCAAAAAAACACCATGTAATAATTTCTCATGAGCCCCTGGGGAATATCATGGGGTATCACAATTATGATTCCCGATCTCATTTTATTCATCTCAATCAAGATTTATCCGATTACGAGCAAATATTCACCTGTGCTCACGAACTTGGGCATGTTCTCTTACATCCACGTACAAACACATCATTTCTTAGGCGCAATACCCTGTTTTCTGTTGGACGCATTGAACGCGAAGCAAGTACATTCGCAGTTGAACTCCTGTTACCAGATACCTTAATTCTGGAGCATACTACCTGTTCACTTTATGATTTAGCAAAGATAGTCGGCATACCGAAGGCCCTTATTAGTCTTAAAAATTGCAAGCAATGCCCTACTTCACCCTGCCCTGACAGGGACTACACAGAACTATAAGGAAGTGATCAATATGGACTTCACTAAAATAGATGAACTCCGTGCAAATCTTAAAACGATGCGACCACTAAATACGGGCGAACTTAAACGTTTGCGTGATGAATTCATTATTAATAACACGTACAACTCAAACGCAATTGAAGGGAATACATTAACGCTGCGAGAAACAGCACTTATTCTTCAAGCCGGTATTACAATTGCCGAAAAACCTATCAAAGATCATTTAGAAGCAATCGGTCACAAAGATGCTTTTGAATATATCATTCAACTTGCCGATGATGAAACCGACCTCACTGAACACGTTATCAAAGCAGTTCATTCTCTTGTACTTATAAACGATGCAAACAATCGTGGTGTCTACCGTCGCCTACCAGTGATAATTGTTGGTTCTGAGTATACACCCCCTCAACCCTATTTAGTTCCAATACAAATGGAAGAACTTATGCGAGACTATGCAGCTATGCAGCAAGAAAAGCATATCATCGAAGCAATTGCTGAATTCCACCTACGCTTCGAAAGTATCCATCCGTTCATTGATGGTAACGGTCGTACCGGACGTCTTCTTTTAAATCTGGAACTTATCAAAGCTGGCATGCTGCCCGTCAATATTAAATTTTCAGATCGGCTCAAGTACTATAATACCTTTGATTCTTACCGAAAAAACAATGATATTGAAGCAATGACTTCTCTTATTACCGATTATGAGATTGAGGAATTAGAAAAACATATTCACATTTTATCTTAATAACAAAAAAAGCCGCCCAGTGCTACCAACACTGAACGGCTCCACAGTAAGCAACCTCGAAAGATATACTCACCACTTCAATTAAAAGTATAACACTTCCGAGGTCTGTTTGCTATATGCAAATTCGGAGGTGTATTTTTATGTCAAAAAATGTGGCAATCTATGTACGTGTATCTACAGACTGGCAGGCTGAACAAGGTTATAGTTTGCAAAGCCAAATTGATGCCTGTATTGCCCGTGCCCATGAACTTGGTGCGCAAACAATAAAAAATTATGTTGATGATGGCTATAGTGGAGCTTATCTTGAACGGCCAGCTTTGGATGAATTACGTGAAGCCTTACGTTCAAAGGTATATGATACAGTTATCTGCTATGATCCTGACAGACTAGCACGAAACCTTTCTCATCAACTTATTATTACAGACGATATCGACTGTTCCGGTGCTGAACTAGTATTTGTCAGCGTAAAATTTGAACGATCTGCAGAAGGTCGGCTCTTCTATGCTATGCGTGGAGCTTTCAGTGCTTACGAACGCGAGAAAATACGCGAACGTACCATGCGAGGAAAGCGTAGTAAATTAAAAATCGGTAAAGTCATTAATGACAGTCACGTCTATGGTTATGATTATGATGCTAAATCTTGTCAATATATTATTAATCCATATGAAGCAGAGACCATCCTCAAAATATATCACTGGTACTTGATTGATCGGATTGGCGGTGGTGAAGCCATTGCTGAGCATTTATCAGCAAAACACATTCCCTCACCTGCTGGAAAACAACAGTGGTCACCTTCTACAGTAAGAGCCATTCTGACGCGTGAAATGTATACGGGAAAGTATTATTCCCAAAAATATTATCATAAAAAGATTGGTCCTAAAAAAGAAATTCGTATTCCCCGTGACAAATCGGAATGGATTCCAATGATCGCACCGACAATCATTACTCCTGCTATGTATTTTGACGCTTGTGAATTAATGACAAAGAAACGAACATACAAAACATGGAAACACAATACAAAAATATATCTTCTGCAAGGTCTATTGGTCTGCGGAAATTGCGGTAAGAAAATGAGTGTTCTAACAAGTAATGCCACTAATAAATACTACGCATGTATAGCTAAGACTCATCAATCTACCGAAAAAGCTTGTGGCGCCCGATATTCAAAAGTTGAGGTTGTTGATGATATGTTTTGGAACTTGCTATTTGACATATGCAAAAGCAGTCAATCACTAACCAAGTATATTGGTGCCGAAATTACTCCGCCCCCCTCATCTACTGTAGATCCAGTAAAAAAACTAGAAAAGCAACTACAGAAAATACAAACAGAGCAGCAAGCTGTAATGAATTGGTTTAGTCAATCTCTAATCAGCCAGGCAATTGCGACAGAAAAACTTTCTGCATTAAAATCTAAAGAGGATGACTTAACCCTACGGCTACAACGAATATCTGATTCAATAATTAAAAAGGTCAATACTAAGAAGATCTGTTCTATGATCCAAGCTTGTCCCGAATCACTAGAAGCCCGTCGTAATGTTATTCTGTCGAGCATAGATAGCATTACATTCTTGCGAACAGACAATAATTACGGTAGTAATTATGAGCTAGATGTCAAAATCAGCTTCAAATAAAAACTGTTAAGATGACTTCTATGAGCAATCTTAACAACTTATTTTATAGCTAAAGATTTTTACTATATTAGGATAACAAATTGCATACCGACTTAAAAATTCCACGCATATTATGCCACATACAATTAGGCCAATCCATATATAGATTATTTTATTTCTTAACTTTTTAATGTTATTTATTTTCTTATCAAAAACACTATTATTTTTAAAGATACTATTTATATCTTCTTCATCTAGTAAATCTGTATAACTACTTTTTAAATTTTGGTATCCATCTTCAATATTATTTATTTTATATTTCATTTCCAAGAAACTTATATAAAGGAATACTCCTGAACATACAAATACAAAATAAATAAACACTGTCATTTCTTTACTTAAAAAATCAATATCTTTTCCCGGAGCAATTTTTGATAAAAAAACCGCTACTAAAAATGTTAAAAAAGCAAAAACATTCGCTTTTAATCTATCACCCAATTGAATAATTGCATCTGATATTTTTTCAAATACACTAATCATATATTCTGCTAATTTGTTCTTTAAATCCAAATATTGGTTTACATTGTCCTTTTGATATATTTGGTAATTAGATTGAATAGACGACATTGTTTTTTCATCGGTATCTATTATCTTAGAATATTGACAATGCAAACTTATTATATTTCGCGCTATTGCTGATTTATCTATACAATTACCATCTGTATAAATCCATTTATAAATTTTAAATAGTTCTTCATTTTCAAAGCAGTCACTATTAATATTGTATTTGAATTGACTGTTTTTATACCCTGATATTTGTAAAGATAAACTATTATCACTTATCGAAGCAATATTAACTATATATGCCATGGATAAAATAATTTTTATTTTATTAAACATTTTTTTAAGTTTATTTTTTTTTGTTCCTAATATACAATCAAAATCTTCTGGTATTAATGGTATTTCATTAAAGTTGTAAAAGCATGATGCTTTTTTGCAATTTTCTAATTTCCCCATCCTATCGAATAATTGTTTTTCAATTTCTTGATTTTTAAAAGTAATAGTATGAGTAGCAAAAACTTCATCATTATCAAATGTTATAAAAAAAAGTTTTTCTTTATTCTTTAAAAGTTTTGCAAAAATATTCATTACCTCAAATATTGCTTTCTTTTGCAAGTATTCGACAAATTTATCGTAACAATAAACTGACAACATGCTATTATTTACCTTTTTTTCAACTGTAATCTGTATAGTGATTAACTCATCATTATCTATATCTTCCAAAAAAGATTGTAAAACAGCATGATCTACCAACTTTTTATTAGTTAAACAAATATTATCATCAACAACTGTCCTAATTGATAGTTCCACACTATCACGGCTAGGGAATTTTTCAATTATGTCTTTAACTAATATTAATTTATCATTTAATATTTTTCCCTTACATTCAAATAACCCACTCAAGAAATATTCAGTTTCAGAGATAATGTTTTTTTCTTTATCAAAGCATAGCAATAGCTCTTTTATTAAATCCTTCATATTCTAATTCTCACCTTTTTTGATTAAATGCATTATATGTTTCTTGATTGGTTGTCAAAATTTTTATGTATTGTTTTCCATCTTCATCTGAAAACGCTTGTATTGTATTACAAATATCTCCCACAAAATCTTTTATTTTAATTTCTATAGAATCATTAACTGTATATATTTTTTTTATTTTTGCAGTAATAACTGCTGGAACCGTTGTGAATTGCCTATCAAAATTTTTAGCTTCGGGTAATTTTTTTAGCTTTCCTTTTAATTCTTCTAAAATTCCACAACATGTTTCATTAGCTGGATTATACTCATTAAAAATTTCATCAATCATTATATTGTAGTCAAAATAATCATTTTTCCGCATCTTTCCAATCACGGAATTTCTTAGTACTACATAATCATTAGGTGAAATAACTTTTATAGTTCTTTGTAAAGTATTCTCAATTGCCCTGAATGCTCTTTTCGTATTTGTTTCATCGTTAGTCATTTCATCCAATTCTAAAAATTCATCATGCCAATATTTTGCTATTCCATCTAAATATACTTGAATATCGTCAAAAACAACATCACCATTTTCATCTATAGAACATTCAAAAACACAAGATTTCCAAATTCTTTTTCTATCTCTCGGAAACCCTGTTTTCTCACTAAAATCAGCATCATCAATCCAATTCGAATGTTCAACTTTTGCTAATAAAAACAGATATTTATTGTTTTCCTGTATCACCGCTTGAATCAAGGTTCCCTTTTTTACTTGTTGATTTAATTTATTTATTTTATCTTGAACAGTTTCTTCCACACGTAATAAACGCGCTGCTATTTCTTTAAATAACTCCATACTACTTTCAGTACTACTAATATTCTCATATGTATTTTTTACAAGCTGTCTTATTATTGCTACTATTTGAGTATGCTTATTCCTTATTTTATATTGCCTAATTGAATCATTACGTCTAACAATTTCTATAACTGTCTTAATATATTCATTAAATTTATCCGGTATTTTTCTTGTTTCCAATTTGTTCTCTACGTAATTAACTATATAAACTGCTTTACTTATTATTTCCACAACATGCACTCCTTTTTAATACATTATACAAGTAGTCCGAATAAACAACCACCTTCAAGTGGTTGCCGTAATACTTCCAGGGTTGCCTTACCAAACTCCGGCAATTCATCGAGAAAAAGAACACCATTATGACTCAAAGTCACTTCTCCCGGCTTTG
>WSSedB1CaDRAFT_10000546_pt1 | contig 16020 bp, 18 predicted proteins | sample WetSurSB1Cattail_FD_9460 | JGI IMG/M metagenome (IMG submission 9460)
AAAAGTGGCAGCCATCACGCGCCCCTGCCGCACCAGCGTGGCAAAGCCGTCGCGTCTTGCCATAACTTCGACCGAGGGGCCGGTAGAGAGGATGCGTGGCGCGCGAATAAAGACCATCTCGATTGGCCCGCCGGGCAGTGTGGTGTCCGCATGCAGAATTGCCGAGTCAATCTGCCGCCCGTATGCATTGCGCTCCACCACCGCATCCAGCACGCCCAGCGAGCGCTGCACAGGCCGGTGCACCTCGCGCGCCAGCAGGATTGCGCCGGCACAGGTGCCAAAGACCGGGTGCACCGCACAGTAGGCTTTGAGGGCTTCAAAGAACTTGTGCTTCTCCAGAAATTTGAGCATGGTGGTCGACTCGCCACCGGGCAGGATCAGGCCGTCCAACCCCTCCAACTGTTCCGGTTTGCGGACCTCCACTGGGTCAGCGCCGGACTCAGTCAATGCTTCAGCATGGGCGGCATAGTCACCCTGAATGGCGAGGACACCGATGCGCGGGCGCGTGCTTTCCTTCAATTCTTCTCCCTTGACGTGAAAGGCGGCATCAGAGCGATGCCGCCTCGTTTTCATTCATTGCTGACCTTGCCCGAATACTGGCTCTTCCCATGCGGCCCGTCGCGCCGCGGTCGGCGCCGAAGGCGCATTCAGCCTCACAGCAGGTTGCAGGCACCTACCAGCCGCGGGTCTGCAGTAGTTGCGACTCTTCGATCGCGGCGGCGGCCAGGCCCTTCATCGTGCCGGTTACCTGCTCGCTCACTTCGGCCAGGATCTTGGGGTCGTTGAAGTGTGTGGTCGCGGCCACAATCGCCTTGGCACGCGAGACAGCCTCCTCGCGCTCCTTCGGGTTGTTCTCCACGTCCAGCGGCGTCGCGCGTTCTTTCATGAAGATGCCTGAGCCGACAAAGACTGCCTCCGCGCCTAGTTGCATCATCAATGCTGCGTCGGCCGGCGTGGCGATGCCACCCGCTGAGAAGTTCGGAACCGGCAGTTTGCCTGTCAGCGCCACCATCCGCACTAGCTCGTAGGGTGCCTGGTGCTCCTTGGCAGCGGCGTAAAGTTCCTGCTCACTCAACACGGTCAGCGCCTTCATCTCCTTCACAATCTGGCGCATATGCTGCACAGCATGAACCACGTCCCCGGTACCCGCTTCGCCTTTGGTGCGGATCATGGCCGCGCCCTCTGCAATGCGGCGCAGGGCCTCGCCCAGGTTGCGCGCTCCGCAAACAAACGGAGTCGTGAAGGCATGCTTGTCAATGTGGTGCACTTCGTCGGCCGGGGTCAGCACTTCGCTCTCATCGATGAAGTCCACGCCCAACTCTTGCAGGATCTGCGCCTCGGCGAAGTGGCCGATGCGTGCCTTGGCCATTACAGGGATCGAAACAGCGCCGATGATTCCCTTGATCAGTTTGGGGTTGGCCATCCGGGCTACGCCGCCCTCGGCGCGGATCATCGCGGGCACGCGCTCCAGAGCCATCACCGACGTCGCGCCGGCTTCCTCTGCGATGCGCGCCTGTTCCACATTCATCACGTCCATGATCACGCCGCCCTTGAGCATCTCGGCGAGGCCTACCTTCAAACGCAGGCTGGTGCTGGTAAAGCTCTTGCTGCCATTAGTTTCTGACATAATATTCGACCTCGAATCTGTGCTGCGGCCGGGCCGTATGGCCCGCAGGCGAGCGCTCCATGAAGTAACCCCAGTGTAACAGCGTCGGAGACTCGCGAACGCACCAGATGTGGCACGTCGCGCAGCGATCCTCGTGCAATTCTGAGTCCTTTCCAATCTCTTCCGTCGACTTCTGGACTACCTGGTGCAACAACCCCGGGCAATGGGCACAGCAGATGCATTGCCGTTGGAAGCGCTCGACCCGGCACTGGAGGCCGAAGCCCGCGAGGTCGAGCAGGCGCTGGTTCCTTCATTGGCCTCGCAGGAAGATGTTGAGCGGCTTCGCCTGCATCCGGCCTTGGCCAGGTTACCCGTGGAACTGGACGTAGCCGCGCCGGTGGGAAACTTCCGCGTGCGCGACCTGTTGAGCTTAGAGGCCGGCGTGGTGATTTCCACGCATTGGGGACACGGCGAGGACATGCCGTTACAGGCCGGTAAGGTGCAACTGGCTTGGACTGAATTCGAGGTGGTGGATCGACAACTGGCGGTGCGGGTTACGCGCCTGGCTTGAGACGAGCAGACGGGATGAGGGGAATGAACGAAGAAGCAATGAAAGTGCAGGGAAGAAAGGAGCCTGTCGTTGGCGGGCTTGCCGGATGGCTGCTTCAGAGGCTACAGCGTGGTCCGCGCAGCTCACCGCGTCTGGTTCTCCTTGAGCGCATCACGCTGGCCCCCCGGCAGTCGCTGGCGCTAGTAGAGGCCGATGGTCGCAAGCTGCTGGTAGCCACATCGCCGGAGGGTGCACCGGCGTTCTACGTACTCGACGGCGGCCGGCTTTCCGAGGTTTCCACCGCGCGCCGCAGCGTCGCAAAGCGGTCCAGCGCGGACGACGGGAGGATCTCTTGGTAATGCTTCTGGCCATGGCCCGGATCGCGACTGCCGCAAACCTACCCCTTCTGCCCGACCTGAATGCACAGTTTCATCCGTCGGATTCGACTCCGTGGACGATCGTCTTCGTCCTCACTCTCATCACCGTCATGCCTGCCATTCTCATGTGCATGACGCCGCTGGTGCGCCTCATGGTGGTGTTTCACTTTCTGCGCCAGGCGCTGGGCACGCAGACTGCGCCCTCCAACCCCACATTGCTGGGACTGGGGCTAATGATGACCTGGTTTCTGATGACCCCGGTGCTCAACCAGATCGACCAGCAGGCCGTGGAGCCTTTTCGCGCCGGGCAGATCACCGGCCTGCAGGCCATCGACCATGGATCGAAGCCGGTGAAGACGTTTCTGCTGCGCTATGCGCGCGAAAAGGACCTCGAACTATTTGCAGCCGCAGGCCAGCTGCCGCGCCCGAACACGCCCAACGATCTGCCCATGCGCGTGGTGGTGCCTGCCTACATTCTGTCCGAACTTAAGGCCGGCTTTGCCATCGGAGCCGTGCTGTTTCTGCCGTTTCTGTTGGTCGACACGGTGACCGCTTCGATCACCACATCGATTGGTATGTTCCAGCTGCCGCCCGTGGTAGTCTCCACGCCGCTCAAGATCCTGCTGTTCGTGATGGTCGACGGCTGGAACCTGCTGGCCGGATCGCTGCTGAAGAGTTTTTGAACCAAGGAGGGAAGCAATGACGCCCGACATGGTGGCAGAGCTTCTGCGCCAGTTGATGAAGGAGGCCGTGATCCTGGCCGCCCCGGTGCTGGCGGCTGCCGCCCTGCTCAGCTTCGTGCTCAGCCTGGTGCAGACCCTTACCAGTCTACAGGAGCAGTCGCTGACTACCGTGCCGCGGTTGGCCGCAGTGGCCGCAATTCTGCTGGTGGGCATGCCGTGGTTTTTGAGCCGCTTGGCCACTTACACACGAGTGTTGTTGACCGATTTGCACCGCTATCTGGGGTAGAGGACGGAGAGAACAAAGCGAGCGCGATGCAAGACTGGACCCAATTTCTGAGCGCGATGACTCTGGCCCTTGTGCGGGTGAGCGGAATGGTGGTGTTCACCCCGCTCTTTTCTTCAGCAGCGCTGCCTGCGCGTGTCAAGGCTGGCTTTGTGCTGGCCACGTCGCTTCTGCTGGCGCCATTGGTGGCCAGGCTGCCCCAGGCGCGAGCTGAGCTTAGCTGTCCCGCGCTGCTGGGCGAGGTGGCCGTGGGCCTGGTGTATGGACTCACCCTCGCCTTGCTGAACGAGATGCTGCTCTTTGCTGGCCAGATCGTAGGACTGCAGTTCAGCTTTTCGCTGGTCAACCTGCTCGATCCGGCTTCGGAGATCCAGACCCCGCTGATGGGCAAGTTCTTTCAGTTGCTGGGCACGCTGGTCGTCATCACTGCCGGGCTGGACCGCATCCTGCTGGCCTCGCTGGTGCGCAGTTTTCGCGTCGTACCCTTGGGCGGCTGCACCCTGCGGCAATCCACGGCCTTGGGCATCGTGCATGCCGCCAGCGGCATATTTCTGGCTGCGCTTGAACTTGCCGCGCCTGTGCTGGCCGCCACGCTGCTAGTCGAGATTGCCGTCTCGCTGCTGGGAAAGCTCAGCCCACAACTGCCGGTTATGTCGCTCACCGTACCGCTCAAGACGCTGACCGGCTACGCCCTGTTGATCGGCTCGCTGGCCCTGTGGCCGCGCTTCATCGAGGCCCGCTTCAGCGGTCTCCTTGACCTGGCCGAGAGACTCGTGGTCAGCCGCCCGGTGGGAGGTTAGGCGATGTCCGGTGAGCGCACAGAACAGGCTACTCAGCACAGGCGGCAGAAAGCACGCCGCGATGGGGACGTACTGCACAGCCGCGAACTGACCGCGGCGGCCGGCTTGTTGGCGGGGGTGATGACACTGGGGCTATCCGCAGTGCGGGCTACTGAGGCATGGCGATCGAGTCTGTCAGATTTTCTTGAGTTGGGTGCGCCCGCGCGCTGGGAACCAGCACAGATAGGGTCGACTCTGACTGCAATTCGCGGGTTGTCGCTGGCAATCCTTGCTCCCGTGGGGATGGTGATGTCCGCAGTGGCCGTTGCGGCTCTGGTTGTTGCCAGCGCTCAGACAGGCGGGATCACCTTTGTTCCGAGCGCCGTCGGCTTTCGTCTCGACCGGATCAACCCCCTGAGTAACGTGAAGAACCTGTTCTCATTGCGCTCCGTCGCACGGCTGGGCAAGTCTCTGATCCCCACCGCCGTGTTGGCTGTCTTTGCCGTACAGCGCATTGGCCGCGAGCTTAAATTGCCACCCTTTTCGACCGTTCGTCTGGAGATTCTGGGTCGCGATGTCTACGGCATGCTGGCCGCCGCAGCATGGCTGCTGTTCGGCTGGGCGGCCATTGACTACGTCGTCGAGTGGCGCAGCCGGGAGTCGCGCCTGAAGATGAGCCGCGAGGATCTGCGCGAAGAATACAAGGAGACTGAAGGCAGCCCGCAGATTCGCAGCCGCATCCGCGGTCTGCAGCGGCAGATGCGTCGCCGCAAGGTGAAGGCTGACGTGGCGCGCGCCGCCGTCGTGCTGGTCAATCCCACCCATTACGCCATAGCCCTCAGCTTCGACTTCACCGCCATGGAGGCGCCCCGCGTGCTCGCAAAGGGGCGGAACCTCTTGGCAGAGGAAATCAAGTCCGAAGCGCGTTGGGCCGGTGTTCAGATCATCGAGAATCCGCCTCTGGCGCGCTCGCTCTACCGTTCTGTCGAGGTGGGCCAGTCCATTCCTGTCGAACTCTACGCGGCCGTGGCCTCCATCCTGGCCTATCTCTACCGCCAACAAGTGGAGCAGGAGATGCGCGAGCGTCGTGCCCGCGAGGCTGCTGCCCGCGCTCACGCAGGGCACCGCGCCACCATTCGTCCAGCGTTGCCAACNGTCATCATTCCGCCGTTCGAGCGAGGTCCACGATGAGCACCGCAACTTTGACCATGCCGATCCACGGGGCTCGTTCTATCCTGAGCCGCCTGCGAGAATATCTCCTCCCACTTGCCGCAATCAGCGTCATCTTTGTCATGCTGGTGCCCCTGCCCGCAGCGGCGCTGGACCTGCTGCTGGCGCTCTCCATGGCCGCTTCGGTCATCTTGTTTCTTTCTGCGGTGCAGGTCCGTCGCGCTGTCGAGCTCAGTGTCTTTCCAACGCTGCTCCTGCTGCTGACCCTCTTCCGTCTGGCACTCAATATCGCTTCCAGTCGCCGCATCTTGCTTCACGGCTCGGAGGGCACCTCTGCCGCCGGCAAGGTTATCGAGGCCTTTGGCCAGTTCGTTGTGGGTGGCAATTACGTTGTCGGCTTCGTGCTGTTTCTGGCGCTCATCGCGATTCAATTCCTGGTGGTTTCTCATGGCGCAGTGCGTACCGCCGAGGTCACCGCGCGCTTCACCCTCGATGCTCTGCCCGGCAAGCAGATGGCCATTGACGCCGACATGAACGCTGGCCTGATCGATGAGGCCGAGGCGCGCCGCCGCCGCCAGGCCATTGCTCGCGAAGCTGAATTTTACGGTGCAATGGACGGCGCAGCGCGATTCAACCAGCGCGATTCGCTTGCCACTATCCTGATCACCGCTATCAACATCATTGCCGGGCTGCTCATCGGCACCCTGCAGCAGGGCATTGATCTCAGCGAGGCCGTCCGCACCTACACCATCCTTACCGTCGGCGATGGTCTGGTGACGATGATTCCCTCGCTGCTGGTTTCGGTAGCCGGCGGTATCACGCTTACCCGGGCCAACTCGGCTGGCATGCTGGGTGGCGAGATCCGCGAACAGTTGCTGGCCCGTCCCTCCACGCTCTATCTGACCGCCATGGTCTCCGCGGCCATGTGCCTGATCCCGGGTTTACCCAAGCTGGCTTTCCTGCTGGTGGGCGGAGGGCTGTTCTGGAGCGGCAGGCGTGTGGAGACGGCCGTTTCTACCGTCCCTGCAGCAGCTGAAACTGTATCCAGCGAGAAGAAGAAGGGCGAGTCGGCCAGTGTGGCTTCCGAAATGGCGGGCCTCCTCCGCCTTGAGGACCTCACCCTCGAGATCGGTTTCCAATTGATTCCGCTTGTGGACGAGAAGCAAGGCGGACAACTCCTCAGCCGGGTGCGTGCCTTGCGGCGCCATCTGTCGGCCGAGCTCGGTTTCCTCGTGCCGCCCGTGCACATCTCCGACAACCTGCGTTTGCGCCCGCGTGAGTATCTATTTTCCCTCCGCGGCATCGAGATCGGCCGCTGGCAGACCGAGGGTACGCAGTTGCTGGCCGTCTCTGGCGACACCAACCGCCGCCCCCTGGCGGGGCGCGAGGCACGGGAGCCTGCCTTCGGCGTGCCCGCCGTCTGGATCGCCCCGCAGCTGGAGGAACAAGCCATCGCTTCCGGCTACTCGGTGGTCGATGGGGTCACAGTTATCACCACCCACCTGGGCGAGCTGATCCGCTGCCACGCGGGTGAGCTGCTGGGGCGTGCCGAAACCAAACGCCTGATGGATGGACTCAATGAGAGCCACCCAAAGTTGATCGAGGAGTTGGTGCCCAAGTTTCTGACCCTCGGCGAGGTTGGTCGTGTGCTTGAGCAGTTGCTGCGCGAACGTGTTTCGATTCGCGACCTCGGCACAATCCTGGAGGCGCTGCTCGAGACCGCGGCGACAAACAAAAGTCTGGTCGTCCTTGTTGAAGCCGCGCGTCAGGCTCTAGGTCGGAGACTCGTTCAGCCGTTGCTCGACGGTGATGGGCAGCTGCCCGTGCTCTTGCTGGACCCGCGTCTCGAAGAGGAGATTCTGGCCACTCTAGCCGGGGAATCGAGCCAACGGCTGCTGAGCAGCAGTACCGCGCCGTCTACCCCGGTCCTGCGTCGACTCGCCGATTCTTTGAGGCAACTCATCGGCGGGTCCACTGCCGCGGCACTCCCGGTGCTTCTCTGTCCAAGTCCGGCCCGCTATCACGTCAAGCGCTGGCTGGGGCCGGTATTGCCCCGCCTGGCAGTTGTCTCGGCAGTCGAGATCCCGCCTGAAATCCGGCTCCGTCCGGTCGGCACAGTGCGGTGAACCAAGCGGGTAATGCGGGAAGTATTTGCTGCAGAACGGGGAGCAAAGGGGGGGGCTTGGATATGGGGGCATATATGGGAACTGAGACAGGGGCGGTTGTGCCGCTGGCTGCGGCGCGAGTTGAAGGTGTCCGGGCAGCGGGCTATCCACCGGCGGCGGTGGAGATGCCACGTCTGAGCGGAGAGCAGGAGCGTATGTTGCTCGAGCATCTGCCAATCGTGCGATTTCTGGCCCGCCGCATTCACGAGCGGTTGCCCCAGCACGTGGACATTGAGGACCTTGTCTCAGCGGGCGTGGTGGGGCTGATGGATGCTTTCGCCAAGTTCGATCCGGCCAAGAAGGTGCAATTCCGCAGCTATGCGCAGTTTCGTATCCGCGGAGCGATTCTGGACAGTCTGCGCACCTTGGACTGGAGTCCGCGCGAGCTGCGGCGCAAGGGCCGCGCGGCAGAAGAGGCGATCCGCGTGCTCACCGCGCGCCTGAGCCGGCCGCCGGGCGAGAACGAGATCGCCGCCGAGATGGGTGTTTCGCTCGAGGACTACCAGCAGCTGTTGGGAGATCTGAGGGGCTTGGAGATCGGCACGCTGCACATGGAGCGCAACGAAGACTCGGGTGAGGAGGAACTGGCTTACGTGCCTGGCCGTCCCGACGAGGACCCCTTGTTCCGCTGTCTGCGCGGGGAGCTCGAGGAACGGCTGACCGACGCTATCGGCCGCCTGCCTGAGCGGGAACGCTTGGTGATGACGCTCTACTACTTCGAGGAGATGACGATGCGCGAGATCGGTTTGGCGCTGGGCGTGGTTGAATCGCGGGTTTCGCAGGTTCACGCCTCGGCGGTGATGCATCTGCGTATCGCACTCAAAGAGCTGGCTGCTGCCTGCGCCTTCAAGACTGCGCCACGGCCGCCGCGACGGACCGCTGCCGGTAGCGAGTGCAGGAGTGAACGCTAATGGAAAAGATGCTCAAACAGGATGAGATCGACGCCCTGTTCCAGGCGGCGCGCACGCCGGTTGCTGACCAGGGGCTGGCGCCTGAGGCGCGCGCCCGCGTATTGCCCTACAGCTACGCATCAGCGGGTCAGATTTCCACCGAGCAGCTGCGCGCTATCAGCATGCTCAATGACCTGTTCGCGCGCAACCTGACCCACAATCTGGCTGCGTGGCTGCGGACACGTTTTCAGGTCAACCTCGTTTCGGCCGAACAGATCGTCTTCAACGATTTTCTGATGCGCATTCCTGAGATCAGTTATGTCTCATCGGTGCGTCTGGAGCCGCTTGGAGCCCTGTCGGTCCTGCAGTTGGACCTTGCTCTGGTTCCGCCTATCGTCGATCTGCTTCTCGGCGGCGAGGGCCGCGATGGCGTGCAGCGTGAGCTGACCGATATAGAGGAGTCGATCCTGGGCACCGTGTCCGAGATCATCTGTCGCGAGCTCACTGCTGCCTGGCAGCCTGTAGGTCTCAGCTTCAACTTCGAGCGGCGGCAGATGCAGACACAGGTGGCACGCATCATGTCGGTCAATGAGAAGACACTCTGCCTCAGCTTTGAGATCCGTATGCCGCACAGATCCGGCCTCCTCAACCTGGCCTTTCCAGCCGTTGTAGCCAACACGATCCTCCGCCGACTCACCCAGGACTGGGGCCGTCGCCGTCGCCACGCGCCCGACACACGGCAGTGTATGGATGCTGCGGTGCGTCGCATTCGGTTCGGTGGTGTACTGCAACTGCCTTCGGTGCGGCTGGCTGCCAGTGCCGTTGAGAACCTGTCGCCTGGCGCCGTGCTGCATCTAAATCTATCCGCTGGCCGGCTGGCTGAGTGGCGTGTAGGTGGCCAGCATCTGGCCGACGCACAGCCGATTCGCCAGGGTTCACATCGCGCCGCCCGTCTCGAGCGACCCTCCCGGGAGGCTGGTGCATGAGCAAGTACCTGGAAAGCTGGATTGCCGTGGCAACGACACTTCTTTCGCAGGCCCTGGCTGGTGAGCCGTCGCTGAACGAGGGATTACCCAAGCCAATGGGTACCGGGGCTTTCGGCTTTGTCGCCACTTTAGTCGGCGACCGCGAAGGACGCTTTTCCGTGGTGCTTGATCCCGGCCTGTTGGAGACACCTTTTCTGGGCGAGGAGGTGGACCAGAGGGCAGGCTGGGCTGAGCTGCTTCGCGAGGTTGCAGAAGCCGCTGCAGGAGACCTGCTGGCCTCCACCGCCGCCAAGTGCCGTGTCGAGAGCTTTGAGGAGATCAACGGCGCCAGCCAGGCCACCCGCGCCTTTCAGCTGAAGTCCGCCGCCGGATCCTGGACGATCCTCGTCCGCGACGAAACCCACCCAATAAAGGCGGAGTCTCGGTCGTCCCACTTGGCTTCACCGGAAGCTTCTACACACGCGCCACCGGTCGTCTCAGCGCCCACGCAGGGTTTCGGCTCCGGGGTTGAACTCTTGCTCGACGTGGAGCTGGAAGCCACGTTGCGCTTTGGCTGCCGCGAGCTGCCGCTTGGCGAAATCCTCGAGCTTGGTCCCGGTGACGTCGTCGAACTGGACCGCCACGTAGCCGACCCGGTAGACCTGATCGTGGGAGACAAGATTGTGGCGCGGGGCGAGGTGGTGCTGGTCAACGGCAACTTCGGCCTGCGCGTCACTGAGGTAGCCGCGCCGCGTAAGCGCCTGGAGAGTATTCGATGCCTCTTTTAAATCGCAAAGCAGCGATTGTCCCACCTGGTCCGCCTTCGGGTATGTACAGCTCGCCGCGCTCTGTCGGCGCCCCCGTACTGGACCGCCCGTCACCCCGAACAGGGCCCGTTGAGCGCCTGCGTTCCGGTCTGTTTGAAACATGTGCCCATCCAGGCTGTCGTTCCGGTTGGCTGCATCTGTGGCGCAGCCGCTCCGCGCCTGTCTTCGAGCAGGGTTGGACGTGTTCGCCAGCCTGCACTGAGGCGCGCATCGCCGCGGCTGTTGCCCGCGAGCTCGACGGTCGCATGGGTGTCGCTCGGGTGAGCCACCGGCACCGCGTGCCTCTTGGACTGCTGATGCTCGAGCAGGGGTCGATTACACATGCCCAGTTGCGCCGTGCGCTGGAGGCTCAAAAAGCTGCCGGCACCGGACGCCTTGGCCAATGGCTGATCGGCCAACACGCAGTCACTGAAGAACAGGTGACTCGCGCACTCGGACTGCAATGGAGTTGTCCTGTGCTCTCGCTCGAGCACCACGACCCGGCCGCCATGACCGACATCATGCCGCGCCTGTTTGTGGATGCCTTCGGCGCGCTGCCGTTGCGCTTAGCTGCTGGCCGAGTGCTCTACCTCGGTTTCGAGGAAGCCTTGGACCCGGTGTTGGCTCTGGCCCTCGAACGCATGACCGGTCTGCGCGTGGAAAGCGGCATCGTGGTCGGTTCGCAGTTTCACCAGGCTCACAGTCGATTGTTAGAGGCGCAGTTCCCTCCAGTCGAGCTGATCGAGGCCGTTTCGCAGTCGGCAGCGGCTCACGTCCTCGCGCGCTCGCTTGAGAAGGCCCGCCCTGGCGCTGCACGTTTTGTTCGAGTGCACGACTGCCTGTGGCTTCGCATGTCAGAGCGTGGTGCCACAGCCTCAAGTTCACATCAGGCTTCAGGCTGGGTTCGTGACGTTGTTTGTTCGATCGGTCTCTGAACCAAGCGAAGTGCGAGGAACTGTCTCCGCCGGACTGAAGAATTGTGCCGCTGCGCCGATACATCCAAAAGCAAAGAGCAGAGGAGCTCAGGCATGAGTGAAGTGCGAACCCTGATCGTGGATGATTCTTCGGTGATGCGCAAAATCGTAGAGCGCGCACTGCGGCAGGCGGGTCTGGACCCGCTGGTAGTGCTGGAGGCCGGCAGCGGAACCGAGGGTTTGGACGTGTTGAAAACCATACAGGTCGATCTGATCCTTTCTGACATCAATATGCCGTCCATGGACGGGCTGGAGTTTCTGCGCCTGATCCGGTTGCAGAACTTGGCGCCCGGCGTTCCGGTGGTCATGATCACCACTGAGTCGAGCGAGGAGCATGTTAAGCAGGCTATCCAGGCCGGAGCGCAGGGTTATATCCGCAAGCCCTTTACTGCGGAACAGGTGAAAGAACGCGTATTGCCTCTCATACGCGTGGCCTGAGCTGAAGGAGCCGGCATGTTGTTGAACGGAGTCAGACGGGCCGCGATCGCCAGAAGATTCGGCGCGGGCCTGCAGAAATTGGAGCAGAGCATGACCCTGTCATTGCGGGATTCAGTGCATCTGGTTTCGGATCCGAAACATCTGGATGCGAGTGTGGACGAAGTCTTTCGCCTGATGCTGGGAGCGGAGGTTGAACGGATTCAAGACCCCCTCACAACACAGCCAGAGTCGGTGACCGCAGTCGTGGGTTTTGGCGGTGCGCTCAGCGGCGCCTGCGTCTTTCGCTGCGGCGCACATGAAGCCATGCAGGTGGCAGCGTGCATGACCGGCATGGAGTTTGCCGAGCTCGACGACACGGTCAAGGACGGCATCGGGGAAATCTGTAATATGCTCGCCGGCGCATGGAAGAGCAAGGTTCCTGAGCTTTCAGCGCACTGCGGCCTGTCTGTGCCAGCCGTGATTACCGGGCGCGACTACAACCTGCACGTGCAGGCCCCCGAGTTTCAGCTCATTCATTGTTATTCGTTCGATAATCAGCAGTTTTCCGTGACCATCGTCTGCGACGGCATCCAATAGCTCCGTACGCTGTCGCAGGGCCACTTCAGGGTTCATTTCAGGTTGTGCCAGGAAGCGAAGACCTCCCGGCACAACGTTCCTTGGGGGGCTGGCTCCGTAGCTTCCAAGGGCCGCGATCACAATCCTGATACTGCTCTAATCCAAGTCTCCGCAGTTCGGTCCTCCATCTGCACAGTTCATCGCACAGGAGGCACAGGGCAATGGACAGCGGATACTATGCGGCGATGACCGGGCTGGTGGCGCGTACCCAGGCGCTGGATACGGCCGCGGCCAATCTGGCCAACGTACAGACGCCCGGCTATCGGGCCGAGCGGGAGTATTTCCGCTCCGCGCTTTTTGGGCCTGATGTGCAGGAATCGCAACTTGGGCAGACAGTGAACAACTACGGCCTGCTGGGCGGCGACAGGCTGAATCTGGGCCAGGGAGCGCTACAGCCGACCGGAAATCCACTCGATCTGGCCATCGAAGGGCAGGGCTTCTTTGAAGTGCAGACTGCGAACGGGCTGCGTTTCACCCGCGATGGCAGTTTTCATCGCTCGCAGACGGGTTTGCTGGTGACCGCTGCGGGCGAACCGGTGCTTTCGCCCACAGGCCAGCAAATTCCGATTCCGCCTGGTGATGTGTCGGTTGGTGCTGACGGGGTGATCTCAGTGGCCGGAGGAGCAGCAGGAACCGTCGGCGTATTCGATTTTCCTCCCGGAACCAATCTGACACCGGAGGGAGCCAATCGGTACGTAGCACCGCAGGGGGTGGTGCCCGTAACCGCACGTGATGCCGCGGTGCATGCCGGTGCGCTCGAAGGGGCCAATGAGAATGTGGTACAGGGCACCGTGGACCTGATCCTCATGCAGCGCCAGGCCGAGATGATGCAGAAAGCCCTGACCGTCTTCCACACCGAGTTCAACAAGTTCGCCACAGAGGATCTGCCCCGGATCTAGACGGAGCGTTCACTTCATACGAGGGAAACAATGATTCGAGCACTGTATACGGCGGCAAGCGGCATGAGCGCGCAACAGATGAACCTGGATACGATCGCTAACAATCTGGCCAACGCGTCAACCACCGGCTTTCGCCAGTTGCGTCTGCAATTTGAAGACATGGTCTATCAGAACCTGGTGACCCCGGGTGCAGCGCAGAGCCAGTCCACCGTCTCGGCCGGACTCCAAATTGGTTTGGGAACCAAGTCGGCCGCAACAGAGGTGATCAACACCCAGGGCTCGCTCAACCAGACTGACAACCCGCTCGACGTTGCGATTCAGGGCTCAGGGTTCTTTCAGGTACAGCGGCCCGACGGCACAATCGCCTACACCCGCGCAGGGCAGTTTCATCTGAATAGCCAGGGCACAATCGTAACCACAGGTGGCGATCTGGCTATTCCCATCATCACCATTCCCACCAACGCTACGGCGGTCACCATCACGCAGTACGGTGTAGTGAATGCAACCCTGCCCGGCCAGCAGAACCCTTCCCAACTGGGCCAAATTCAGTTGGCCACCTTTCCCAACGCTGGAGGTCTCGAAAGCGTGGGCTCGAATCTGCTGCAGGCGACTCTCAGCTCTGGTGACCCGGTGCTGGGAAATCCCGGCGGAACCGAGGGTTTGGGCACGCTGCAGCAGGGTTACTTGGAGAACTCCAACGTGGACGTGGTGACCGAGTTTGTGCAAATGGTGTTGGCGCAGCGAGCCTACGAGTCCAATTCCAAGGTCATCAAGGCGGCCGACGACATGTATTCGCAAGTCAACAATATGACGCGCTGACGCATACACGGCATGGTAATGCGGACAAGCAGAGTGATGAAACCTGGGAAATGTTTGCTGATACGGATGCGGACTGGCGTGTCTTACTGTCTTGGGCTGCTGTCCCTCTGTGCAGCCGCGCAGCAACCTCGGCGGGCAGTCCGGGCAATCGCTGATCCAGCTTTCGGAACACGCTGGCTTCTCTCGGCCGATCCCACGCATCCCGGCGGTCCGGGAAGACTGGTGCCTGAACAAAGCAGCAGGGAAGAGCAGCAGGTGGGATCGGCGATTGAAGCTCCCGTGCCCCAGGTGATCCGCGCCGGCGACCGGTTGTTGGTCATCGAGTCCGGCGAGCGCGTAGCGGCGATGTTTGAGGCGGTGGCGCTCGAACCGGCACGGCAAGGCGCGGTCTTCACGGCTCGCTTTGCCGCGGGCGGCGACCAGGTACGCGTAGTGGCCCTGGCGCCGGGGCGCGCTGCGCTGGCGACGGCTTTCACGCGCGGCGGAGGCCAGCCATGAACGCAGCGATGCGCCGTACATTAACGGCTGCTCTTATCGCTGGACTGTTTCTTACCGAGCCCGTCCGGGCCCTCGTAAAGCAGAGGATTCCGCCGCCCGATAAGTCCACTCCGCCCGAAACCGCACTGCGTGGCTACATCGCTCGAGTGCGTGCGCAGCACGACAATGAAGTGAAGACGCCCGGCTCAATCTGGTCGCCCGAGGGCCGGATGGTGCGCCTGGGCACCGATGCCAAGGCTGCGCGAGTGCACGATGTGGTGTCGATTGTGGTCAGCGAGAGTCTGGCGGCTTCCACCGACGGGCAAGTGAAGAACTCGCGTGCATCGAATGCTACATCTGGGCTTACCGGTCTGTTTGGCAAGCTCAAGACTGCGAACAACCTGCAAAACCTGCTCGGCATGACCGCATCTTCAGGCCTAACCGCGCAGGGCCAGAGCACCACGAACTCCAGCCTGGTGACGACCTTTGGCGCCGAGGTGGTGGATGTGCTGCCCAACGGCATGCTGGTTGTGCAGGCTACGCGGCAGCTCACCTTCTCGCAGCAGACGCAGCTGATCCACTTGCGCGGCCTGGTACGCCCCGAGGATGTGAGCGCGCAAAACGAAGTGCAATCAACGGCGATGACAGATCTAGAACTGGAAGTGACGGGCAAGGGAATTGTGAACGATTCGACCTACCGCCAGAGCCCGCTGGTGCGCTTCCTCGAGAAACTATTGGTGTTTTGAACGCTAGGAACTGGACTGAAAAATGAGAGCTACAGTAGGACAACGTGTTTCGAGAGGGCTGGCGCGCCACTGAGGCGCGACTCTGCTGGTCGCCGTCACGGTCTTTGGTGGTGTCGTGGCGCAGGCTAAAGCCGCAAGGCAACTCGCGCGGGTCAAGGATGTGGCGACCATCGAGGGTATACGTGACAACCAACTCGTCGGTTACGGACTGGTGGTTGGGTTGCGCGGCACCGGCGACAGTTCGCAGACAGTCTTCCCGGCACAGACGCTGATCTCCGCTCTCGAGCGGATGGGCATCACCGTGCCTCAGACCGGATCCAACAGCGCCAGCAACATGCAGATCAAAAACATGGCGGCAGCCTTCGTGGTTGCCACACTACCACCCTTCAGCCGGCCCGGCTACAGGCTCGACATCACCGTCTCCTCGGCTGGCGACGCGCGCTCGCTCGAGGGCGGCATTCTGTTGATGACTCCCCTCTATGGACCCGACGGTCAGATCTATGCCCAGGCGCAGGGAGCGTTGGTGTTAGGCGGCTACATTGCTACCGGCGGGGGCAACGCGCGGCAGGTCAACCACCCCACCACAGCGCGGGTGCCGGGTGGGGCGATGGTTGAGCGCGCGGTGCCGTTCGACCTGAAGGATATGCGCACGGTGAGTGTGATGCTCAACGACGCCGACTTCCATACCGCCGAGAGTATGGCCGAGGCCATCGACAAAACGCTCGGCTCGCCGCGTGCTCATGCTATTGACAGTCGGCGTGTCGTCATCACCGCCGAG
>WSSedB1CaDRAFT_10000547_pt1 | contig 16013 bp, 14 predicted proteins | sample WetSurSB1Cattail_FD_9460 | JGI IMG/M metagenome (IMG submission 9460)
TTAAAAGTGACGGAACCATCGGCGGGGCTTCAGCCCAGCTCCAGGAATTGCTGGGAATTGGCCTCGCGGTCAAACTCTGATTTAAAATAGGACGCTGAACGCCTAACGCTGAAGGCCTAAGGCTTAACGCCTGTGTCAGATCCATAATACATGACCTTCCGGGCCCTGCGTTTTACAAATGATTTATGCTTTGGGCTTATTAAGTGAAATAAATGTTTACAAACTCCCGGATTACGGATATATCCGGGATTTTATTTTCAGTATCCTTGCAACTTAAGCCGTCGTATGCTCAATTCATTATCATATCAGATCAGGTTATCACAGTTTGAGGGGCCCTTCGACCTGCTCCTTTTTTTTATTGAAAGGGATGAACTGGATATCTATAATATTCCGATCCATAAACTGATCAGGGATTTTCTGGATTTCATCCATAAGGAAGAGACGCTGAATATTGAATTATCGAGCGAATTCATTTTGTTTGTCTCCACCCTGATGCGTATCAAAGCCAAGATGCTGCTGCCCAGGAAAGAACTGGATGATCAGGGCAATGAAATCGATCCACGCCAGGAGCTGGTGAATAAAGTACTTGAATATAAACGTTTCAAAGAGGCGGCTGCACGCCTGGCGGAAATGGAGGAACAACGGATGCAATGGATACGCCGCGGAAATCTTCACAGGGAATTACTCCAGATCGGTGAAGAATCAGGGGAAGGAACAGAGATCCAGTCTATCAGTTTGTTCAAGCTGATGAAGACTTTTGAGAAAGTCATGCAGCGAATGCAGGAGCGGAATAACCAGCCCCGGCATACCGTTGTTCAATATAACTATACCATTGAAAAAAGCCGCCAGGAAATGATCGACTGGGTCAGCCGGGATCGGACGGTACCCTTCGAGAAAATCATCGAAGCTTGTGAAAACCGCATCCATGCCATCTTTCTGTTTCTTTCCATCCTGGAACTNGTTCAACAGGGGTATATGAATATCCTGATCGGGGAGGGACGAAATAATTTCATCCTGGAACATCATACTGAAAGCTTAATGCCTGACGCATAAAGCGCCGGGCTGTCAACCTGTCAACCCAAAGCCTTTTGTTTTGGACTTTAAAACATACCGTCTGAAATGGTATACTATTTGATGTTTAAACATTAAACAAGATACATCATGAAAACCATATTATACCCCGCGAAAGAACGGGGACATGTAAACCTCGGCTGGCTGGATTCCTTTCATTCTTTTAGTTTTGGCCAGTATCACGACCCTAAAAAAGTTCATTTTGGTGCTTTACGTGTAGTAAATGATGACCGCATTGCAGGAGGAGGTGGATTTGGTACCCATCCGCACGACAATATGGAAATCGTTACGATTCCCCTGGAAGGGAAACTGGCGCATAAGGACAGTACCGGCAATGAAGGGATCATCAGTAAAGGGGATGTTCAGATTATGAGTGCAGGTACCGGAATCCGTCATTCCGAATACAATGCTTCCGCAGAGGAGGAAGCCAGTCTTCTACAGATCTGGGTTTTCCCAAAACTGAAAAATATTAAACCGGTTTACGGTCAGAAAACTTTTGACCTGAAGGACCGTAAAAATAGCTGGCAGGTGGTGGTGAGCCCCGATAGCTCAGAACAGGCGCTGCATATCAATCAGGATGCCCGGTTTTCACTGGTGGACCTGGATGCCGGGCAGTCCATCGGTTATCAGATGAAATGGGAACATGCCGGTTTGTATTTGTTCGTTATTGAGGGAGCCATCAAAACGGCCAATCAGTCCCTTTCAAAAAGAGATGCACTGGGCATTTCAGAAACCGGTCTGGTAAAGATTGATGCAGTCAGCGATACCCAGTTGCTGGCGATTGAAATTCCCCTGTTCGGCTAAACGCGCAGGACATCAGGCTTATAGCAGTATTTACAATTGACTGCGGCAGATATATTTTTTTCAGTAGGAGTAAAAAAGCCTTAAGCTTTCAGCTTTACGCTTTCAGCTTCAATCAAAATTGATTTTGCTGCCTGGTAAATGGCTTCTGCGTCAAAACCGGCTTCATGCTGGAGTTGCCTGGGGGTTCCGTGCTCTATGATTTTATCAGGTATGCCCAGGGTAATGATCCGGGCCTGGTACTGATGGGCTACCATGAATTCAAGGATGGCAGATCCAAAACCACCGACGATGGTTCCGTCTTCCACGGTTATGATCTTATCGAATTTTTTGAAAACTTCATGCAGCAGTGCTTCATCCAGCGGCTTTACAAAACGCAGATCGTAGTGTGCTGCATCCAGGTCCTGGGTCCGGAGTTGCCGGATCGCAGAGGTTACGAAATTACCGGGGTGACCGAAAGATAGGATCGCGAGCTCTTTTCCGTCTTTTAATTTTCTTCCCTTACCGATTTCAATTTCCTGGAAAGGGGTTCTCCATTCAGGTAAAACACCTTCTCCCCGCGGGTACCTGATTACAAAAGGATGTTGATTTTTATCCAGTTGGGCGGTATACATCAGGTTGCGCAATTCGCTTTCATTCATGGGCGCACTCACGATCAGGTTTGGAATACAACGCATATAAGCAATATCATAAGCTCCATGATGCGTTGGACCGTCTTCACCCACCAGTCCGGCCCGGTCCAGGCAGAATACAACCGGCAGGTCCTGGATCGCCACATCGTGAATGACCTGGTCGTAAGCCCTTTGCATAAAGCTTGAATAAATATTACAAAATACACGCATGCCCTGGGTTGCCATCCCGGCGCTCAGGGTTACAGCGTGCTGCTCGCAGATACCCACATCAAAAGCCCGGTCGGGCATCTCTTCCATCATGAACTTCAGGGAGCTGCCACTGGGCATGGCCGGTGTTACAGCAAGAATAGTTTTGTTTTTTTCGGCGAGTTCAATGATGGAATACCCGAATACATCCTGGTATTTTGGCGGCTGAACCGTGTCGAACTGTTTTTTGTAAATTTCTCCCGTAATCTTATCAAACAATCCGGGAGCATGCCATTTGGTCTGGTCATGCTCAGCCAGAGAATAACCCTTCCCCTTGGTAGTAATAATGTGCAGGAGTTTGGGCCCCGGAATGTTTTTAAGATCCTGCAGGGTGTCGATGAGTTTATTGAGATTATGGCCGTCGATGGGACCGAAATACCGCAATTTCAGGGCTTCAAACAGGTTGCTGCTTTTACTTACAAAACTCTTGATGCTGTGTTCGATCTTGCTGGCAATTTCCCGGCTGAAATGCCCGCCAACAGGCAGTTTGCCCAGGGCCTTCCAGATATCGTCCTTGAATTTATTATAGGTTTGTGAAGTCGTAATATCCGTAAGATATTCTTTCAAAGCCCCGACATTGGGGTCAATGCTCATGCAATTGTCGTTGAGGATGATCAGGAGGTCTGTATCTGCCACTCCTGCATGGTTCATGCCTTCGAATGCCAGTCCGGCCGTCAGGGCACCATCCCCGATCACGGCAACCGCCTTCCGGTCGTTCTCCCCTTTATATTTAGCTGCCATGGACATGCCCAGGGCTGCACTGATGGAAGTGGAAGAATGGCCCACCCCAAATGTGTCATAAATGCTTTCGCCCCGGTTTGGGAATCCACTCAGCCCTTTATATTTCCTGTTTGTGTAAAAATTATCACGGCGGCCGGTGAGGATTTTATGCCCGTATGCCTGGTGGCCCACATCCCAGACCAATTGATCATAGGGGGTATTGAACACATGATGAAGGGCTACTGTGAGTTCGACTACTCCCAGGCTTGCTGCAAAATGACCGCCATGCAGGCTAACCACATCGATGATGTACTGGCGGAGCTCATCGCTGAGCTGCTGCAGCTGATCCCTGCTTAATTTTTTAAGATCATCAGGAGAATCAACGGTTTGTAAAAGGGGCCCCGGCACAAGATCCATCTGGTTCATTTAAACAGGTAAAAATAACATTTTCATCCGATATAGCCAGTACAACCGGAGGGAAGTCCCTTCCCGGAGACGGGCGACCGCCAGAAGGCCGGAATCATCCATTAGTACTTAAAATATGAAAAAGGAGGATTTATCTTATAGATTTGCCCTGCTGAACACATGCAAAAAACAAGTACATACTATTGGTGGCTTCAGATTGGGGGTTGGGGCATGCTGGCCCTGATCATGATTCTGATAAATGTCCTTTTTGGCCAGCGGGTGGACCAGCAGTTTCTCATATCCCTTAGTCTGAAAGTGCTGGTCGGAATTTTTACAACCCATTTATTCAGGATTTATATTCACCGGGCCGGATGGTTGCAGCTGCCTGTGGAAAAAGTCTGGCCCAGGATAGCGCTGGGTATTTTAATTGTTTGTTTACTGGATACGATCATCCGGATATCCTTTATGAACTGGCTGGATCCAGCCAACAGTAATAAAAAACTTGAATTTTCAACCCGGTTCCTGCTGGCGACCGTCGAAAACGGATTGTATATCATTCCCTGGACCCTGATTTATTATTTCTTCCATTATATAGAAAAAAGCAGGAAACAACAGCTGGATACCCTGAAACTGGAAGCCCTCGTTAAAGAACTGGAACTGAAAACCATCAAGAGCCATATCAATCCTCATTTTATTTTTAATGCGCTCAACAGCATCCGGGCGCTGATAGATGAAAATCCACTCAGGGCTAGAACGGCCATTACCGAGCTGAGCAATATTTTAAGAAGCAGCATGCAAACGGAAAAACAGGAAACGGTTTTTTTCGAAAAAGAGTTGAATATTGTAAAGGATTACCTGGCACTGGAACATATCCGTTTTGAAGACCGGTTGAACGTACAATATGATATTGCTGAAAATACATTAACACAGATGGTTCCCCCCATGATGCTTCAGACCCTGGTGGAGAATGCCATTAAACATGGTATCAGCAAACAGGTGCGTGGCGGTACCGTAACCATTATATCCAGAATGAAGGATCGATATCACCAGCTCGTGATCCGTAATACCGGGCGTTTGAGCAAAACAGGAAATGAAGACGGGTTCGGGCTGATCAGTACAAGAAACCGTTTGTACCTGCTTTTTGGTGAACAGGCAAATTTCCATATCCGGGAGATTAATGAAAATATGGTGGAAGCTGAATTACATATTCCATTGGCATAAATTATCCATATGATCAGAGCAATAATCATTGATGACGAAAGACTGGCCCGTAACGAATTGAAAAAGTTGTTGCAGGAATTTCCGGATATAGAAATTATCGCGGAAGCGGCTAATGCCAATGAAGGGATAGAAAAAATCGACAGCCTCAATCCCGATCTGATTTTCCTGGACATCCAGATGCCGGGGAAAACAGGTTTCGACATGCTGACCGAATTGGATAAAGCACCCGATGTGATTTTTACGACGGCCTATGATGACTATGCATTAAAAGCCTTTGAAGTGAATGCGCTGGATTACCTGGTGAAACCGATCGAGCCCCGCAGGCTCGCAGATGCGTTGCAGAAACTTCACCTGGAAGAAAGCCGTGACCGGGAAACGGGTACAGAGGATGAAATTGCCGTCAATAAGAGCCTGCTACATGAAAATGACCAGGTATTTGTAAAAGACGGGGAAAGATGCTGGTTCGTGAAGCTGGCCGATATCCGGCTCTTTGAAAGCGTTGGAAATTATGCAAAAATTTATTTTGGATCCAACAAGCCACTCATATTAAAATCATTAAATGCGCTGGAAGAACGCCTGGACGAGAAGGTTTTTTTCCGTGCGAACCGGAAACATATCGTAAACCTGCGGCTCATAGAAAAAATTGAACCCTATTTCAACGGGGGTCTCCTGCTGGAACTCAAAGGGGGAGAGAAAATAGAAGTCAGCAGACGGCAGACGGTCAAGTTTAAGGAAATGATGAGTTTATAATCTACCAACCACTCTTAGGATGCGTTCAATTATTTTATCAGTTATCCTGGTTACGGTTATTCAGATTCATGCGCAGGTCCTTCCTGCGATCAGCGTATCGGAGGTAATCCGTATTGAGAAAACCTTGTCTGCCGATAATATGCAGGGCCGGCAGGTATTTACTCCCGGCATTGAAAAAGCGGCTGCTTTTATAGTTAAGGAATTTAAGGAAGCGGGTTTAAAACCAATGCCCGGCAGCAGTGATTTCAGGCAATCCTTCGTTATGCTGACACCGGATTCCATCGAAGCAACTGCCAGCATGGACGGTGTGCATCTTGAAAAAAATGAGATCGTTGCTTTCACCCCGGACTCAAACCTGGTCATCACGGAAGAGGATCACTACCGCAAGGTATTCGTAAAAAAGGGGGATGATTTAATGTCGATAATTTTTAAATATCTGGTTGGAGCAGAAAACCTGCTCATCTTCGTGGATACTTCTTTTGAAAAAAAATTTTCGTGGCTGGCAGGCTTTCATATGTCGCAGTTTGAAGGCAGCGGAAACCGCATCTTTATTTTAAGCGCTGCGGACCCGCAGCACTATCGTATTCAGATAAACCAGAAAATAAAGAAGCAAAACCTGTCGAATCTGGCAGGCATGATTCCCGGAAAATCCAAACCGGACGAATATGTGATTTTTTCGGCGCATTATGATCACCTGGGTATCGGAAAGCCCGATGCTGCCGGCGATTCCATTTATAACGGGGCGAATGATGACGCGTCGGGTACCACAGCAGTCCTGACACTGGCAAAATATTTCGGTAAACGGCGGGATAATCAGCGTACACTCATTTTTGCAGCATTTACGGCGGAGGAAATCGGCGAATTCGGCTCAGCTTACTTTTCAGAGAGGCTCGATCCCGGCAAAATAATGGCCATGATCAATATTGAGATGATCGGTACCCAAAGTAAATGGGGGAAAAACTCGGCTTATATCACAGGGTATGATAAAACGGATATGGGATCCATCCTGCAGAAAAATCTGAAGAACAGCCGGTTCGTGTTCCATCCGGATCCTTATCCGGAACAAATGTTATTCCTGCGATCCGATAATGCAACCCTTGCAAAAAAAGGCGTTCCGGCCCATACCATTTCAACATCCAAAATGGATTCAGAAAAATACTATCATACGCCGGGTGACGAAATGAAAACGCTGGATATGGCAAACATGACTGAGATCATTCGTGCCATCGGACTGAGCGCTGGTTCAATAATTTCCGGTAAGGATACCCCGCTGCGTGTGCAGCCTGAATAACTAATGTGCCTTTAAGGGAGTCACGGTTCCATAATAGGAAATCGGATCCCGGTTGCCACCGTTTATTCTTACCGTGCAATAACCTCCCGTACTGACCGACAGGTATATTGAACTAGCCTTCGATTCCCTTTTTGGCTTAATGGTAATACTCCAGCCGCCTTTTTTAACGGTGTCAACTTTATACGTAAAATCAACCGAAGTAAAGTTCACGCCCATGTCGTTAGCAGCCGGATACGAAGATGCATAAGCCCGTCCGTAGTATGGCAGATTCACAATAAGGGTATCTTTAAATAATATCAGATCATAACCGCCGCCAGTCAGCTGTATGGTCCGCCCTTTCATAGTAGTGGCGGAATTGGCAGTGAAAAAAAACTGTCTTGAATCGATCATGGTTTTCAAAACGGCTTTTTGATCCTGTTTATCCTGGCCGAAGCCGGGCTTTGAGAAAACCAACAGGGAAATGACCACTATGGCCGGTATGGCGAAGCGCGGAAAACGAGAGGTATTCATGGTATTTCTTTCCTGTAAAGTTACGAAATCCGCCGTAGCAGGAGGCTCCAATGGTATCCTTTGCCCCTGATCAGAATCTTTCTAGAACCTGGTCCATTTCAGCCCGGATTTCCTCCAGGTTCAGATTCCCCAGGCTCCCTTCATGGCTATGTTTCAGCGGTTTTGACTGGTCAAAAGCAAATGCCCCCTTTTGGATCTGGTTTCCGATGGTTTTATAAGCTTCACGGAATGGAATACCCTGGTTAACCAGTTCATTGACGGCCTCCACGCTGAAGAGGTATTTGTATTTTTCATCCTGCAGGATGCCTTTTTTAATCCGGATATGCGAGAGCATGAGAATGGTCATGCCGATACAGGATTTTAAATCTTCGAGGGCGGGAAATAATATTTCTTTTGTGAGTTGCATATCCCGGTGATAACCGGAAGGCAGATTATTCATCAGCAGGCTCAACTCGTTGGGAATGGATTGCAGGCGGTTACACCTGGCACGGACCAGTTCAAAAACATCCGGATTTTTTTTATGCGGCATGATGCTGCTGCCGGTGGTCAGTTCGTCAGGAAAAGAAATGAAACCGAAATTCTGATTCATATATAAGCAACAATCCATGGCGAGGCGGGAAAGGGTTGCAGCAATAGAAGCTATCCCGAAAGAAACCAGTTTTTCCGTTTTTCCCCGGCTCATCTGGGCATATACTACATTATAATGCAGGTTGTTAAATCCAAGAAGCCCGGTGGTCATCTTCCGGTTTAAGGGCAGGGAAGAGCCATAACCGGCGCCGCTACCCAGTGGATTTTTATTGACAATCCGGTAGGATGCTGCCAGCATTTCAAGGTCATCTATCAGGCTTTCGGCGTAGGCGCCAAACCAGAGACCGAAAGAAGAGGGCATGGCAATTTGTAAATGGGTATAACCCGGCAGTAAATCATTCCGGTATAAATCGCTCAGGGATATCAGGAGATCAAAAAGGTTTTTTACTTCAGATTTCAATTCCCCGATCTCCGCCCTGAGAAATAATTTAATATCAACGGCCACCTGGTCGTTCCGGCTGCGCCCGCTGTGAATTTTTTTTCCGGCTTCCCCGATTTTTCGGGTCAGGTTCAATTCGATCTGGGAATGAATATCTTCCACTCCCGCTTCCATCCGGAATGTTCCCTGATTTATTTCTTCTTCTATATTTCCGAGTTCCTGCAGGATGGCACGGGTTTCTTCCTTACCCAGCATCTGAACGGATTCCAGCATTTTTACATGTGCCACCGAACCCTGCACATCGTATTTGGCCAGTAACATATCAAATTCCGGATCACGGCCCACAGTAAACGCTTCTATGCGCTTATTTAAATCGGATCCTGCTTTTTCCCAGAGTTTCATTTTGAAAGCTTAAGGCCTGAGGCATAAAGCCCAAGACAAATGTGAAAATTAAATGTAATGAACACATTTACATTTCGGATAAATTATTATTAAGCTCAAAGACCTGTGATCCTGGTCAATGAAAGTTTTGCGTCTCCGGCTTAAATGAATTCATCCAGCAGCTTAATATACGTTTCAATACCTTCTTTGATTTCGTCAATATAAATATACTCATCTGCCGTATGACTTCTGGCTGAATCTCCCGGACCCATTTTTAAAGCGGGAAAGGGCATCAGGGCTTTATCGGATGTGGTGGGCGATCCATAATAACCTTTTCCCAGCCGGATACCGGATTTTACCAGTGGATGATCCAGAGGAATCGAGGTCGATTTCATCCGGGTTGTCCGGGGTTTAAAACTGCTCTTCAGGTTTTCTTTCAGGGCTTCCAGGATTTCATCAAAACTGTACAATTCATTTACCCGCACGTCAATCACAAACCTGCACTGGGCCGGAACAACGTTATGCTGTTTGTTTTCAGTATCTATTACCGTTACGCTCAGGCGCGTCTCGCCCAGCAGGTCGCTTTTTTTCACGAAACGGAAATTACGTATCCAGTTGATGTCGTCAATGGCTTTATATAAAGCATTTTCACCTTCATTGCGGGCAGCGTGGCCCGGCCGCCCGGCAGCCACGCAATCAATAACCATCAGTCCCCTTTCGGCAACGGCCATTTCGAGTTGGGTGGGTTCGCCCACAATGCCGAAATCAATCTGTCCGAGATAGGGCAGTACCAGCTCAATACCGTTGACACCGCTGATTTCTTCTTCGGCACTGGCAGCAAAAACGATATTATGTTTCGGATCTTCCTGGTTGTAATAATAAAGGAAAACGGCTGCCAGGCTTACAAGGCAGCCCCCGGCATCGTTACTGCCCAGGCCATACAATTTGCCGTCTTTTAATACCGGCGTAAAGGGATCCATACTGTATTGCTTGTTGGGCCGCACCGTATCGTGATGGGAATTCAGTAAAATACTCTTGCGGGAGCTGTGATAATTTTTATTCCGGGCATAAATATTATTCCCCACGCGCGAAAAAGGAATTTCGTGCCGGGCAAAAAAAGTACAGAGCAGGTCCGCCGTATCATTTTCTTCTTTTGAAAAAGAAGGTGTGGCAATAAGCTCTTTTAATAATGCGATCGCTTCTGACTGCAAAATTTCAATTAAAGGTTTATGCATGACCGATGGTTGTGCCGGAATTTCCGGTAATGAGCTGATCCAGTTCTTCTCCCTTTCCTATAACGACTTTTTTTACACCCTGGCTGACTGCCGCAAAAGCATTATCCAGTTTCGGAATCATACCGGCGAAAATCTTATTCGATTCTTTTAATTCCTTATAGTATCCTGCATGCAGGACATCAATCAATGAATTTTCATTTTCCACATCCAGCAGCACACCCGGTTTTTCAAAGCTGTAAATCAGGCTGACTTCAAATGCTGCACTCAGCGCCTTTGCAATTTCCTGTGCGATGGTGTCGGCATTGGTATTCAGCAACTGGTTTTTCCCGTCGTGGGTGATAGGCGCCACCACCAGGGCGAGCCCGTTTTCAAGAAGTTGTTTGAACCAGTTGCTGTTCACCCGGTCAATATCACCTGCAAACCCATAGTCTATACCCGCTTTTTCTCTTTTATGTGAAAGGATACTATTTCCGTCGGCGCCGCAAATACCGGCTGCATTGCATTGAAGAGATTGCAGCCGGGCTACGATATGTTTGTTAATATATCCCGCATACACCATGGTAACAATTTTCAGTGTTTCCGCATCTGTAATCCGCCTGCCATCGATCATCTGCTGGGGAATGCCCAGTTTTTCGGCCAGCCGGGTGGCGAGTTTACCACCGCCATGCACCAGGATTTTTTTTGATCTGATGGCCGCGAATTTTTTCAGGAACGCGGCAAGTAATAACTCGTCATCTATTATATTTCCGCCGATCTTGATTACATACAGGCTTTCCATAATCAGGATTTAAGTATTTCACTGAGTACGGACTGTGCAGCCCAGACCCGGTTTCCGGCTTGTTGGGTTACAATACTGTTTGGCCCGTCCAATACATCGTCACTCAGTTCAACATTGCGCCTTACCGGAAGGCAATGCATCACTTTAGCCTGGTTGGTGCGTGCTAATTTCTCATTGGTCAGCATCCAGCCCGGGTCATTGGTATACATTTTTCCATAATCCCGGTAAGTACTCCAGTTTTTAACATATACAAAATCGGCGTTTTTCAAAGCCAGTTCCTGGTTATGTATTATATGCGCCCCTTTTGTAAAACGCTTGTCCAGTTCATAATCTTCCGGATGCGTAATCACAAACTCCGCCTGGTCCCAGGCATTGATCCACTGGGCAAAGCTATTGGCGACGCATTGGGGAAGCGGTTTTACGTGGGGTGCCCAGGTAAGCACAATTTTTGGTTTGGCAATACGGGTACCTTGCTGCAGGCATTCGGTAATCGTGAGTATATCCGTCAGGCTCTGCAACGGATGCAGGGTGGCGCTTTCCAGGCTCACCACGGGTATGCCCGCATATTTTACAAACTGGTTAATGTATAATTCACTGTAATCATCTTCCCTGTTTTTTAAAGACGGGAACGTGCGGATACAGAGAATATCAAAATATTTCCCCAGAACAGGAGCGGCGTCCCTGATATGCTCCACGCTGCTTCCGCTCATGATGGCTTCTTCTTCAAATTCCAATGCCCATCCCTCCTTGTCCACATTGAAAACCAGGGGCTCCAGGCCCAGGTTCAGCGCGGCGACCTGGGTACTGAAACGCGTGCGGAGGCTGGGATTGAGGAATAATAGACCGATTTTCTTATTTTGACCCAGCAGTTTGTCGGCGTAGGGATTTTTTTTATACTCCAGCGCCTGTGCGACCAGGTGATCCAGATTCGGGACGTCCTCTATGGATATGAAATTTTTCATGCGGGACTAACCAGGTTGGGAGATGAAACCATATTTTGTATTTCTTCTTCAAGAGACTCCATGAATTCTTCCGCTTCTTTTCTTCTCAATGCCAGGGAAGGAAGGAGTCTGATGGTATTGGGTTTTGCTTCGCCCGTAAATACCTGTTGATTGTACAAAAGGTTTTTTCGCAGGTCCCTGAGTTCGCCATCCACGTCAAAACCGATCATCAGTCCCTTGCCGCGAACGTTTTTTAACCCTTCAATTTCTTTGAGCCGGTTCAATAGATATTCCCCGGTTGCATGCGCATTTTCCATCAGTTTTTCTTCGTCCATTACCTCCAGTACCGCCAGGGCAGCGGCGCAGGCCAGGTGGTTACCGCCAAAAGTTGTTCCCAGCATACCGTACCGGGGTTTTAAAAACGGCGCGATCAGGATGCCTGCCACCGGAAATCCGTTTCCCATGCCTTTGGCCATGCTGTAGATATCTGCCTGCACACCGGCATGATCGTGGGAAAAAAACAGTCCGGTCCTACCGTAGCCGCACTGCACACTGTCTGCAATAAAAACGGCATTATGTTCTGTACAAAGGGATCTTATTTTCTGAAGGAAGGGGGAAGCGGCGATATTTATTCCACCAACACCCTGTATGCCTTCAATGATCACGGCAGCTACTTCAGCCCCATGTTCTGAAAAATAAGCTGAGAGTGCAGCTTCATCATTAAAAGGAAGAAAAACCACGTTTTCGGTTTGATTAACGGGAGCTACAATAGCCGGGTTATCCGTAGCGGCAACGGCCAGGGACGTTCTTCCGTGAAAGGATTTGCTGAATGCGACGATTTTTTTTCTTCCGTTATAAAAGGAAGCGAGCTTCATCGCATTTTCATTGGCTTCCGCCCCGGAATTACATAGAAAAAGCTGGTAGTCTTCTTTGCCTGACACTTTTCCCAGCTTATCTGCCAGTTCCTGTTGCAGGGGAATCCGGATGGAATTGGAATAAAAGGCAACCCGGTTCAGCTGGTGGGTGATCCGCGATACAAAATGAGGGTGTGTATGGCCGATGGAAATAACGGCATGACCTCCGTACATATCAAGGTACTGCCGGCCTGCATCATCCCAGAGATAGGATCCTTTTGCCCGGGTGATTGTGATATTATTAACCGGATAAACGTCGAAGAGTTTCATCTTATTTTTTTGACTTAATGCTTAACACCGAACGATGAACGCTTCTGGGTTCGGTGCTGGCTTTAAGAGATTTATCTTGTGGGTTATACTTTATAGTGATCAGGCTCTCCGCGTTAAGCGTTCCGCGTTAAGCCTCAGAAATAGTTCGCTTTCAGTTTCAGTCCCTCCGTCTCATCCAGTCCAAACATCAAATTCATATTTTGTACGGCCTGTCCGCTGGCACCTTTCAGCAGATTGTCAATCACAGTATGTACGACCAGCATATCGCCCTGTTTTTCCAGCTGGATCAGGCATTTATTGGTGTTGACCACCTGCTTTAAAAAAATGGGGGTTTCGCTGATGCCGGTAAAAGGATGACCTGCATAATAATCCTGATACAGATTTAACAAAGCCGGCAAATCCTGTTTGATTTTAAGCTGGGAACTGACAAAAATACCCCGGGTAAAATCGCCCCGCCAGGGAACAAAATGCAGTCTGTTGCTGCCAAATCCTTCCTGGTACTGGTTCAGCGACTGGTTGACTTCGGCCAGGTGCTGATGGGTAAGTGTTTTATAGGCCTGGATATTATTGGCCCGCCAGGAAAAATGGGAAGTGGCGTTTAATCCCTGTCCTGCACCGGTGGAGCCGGTAATGCCTGTGCAGAAGACTTCGGTTAACCATCCCTGTTTGGCAAGGGGGAGCAGTCCCAGTTCGATGGCGGAGGCAAAACATCCCGGGTTGGCGATAGAGGTAGCCGGCCTGATCTGTTCCCGGTTTAATTCCGGCAATCCATATATAAAGGGCTTGCCGGAAACAGTCAGGTGGTTATTGGATTCCAGCCTGAAGTCCTGCGACAGATCGATCAGCCGGATTTCCGGTTTCAACGGGTTATCCAGGAGGAATTTCCTTGCTTCTCCATGGCCGACACAAAGAAAGAGCACGTCGATATCCTGGGAAAGGGTATCCGTAAAAAGCAGGTCGGTATCTCCCGCCAGGTCCTGGTGTACAGCAGACAGCCGCTTCCCGCTGTTACTCCTGCTCTGCACAGACACCAGTTCGGCCTGCAGGTGATGGAGCAGGATGCGAATCAGTTCCCCACCGGTATACCCGGCGCCCCCTGTTATGCCAATCCTGATTTTTTTCATTTTGGGTGTTTGCCGTCCTCGTTGATTTTATGGTATATGGCCGTCTGGTTGCCAAAGATTTTGGCGAATCCTTTCACATCTTCGCCCGACCAGCCGCTGTTCATTTCCCCATAGGCCCCGAAACGGCTGCTCATGAGATCATGCGGACTTTCAATACCTGTTACCGTAAAACGATAGGGCTCCATTGTTACAAATACTTTTCCGGAAACGGTTATCTGGGAGTCTTCCAGGAATTTTTCGATATTGCGCATGGTAGGATCCAGCATCTGTCCCTCATGCAGCCAGTTGCCATACCAGCTGCCCAGTTGTTCTTTCCAGTATAACTGCCATTTGGTTAATGTATGTTTTTCGAGCAGGTGATGGGCCTTGATGATGATCAGGGGGGCTGCAGCTTCAAAACCAACCCGGCCTTTGATCCCGATAATAGTATCACCCACATGAATATCCCTTCCGACCGCAAAGGGCTGGGCGATCGATTGCAGGTACTGGATGGCCCGTACCGGGTGACCGAACTGCTGATCATTGACCGCTTTCAGTTCTCCTTTTTCAAACCCGAGACTGATTTTTTTTGCTTTATGTTCTGTTAACGGGGTCGGCCAGGCGTCTTCAGGTAAATAATCCTTTGAATTCAGGGTTTCCCGACCGCCGACCGAAGTTCCCCAGAGTCCTTTATTGATGCTGTATCTGGCTTTTTCAAAATTCATCTCCACGCCATGCTCTTTTAAAAACTGAATTTCCTGTTCGCGGCTGAGTTTCAAATCGCGGATCGGTGTCAGGATCGTGGCATCCGGCACCATACCCATAAAAACCATGTCAAAACGGACCTGGTCATTCCCTGCACCCGTGCTTCCATGGGCCACATAGGCAGCGCCGGTTTCTTCCACATATTTTGCTACGGCAATGGCCTGCACCATTCTTTCGGCACTCACACTGAGTGGATAGGTTGCATTCTTCAGCACATTTCCAAAAATCAGGTAACGGATGCAGGACTGGTAATAATCTTCCGTAACGTCCACCGACTTAAAGGAAGCCACACCCAGGGTCTTCGCTCTTTTTTCAATGGCTTCCATTTCTCCGGTACTGAAACCACCGGTATTTACGGTTAGGGCATGCACTTCCAGACCTTTGATCTTTTTAAGATAAATGGCGCAGTAAGTGGTATCCAGGCCGCCGCTATATGCTAAAACAACTTTTTTGTTTTCTGAATTCATGGATCGTACGCGTTTGTATTATTTAGCCAGCTTTTCCTTTTTCAATTTACCGGTCCGCACCAGGCCAAGCTCGGCTAGGATCAGGTCTACTTTTTCCTTGCGGAGCAGGTTTTTCAGCAAGCTCCATTGTTTGATCTTCATGAAACGTTCATAGAGTTTACTGTGTTTTACGAAATCTTCCGCTGCTTCTTCTTTGGGCTTATGATCTTTGGGATCATATAACATGGCGGTACACATACAGTTTTTTCTTTCCTTGCTCATGAGGATTTCATAATTCACACAGCTTTTACAACCTGCCCAGAAAGCTTCATCCTGCGTGAGTTCGGAATAGGTGACGGGTTCATAACCCAGGTCTGAATTGATCTTCATGACCGCGAGACCGGTGGTGAGTCCGAACAATTTTGCGCCCGGGTATAATTTCCGGCTCAGCTCAAAGATTTTCCCCTTGATGTTTTTTGCCAGTCCGCTTTTCCGGTAAGGAGGCGCAACGATCAATCCGGAATTGGCTACATATTCGCCGTGGCTCCAGGTTTCTATATAACAGA
>WSSedB1CaDRAFT_10000549_pt1 | contig 15994 bp, 10 predicted proteins | sample WetSurSB1Cattail_FD_9460 | JGI IMG/M metagenome (IMG submission 9460)
CCCCCGCCGATGCGGTTATGACGCCCCGGCAAAGTGCTTCCCGAGGCTGTGAGAGGAGAAAGTTCAAGGCCCCCCTGATTTTGAAGGAACCGGTCCGCTGAAGGTTTTCGCACTTGAAAAAAACAGGCAGGCCGGTCCGTTCACTGAAGTGGTGGGAGAAGATCAGCTCGGTGCGGCGAATCCGGGAAACCAGTCTGTCGGCGGCTTCCCGGATCAGGGCGCAGGGCAGGACAGAACCCCGGGAAGTTGCGAAATCATTCGAAATGTCCATGGTGGTGTGGCCTCGGTTTTCGCTCAACGGGCAGGCGAGACTTGCTGGCATTCCGTCATCAAACGCTGTACCCGGTTCCAGTGCCAATACTCTTATTAAATTGTATCGGAATAGAATGCCGCTGCAATCAAAAAGGAAAAGGCGCTGGAGCTTTTTCGTCCAGCCTCAAGCTTTCAGCGCCTTTATCGTTTTTTCTCTATGCACAAAATACAGAGCTTCCGTTACTTCAGCTGCTCGGACAGTATCTCAACGGTATGCTTCACCATGATGGAAGCGCCGTCCCGGTCGATCCCGCCTCTTATCTGCATGACACATCCCGGACAATCCATCGCCACGACCGGCGCGGCGGTATCCTTGATATTCTTCAGTTTTTTCTGAAGAATCGGGGCAGATATCTCGGGGAGCTTCATGGAATATGATCCTCCCATGCCGCAACACATATCGCACTCAAACATCTCGGTCAGCTCATATCCGGCCTTCCGCAGAAGCTCTCTCGGCTCTTCATGTACCTTCAGGGTCCGCTTCAGATGGCAGGAATCATGATAGGTGATCTTCCCCAGACGCTCACCTTCCTTGAATGACAACCGCCCCTCATCAACCAGTCTCTTCACAAGGGTTGAGAAGTCGATGGCTTTAGCGGCCAGCGCCTTTGCCCGGGGCATCCATTCGCTCTGCCCAAGGCTCTCGAAAGTTGACGTGAACTCGTGCTGGAGTGCCACCGTGCAGGTGGGACAGGCGGATACGACATACTTTACCTCTTCGGCAAGAAGCGCTTTGATGTTGTCCTCGGCGTTCTGCGCTGCGACCTCGTAGGCGCCGTTGTAGCGGGCCGGGGCCCCGCAGCAGGTCTGCTCCTCCGGGAATACTACCTCGATACCGGCCTTGTTCAGTGTCTTGACCAGGTTCTCTCCCATCTCCGGGTAGGCGAAGTCGATGAGACACCCGGCGTAGAAGGCGACCTTTTCTTTCAGTTTCGGCTGGCTGATCTTCCTGAACCGGTCCCGGAAGGGTTCCGCGGCTATGGCCGGCAGGCTGCGGTTGTCGGTCAGATCAGCCAGGAACATCGGCAGGTGGCGGATGAATTTCCCCGTAGTAAACGGCTTCGCCGCCAGGGAGGCGGTCCTGAGCATGGAATGGAAGAGTTTGCGGTTGTTTACCACCCCGAAGATCGCCTTCTGTACGAGCGGCATTCCCTGATCAACTACCAGGCGTCGCCTGAGTTCCAGAATCAGCTCGGGAATATCGATCTTTCCCGGACAAACCTCCTTGCAGTTGCCGCACTGGATACAGAGCCCCTGAATATCTTCGGACTTCTTCAACTCATCGAACCAGGCTGTGAGTATGGTGCCGATGCCGCCGGTATAGACGCTGCCGAAGACATGGCCGCCGACAAGCCGGTAAACCGGGCATACGTTCAGACACGAGGCGCACCTGATGCACTGAAGCGCCTGCTTGAATTTCGGGTCGTTGGCCATCTCGGTCCTGCGGTTGTCCATGAGAATGATGTGCAGTTCTTTTGCGGACCCGTCGGTATTCGGCGACGGACCGGTGATGATCGAGACATAGCTGGTGATCAGCTGGGCCGTGGCGCTTTTCGGAAGGGCTTTGATGATGGGGGCAATGTCCTGGTAGTCGGCGACCAGTTTTTCTATCCCCACTACCGCCACATGAATGTTCGGCAGGGTAGTGACAAGCCTGGCGTTACCCTCATTGGTCATCAGGACGAGACTGCCGGTTTCGGCGATGGCTATGTTCGCGCCGGATATTCCCATGCCGGCATTAAGAAACTTGGCTCGAAGCTCCTTGCGCGCCACCTTTACCAGCCTCGGAATATCCGATGACAAACGTTCGTTGATCTCCTTGCTGAACAGATCGGAGACCTCTTCCTTTGTCATGTGGATGGCAGGCATGACCATATGGGATGGGGTCTGTCCGGCCAGTTGAATGATCCACTCCCCAAGGTCGGTCTCTCCGACCGATATCCCGGCCTTTTCGAGATAAGCGTTCAAGTGGATCTCTTCCGTTGCCATGGATTTTGACTTGACGACACTCTTCACGCCCTTCTCACGGGCTAGATTCAGGATGTATTCCTTTACCTTCAACGGGTCGTTTGTCCTGAAGACCTTGGCGCCATGAGCCTCCGCATTCTTTGCAAAGAGCTCCGAGAGGGAGTCCAGGTGGGACGCTGCATGGGACTTGATCTCCGCGATCCGGCTTCTGAGCGCCTCGAAGTCGATCCCTTCGTACGCCTTGACCCGGTTGACCCGGTAAGCCTCTGAAAACTTCCCAAGTGCGCCGGTGAGGTTTGGATCATGAAGCGCTCTGTGTATTGATTGTTTAAATTTGGATTTCATCAGTCTGTTCCTCCCAAATCGTCCACAAAAACGATTACGAGCCGTTCGGGGCCGTGTACGCCTATGGTAAGCACCCGCTCTATGTCCGCGGTCCGGCTGGCGCCGGTTATCATGGCGATGTAGCCGGCCTTTTCAGGGCTGATTTTGGAGAGGAGGGTTGGGAGGTCGGGCAGAATATCACCGGTCCGGACAATGGCGATATGTATTGAAGAGAGCGTCGAGACCAGCCTCTGTTCCACAGCGGTTGAGTCCTGCACCAATGTGCCGGTATCGGCAAGGGCAAAGGATATCTCGCTGATTCCTATCTTTGCCTGAGCGGCAAGCTCGCGCGTAACGTTGAACTTCACACCCGGAATACCTGACAGCCTGGTTTTGTCCATTTCGCTCAAACAGGGGCTTTGCGCCCATACCGCATAGGAATTCTGCGTGTCGGCCACCTCTTCTTTCTGAAGGAACTGCGTGATGAAGTCGAGCGCATCAGCCTTTGTTGCATATCTATAGACCTCTGCGCTGACCCCTTCCGCTTTTGACTTGAATTCTTCAAACATGACGCTTCCCCCATTTCCCATCTTTCATCTCCTCTCCGCAATTGTACGGCGCACTGTTCGGGAATCCAGATAAAGTGTTTGATTACAGCCACGACAGATTAATTAAAATTTGAAACACATATTACCAAAGCAGACAAAACATTTTGTGGTAATCTTAAATTACAACATAACATATAATGCAACATACCGAATGTCAAAACAAAATATTGTCAACAAAATTTTATTGACAACAAATAACAAAAAGGCTAATTGGTAATACAACTACGTAAAACTCTGTTATGAAGCACAGATACTAGTCATTGGTTTTAGGTAAAATCGCAATAAAATCATTGAAATAAACATGTTAAGCAGTGTCACGGGTTTCGAAGGGCCGTGAAACAACCTTACCAACAGATGAATCGGTTCATCATCTAACCAAAAGAAAGGAGAAGAAAGTATGCCATGGATTCAAAACTACGCCCCAGTAACAGGCAGCCTCGGGCTCTCGGCGCTCGTGGCGGCCATCCCTCTCATCATCATTGGTGTTTGCCTGGCAGGATTTAAGATGAAGGCGCACAAGGCAGGCCTGCTCGCCGTTGCCTCAGCGATCGCCATTGCCGTGGCGGTCTGGGGCATGCCGGCCAAACTGGCTCTGCTTGCCACCCTTCAAGGATCTGCATTCGGTCTCTTCCCGGTTGTATACATTGTCGTTACCACCATCTTCCTCTACAACATCACCGTCAAGGGAGGGCAGTTCGAGATTATCCGGGCTTCCCTTGCCGGAGTAACCGCCGACCGCCGTCTCCAGGCCCTACTGATAGCCTTCTGTTTCGGTGCCTTTATTGAAGGGGCGGCCGGGTTCGGCACCCCTGTCGCCATTGCCGGCGCGACCCTGGTGGGGCTCGGGTTCCGTCCCCTTTACGCAGCAGGTGTCTGTCTGGTGGCTAATACCGCGCCGGTTGCTTTCGGCGCCATCGGCATTCCGGTCGTGGCCCTGGCCGGAGTCATGGGTTACGGTGATCCGGGCATGATGAAGCTCTCCACCATGATTGGCCGTCAGCTCCCCTTTGTTTCGACTATGATCCCGTTCTACATGATCTTGATCATGGTCGGCTGGAAGAAGACCATCGAGGTTCTTCCCGCCATCATTACGTGCGGCATTTCCTTTGGGGGCTGCCAGTGGGCCACGGCCAGTTATCTCGGCCCCTATCTTACCGGTATCATCTCCTCGCTTGTTGCGATGGTCTCCCTTGTGCTTCTGCTCCGCGTTTGGCACCCAAAGGAAAACTGGACCTTTGATCACGAGCCGGAATCCGTCGGCAAAGAGCAGCATAATTACACGGCCGGTGAGGTTTTCCGCGCCTGGTCCCCTTATCTTGCACTCACCATCATGGTTCTTTTGTGGGGGATCCCATCCATCAAAGAATATCTCGACAAGAGTAAGGTAATGATACCCGTGGCAGGACTTGACGGCATGATCGCCAAGAAGGTTTCCAAGCCTGAGGACGGTCTGAAGAAAGCGGCAGCAGTCAAGGCGGAGATCGACAAGCAGATAGCCGTACTTTCCCCGGCCGATCCAAAGCAGGTCTCAATGATCGCGAAACTGGCTGAACTCAAGGAGTTGGAAGGGCAGTTCCTGGCGATAGAGCAGAGTTTGGCAGGCAAGGGGGCGATTTTAACGGATGAACGGAATGAGGCGTTTGATGTAATGGCCAAGAAAAAGGGAGAGCTTGCCAAACTGGCCAAGGAAATTTCTCCTGCGCCTCCGGCAGTTGCAGGAGGCTCACACGCCACGGCCATTGCCGCAGTTCCGCCAATTGCTTCCGCTCATGCGCTCACCAAAGACCAGTTCAATCCGCTCGATAAAGCTCTGGCAGATCAGCTCCCGGTCAAATTACCGGCACAGTATAAATTTGATTTTATGTCGGCCGCCGGAACCGCAATTCTGATAGCGGCATTTCTTTCTGCCCTGCTCTGTGGCGTCGGGCTCGGCGATACCTTCAAAATATTGGGAAAGACCCTGTATGATATGCGTTTTCCCGCGGTAACCGTTGCATCGGTGCTTGGGCTCGCTTATGTGATGAATGCCGCCGGCATGACCAACTGTCTCGGCCTTGTCTTCACAAAAACCGGCCGCATATTCCCGTTCATTTCTCCGTTCCTCGGTTGGCTGGGAGTCTTCCTGACCGGCTCCGACACCTCCAGCAACGTCCTCTTCGGTGGCCTGCAAAAGGCGACTGCGGAACAGCTCGGGATCAATCCGATCCTTACCGGCGCTGCCAACACCACCGGAGGGGGCATGGCCAAGATGATCTCTCCGCAAACGCTTGCGGTTGCCTGCGCCGCCACCGGGATGGTCGGGGAAGAGGGGACACTGTTCCGCTTTACTTTTAAACATTCAATCTTGCTGACGGTTATTGCGGGGGTAATCGTATATCTGCAAGCCTACTTCTTCAGTTGGATGATACCGTAACAAAGAAGGTCAATCGGGGAGCAGTCTTAGCAATAAGCACACAAACCTGAGGAGGAACGAATGAGTAGAAAAATGGTCACCATTGATGGTAACACCGCCGTTGCCCATGTGGTTCATGCCACAAACGAAGTAATGACGATCTACCCGATCACTCCGTCGTCAAACATGGCCGAGTACTGTGATATAAAGAGTGCCGCCGGTGAAAAGAATCTCTGGGGTACCATCCCCACGGTATATGCAATGCAGTCCGAAGCCGGGGCCGCGGGCGCCGCGCACGGCGCGCTGCAGGCTGGTGCACTGACTACCACCTTCACCGCCAGCCAGGGCCTTTTGCTGATGATTCCCAACATGTACAAGATTGCCGGCGAACTGACCTCCACCGTTTTCCACATCTCGGCCCGCGCTATCTCCGCTGCCGCGCTGAACATCTTCGGCGACCACTCCGACGTCATGTCTTGCCGCTCCACCGGCTGGGCCATGCTCTGTGCCAATAACGTTCAGGAAGTCATGGACTTCGCCCTGATCTCCCAGTCATCCACCCTGCGTGCGCGTGTTCCGTTCATCCACTTCTTTGACGGCTTCCGCACTTCCCATGAACTGCAGAAGATTGAAGCACTTTCCTTTGACGATATGCGCGCCCTGGTTACCGACGAATTGGTCAACACCCACCGCGCCCGTTCCATGAGCCCTGACCGCCCGATTATCCGCGGCACTTCCCAGAACCCGGATGTTTACTTCCAGGGCCGTGAGACCGTCAACCCCTTCTATGCTCCCTGCCTGACCATAGTTCAGGAAGAGATGGACAAACTGGGCAAACTTACCGGCCGCACCTACAAGATCGTGGAATACGCCGGCGCACCCGATGCGGATCGCGTTATCGTAGTCATGGGCAGCGCCACTGACACCACTGTTGAAGCCGTTGCTACTCTGAATGCCAAGGGTGAAAAAGTCGGCGTAGTCAAGATTCGCCTCTATCGTCCCTTCCCCGCTGAAGCGCTCCTGGCTGCTCTTCCCAAAACCGTCAAGAAGATCGCCGTTCTCGACCGCACCAAGGAACCGGGTTCTATCGGCGAGCCGCTTTACCTGGACGTTTGCGCTGCCATCGGTTCTGCTCTCACTGATGGCGCCGCTCCGTTTACCAGCGCTCCGGTTATTGTCGGCGGTCGTTACGGTCTTGGCTCCAAGGAGTACACTCCGGCCATGGCCAAGGCCGTTTTTGACAACATCAAACAGGACAAGCCGAAGAGAAACTTCGTTGTCGGCATCATCGAAGACGTGACCAACTCCAGTCTGGAGATCGACGCCACGTTCCGAGCCGAGCTGGTCGATACCTACCAGGCCATGTTTTTCGGCCTTGGTTCCGACGGTACCGTCGGTGCCAACAAGAACAGTATCAAGATCATCGGCGAAGCCACTGACAACTATGCCCAGGCATACTTCGTCTATGACTCCAAGAAGGCCGGCTCCATCACCACCTCGCATCTCCGTTTCGGCAAAAAGCCGATCAATTCGCCCTACCTGATCGACAATGCCGAGTTCGTCGCCTGCCATAACTTCTCCTTCCTCGAGAAGTACGATATGCTCAGCAAAGCCAAGGAAGGAGCCACGTTCCTGCTCAACTCCCCCTTCGATCACAATGAGGTGTGGGATAAGATGCCGATAGAAGTCCAGCAGCAGATCATCGACAAGAAGCTCAAGCTCTACGTCATCAACGCTGTGAAGCTGGGCGAGGAAATCGGTTTGGGCGCTCGCATTAACGTCATCATGCAGACCGCTTTCTTCAAAATTTCCAATATTATCCCGATCGACACTGCTGTCGACCAAATTAAGAAAGCCATCAAAAAGAGCTACGGCAAGGCTGGTGACAAAGTCGTAGCCATGAACAATGCCGCGGTCGACGCCGGTCTCAACAACATTTACGAAGTGAAGGTGCCGGCAACCGTTACCAGCAGTCTGGTTAAGCCCCCCGCAGTGCCGGCGCATGCTCCGCAGTTCGTGCAGGAAGTCACTGCCATGATGATTGCCGGCAGAGGCGACGAGCTTCCGGTTTCCAGGATGCCGATCGACGGCACCTTCCCGAGCGCGACCTCGCAATACGAGAAGCGCAATATCGCCAACGAAATACCGATCTGGGACGAGAAGGTCTGTATTCAGTGCGCCATCTGCTCTTTCCTCTGTCCGCACGCCACGATCCGCATGAAAGCCTACCCGGAAAGCGCGCTCGCCGGTGCGCCGGCTGGCTTCAAATCAACCGATGCCAAGATTGCCGAAGTGAAGGGAATGAAATTTACACTTCAGGTAGCTCCCGAGGACTGCACCGGCTGCGGCGCCTGTGTTCACAACTGTCCAGCCAAAAGCAAGGATGATCCGAACCGCAAGGCAATCAACATGCAATTCCAGCCACCGTTGCGCACCAGCGAGGCTGCCAACTATGACTTCTTCCTCACGCTGCCTGAAGTCGAAATCGACAAACTGAAACTCGACACTTTGCGTGGCAGCCAATTGGTTCGGCCATTGTTCGAATACTCCGGAGCATGCGCCGGCTGCGGCGAGACCCCCTACCTGAAACTGCTCAGCCAGTTGTTTGGCGATCGCCTGATGATAGGTAACGCCACCGGTTGTTCCTCCATCTACGGCGGCAACTTGCCCACCACCCCGTACGCCAAGCGCGCCGATGGTCGTGGCCCGACCTGGAACAACTCACTCTTCGAAGACTGCGCCGAATTCTCCCTCGGTCTCCGTCTCGGCGTGGACAAGTTCAGAGAAGCAGCCTATGAACTGGTTGACGAACTCATTTCCGACGCAACTCTTCAGCCGCTGCTGCATGAAATCAAGGGAGCCGATCAGAAAACTCAGGTTGGCATCGAAGCACAGCGCGAGCGCGTTGCCAAGCTGAAAGCCGCTCTGGCCGGCAACACCAGTGACGCTGCCAAGAGACTGCTGCCGCTGACCGATTACCTGGTCAACAAGTCCGTCTGGGCAATCGGCGGTGACGGCTGGGCCTACGACATCGGCTACGGCGGTCTTGATCACGTCATCGCTTCCGGCAAGAACATCAACCTGCTGGTTCTGGACACCGAAGTATATTCCAATACCGGCGGCCAGGCTTCCAAGTCCACCCCTATGGGCGCCGTTGCCCAGTTCGCCGCGGGCGGAAAGCCGGTGAACAGGAAGGATCTGGGCTTAATCGCCATGGCCTATGGCAGTGTCTATGTGGCCAGTGTTTCGCTCTCTAACCCGGGTCAGTGTGTCAAGGCCTTCATGGAAGCTGAAGCGCATGACGGTCCTTCTCTGATTGTCGCCTACTCACACTGCATCGCTCACGGTATCAACATGACAACCGCCGTGGATGAACAGAAAAAAGCCGTATCTTGCGGCTACCTGCAACTCTATCGCTACAATCCCGCGCTAGCGGAAGAAGGCATGAACCCGCTGCAGATCGACAGCAAGGCTGCAACAACCTCGTATGAAGACTTCATCAACGGTGAAAACCGCTGGAAGGTTCTCAAGAAGAACAATCCTGAAGAAGCCGATAGACTTGCCAAACGCGCCAATTCTCTTATCGCACGTCGCAACAAGCTCTATCAGCAGATGGCGGTACTCAGCTACGAAGCTTAAGTCTTCTGTTGTTTTTATATGTTGATTTGGGTTTTGCGGCTTTGCCGCGAAGCCCTTTAGCATCTCATCTCGGAGAACCACAATGAATTCAAATACTTTTATAAAAGAATTGTCGGCGTTAGTCGGTTCCGAACATACGCTCACCGACCGGGAGTCTCTTGCTTGCTACAAGTATGATTCCACCCCGGAGATGGAAGGCATGCCCGATGCAGTTGTGCTGCCCGGGTCGACCGAAGAGATAAGCCGGGTATTAAACCTGTGCAACAATGCCGGTGTCGCCGTAACGCCGCGTGGCTCAGGGACGAATCTGTCCGGTGGATCGATCGCCTTCAGCGGCGGGGTGGTGCTTCAGACGAGCCGGATGAACCGGATACTGGAGATAGACGAGGAAAACCTGACCGCTACCGTTGAGACCGGGGTCATAACCAGCGCGCTTCACCGCGAAGTCGAGGCGCGCGGACTTTTCTATCCACCCGATCCCGGCAGCATGAATATCTCCACCATGGGGGGGAACGTGGCCGAGAATTCCGGCGGCCTGCGCGGCCTCAAGTACGGCGTCACCGCCGACTACGTCATGGGGCTCAAGACGATTCTCTCTGACGGGCAGCTCCTCGCCACCGGCGGCAAGACGGTCAAGAACGTGGCCGGCTACAACCTGAACGATCTCCTTGTCTCCTCCGAAGGAACGCTCGGGATTTTCAGTGAGATCATGGTGAAACTGATACCCAAGCCTCAGACGAAAAAAACGATGCTGGCGCACTTTCCGGAACTGGAGCAGGCCGCGCTGACCGTATCGAAGATCATCGCAGCCCGCATCATCCCGGCAACCCTTGAGTTCCTCGACAAAGTCACTATCAAGTGCGTGGAGGAGTACGCCCATGTGGGTCTGCCGCTCGACGTGGAAGCTGTCCTGTTGATCGAAGTCGATGGTCATCCGGCCGTGGTGGATGAAGAGGCTGCCGCCATCCGGCAGATCTGCGAACGTCATCGCTGTTCGTATTTTCAGACCGCTGCTACGCCTGAGGAAGCGTTAAAGCTGGCCACGGCGAGACGTGTTGCACTCTCGGCGCTGGCCCGATTGAAACCGACCACCATCCTCGAAGACGCAACAGTCCCCAGAAACTGTGTTGCGCCGATGGTGAAGCTGATCCAGGAGACAGCCCGGAAATACAATCTGACCATCGGGACCTTCGGCCATGCCGGCGACGGAAACCTTCACCCGACCTGCCTTACCGATGAGCGGGATAAGGATGAAATTGCCCGCGCCCATCAGGCGTTCGAGGAGATATTCGACGCCACCATCGCCATGGGGGGTACGATTACCGGTGAACATGGTGTCGGGATGGCGAAGAAGAAGTATCTGCCAAAGCTGGTGGGGGAGGCAGGAATCAAGGCGATGAGAATCATCAAGGGCGGATTTGATCCCAAGGGACTTCTCAATCCGGGAAAGGTCATCTGACATGGACTATGAAAAGCTGATCAACTGCATGAGGTGCGGGATGTGTCTTCCGCACTGCCCCACATACAAGGAAACTTTTCTGGAAACCGGCTCGCCACGGGGAAGGGTGGCCCTGGTCCGTAAATTCCGGGAAGAGGAACTCTCGATGAGCGATCAGTTTCTCGATTACCTCTCGCTTTGCCTCGATTGCCAGGCATGCGCCTCTGCTTGTCCGTGCGGCGTGAACGCCGGTGAACTGGTGGCCGAGTTTAAATGCGAGAAAAAAGGAGCAGAGGGGCTCTCTTTCATGGAGGAGCTGATCCTGCGCAGACTTGTACCGCATCCGGACAAGCTTGAGTCCGCAATTGCCCCGATCAGACTCTATCAACGGACCGGCCTTCAGAAGATGGTCAGAAAGCTGGGGCTTCTGAAGATGTTTCCCGATGCCCTGGAGAGGATGGAAGGGCTTCTGCCGAAGCTTCCCGCCCGTCCTCTCCGCCAGACCCTTCAGGAGGTCACTCCCGCGGTTGGTGAAGAACAGGGGACGGTCGGGTTTTTCCTCGGATGCGTCATGAGCCTGGTATTCTCCGAGGCTAGTCTTGCGACGGTAAAACTTCTCTCTTCACTCGGATACAAGGTCATAACCCCCAGGAAACAGAAGTGCTGCGGGGCTCCCAATGTCCTCGGTTCCGACCGGGACGGCCTCCTGGAAGCCGCCAGATTCAACACAGATCTCTTCTCGGGATACGATCTTGACTATATCGTTACCGACTGCGGCGGCTGCGGGGCGGAACTCAAAAAATACGGAAATCATCTTCAAGGAGATGACAAGGCCGCCGCATTCAGCGGCAAGGTGCGCGACATATCTCAGCTGCTATTTGAGCGGGCGGAGCATCTGAAGATGAAGCTGAATCCTGTAAATATCAGGGTTACATACCATGATCCCTGTCATATCGCACATTGCCAGGGGATTCGACGGGAGCCGCGTGAACTGCTCAAAATGATTCCCGGAATCGATTACCGGGAAATGTCCGAAGCTGATGCCTGTTGTGGAAGCGCCGGCACCTACAATATCGGGAAACCGGAGATGTCCGACAAGATCCTGAAGAGAAAGATCGCCAATGTGCGGGATACCGGAGCGGAATATCTGGTCACTTCCAATCCGGGATGTCTCCTCCAGTTGAAAAAGGCTCTTGAGGGAGGTGACAAAACGGTAAAGGTAATCCACCTTACGGAACTTCTGTTGACCAGCATGAATATGGCGTTACCCCAACCTCCGGGAACTCCTTGCTTATGATGAAACAGATGCAGATAACTGTTGCCTATAACAATTCGATGAAGTATATGTCATAATTTATCACACAATAAATTATGATATTCAAACCGATAAAATCCAAAAAAGTTTCCGCGCAAATCGCGGAACAAATCAGAGCCTCAATTCTTGCGGGTGAGTTCACTCCCGGCGACAAACTTCCGCCGGAGAGAGAACTTGCGGAAATGTTCGGCGTTTCCCGGCCATCGGTGCGCGAAGCTCTGAACATCCTCTCCTCGGCAGGCTTTGTTGAGTCATACCAGGGGGGGGGGACTGTGATTAAGTCCCTGGTGGAGACCGTCAACGGCAACCCGTTGACCGAGCTCATCAAGATGGAACGGGAACGGGCGCTTGATGTAATTGAAGTTCGCAAGGGCCTTGAGTCGTGGACCGCCTATTATGCAGCAAAACGGGCGCTGCCTGAAGACATCAGAAAGATGGAGTCGGTGATTTCGGGCATGGCCCGGAACCTGGAAGAAGGGAAGTCGTCAGAGGACCTGGACGCTAACTTTCACGTACTTATTGCAAAGGCGACCCACAACGTTGTCTGGCTCCATCTCATGCAGAGCATTTTTGATGCGATGAAGGAGTTCCAGCAAACTGTTTGGCGGGCGGTTTATCTTACCATGGAAGATTATCAGATCCTTTATTCCCACCACAACCGGATATTCGAAGCGATTCGCGATAATAATCCGGAGGGTGCGCGTGAAGCCATGCTCGACCATCTGACCTTTGCCGAACAGAGAAGCAGTGTCTATGTGAGGCAGTCTCAGGAATAAACAACTCCACCTATCCTTGTGCAGAGGCCCTCCGGAGGATTTTCGGGGGGCTTTTTTGTGTCTACACAAAGGCAGGATGAGCTTGCGGTCGCCTGATAATATTGAAAATTACCACACGATATCAACCTCGACCAACCCTTCCGAATCAGGCATTGCCGGTTGTTCCGCGATACTGCCCAACCGCTCCAGGCGCCCCACGAGTTCTGGCAGCCGCGCCGCCGGGATGCGGGTTTTCAGATGCCGTCCGGATGGAGCTTGCTCTCCGTTCACCAATGTGCCGCCGGAACGGTTGACCACCTGCCGGATCGCTTCACCGGCCGTTGCCGGGTCGTCGATACTCAGGCGGAGCCGCAGCCGGGGCAGTTGCACGGCTTTTGCGGATTCGCTTTTCTGCTTTTTTAAGCGTTTTGCGGTATTTTCCTTCATAGTCGACTCGGTGTTTTCGGCGCGATCATACGATTGCGCCCGCGGTGCTTCCGATTGCACATCAATGTTAATGCTTGGGGCTGATTTGCTGCGTTCCTGCATATGGGCCGGTGGGGCAGGGGCGTAGGTGGAAGGTGCTCGCGGCGCGGAAGGCTCGGCTACCGGCGGCGAAACCGGGCGGGTTGTGGGTTTAGGCGCCGGTGCTGGTTCCTGAACCGGTTTTCGTCCGGGAGCCCGTTCTGTTTTCTTTTCAATGATCGCTTGCGTTGGTTGAGATGGCTTTTCACTTCGGGCCGGGGTTTTTTGCGCCTGGGCCGGGGCTTCCGGCACTTTGGACGGCGCGGGAGCCTCCTCGAGTTGCGGAACAGGTCTTTGTATCTCTGTCTCGACGTGTCGGGCCAGGAAGTAGCCGCTGACGCAGACCATCAGCAAGGCCACGAACTCCAGGGGTAGCTTGATATGCAGCGGGAAGAAAATACGTTGCAGCCAGCTTCTTTTTACAGCGGTTTCCTCCCGCAGGCGGGCCATGATGCGCGACGTCATCCAGGGGGGCGGCTCCACCCGGGGTGTGCTGCGGATCAGACGCAGGGTGGTTTCCAGGTCGGCCAGGGCGGCGCTGCACTCGGGGCAGGAATTCAGGTGCTCCTCAACCCGCATCCGTTCGGCAGGTTCAAGGTCTCCGCTGCAATAGGCCGGGAGGAGTTTCCGTATGTCGTCGTGGTTTTTCATATTGCTGAATCCGTGATACCTTCCCGGCTTCTCTCGTTTAGAATGCCTCAGCCTTAGCGTTTAAGGTTGTAGTCACGATGGTGGCGGAGTTTCCCTGACTGGGGCGACATGGACCTGCGAGGGCGGCGATTGGCTCCGGCATTTCGCTCGTTTCGCCGTACAGGTGTCACGGATTCAGGATTATTCTAAGACACCGCCCGTTTCAGACAATCCTTGACCGCTTCGCGGGCCCGGAACAGACGGGATTTGACCGTTCCCTCCCGAACTCCCAGCGCATCCACCACCTCTGCGTAGGCCAGATCCTGCATATCGCGCAATACCAGCACTTCGCGAAACTCGTGGGGTAGTGCGTCAATGCAGCCGTTCAGGATCTGCCGCAGTTCAGCTTCTTCCATCTGCTGCAGCGCCGAAGGAGTATCGGCCGGCGGATCGGGCAACGGGTCATTGTCATTACCAGAGAGTGGAGCATCCAGCGAATAGGCTTCGCGCTGCTTCCGGTTTTGTATCTGCTGGCGCCGGTTACGGGAAAGGTTGATTACGATTGCCGTCAGCCAGGTGGAGAAGGCTGCATCGCCCCGGAAGGTATCGATCTTGCGCCAGGCAGCGATAAAGGCATCCTGAACGATCTCGCAAGCATCCTCGTACACGCCGGTGACGCGGAAGGCAACGTTCAGCAGCATACCCTGGTGGCGGCGCACCAGGCATTCAAAGGCCGCCATGTCTCCCTTGCGGCAGGCGAGCGCCAGGGTTGCATCATCGGCCGTGTCGCCATGCACTGTTCCCATCACTATTGTGACATCCCCCCGGCGAATAAAGTTCCCTCAAAATACATTTGCACGCTGCTCATGTTAACCGGGAGTCCCGTCTCCGCAGACCCGGTCGCGTCCCTGCTGCTTGGCCTGGTAAAGCCGGGCATCGGCCAATGCTACCAGCTGGTCAGGTTGCTGGTCGGGGCCGGGAATGATTACGGCCATCCCCAGGCTGATGGTGACAAACGGGGCTGTTTCGGAAGATGCGTGGGGGATATGCCGGTCGCGGATTGCCTGAAGCATTGTCTGGGCCTTATGCAGGGCGCCTTCCCCAACGATGCCGGGAAGCAGGCAGGCAAACTCTTCACCACCGTAGCGCGCCGCAAGATCGTGGGGGCGTCGCAGTTGCTCCTTGAGAATTGAAGCCACTTCTCGCAGACAGGCATCGCCATCCTGGTGTCCATAGTTGTCGTTGTACTTTTTGAAATGGTCGATATCGATCAAAAACAGCGCCAGGGGGATTTTTAAACGCCGGCAGTGACGCCATTCGGTATCAAGGCATTCATTGAAATGGCGGCGGTTGGCCACGCCTGTCAGGCCGTCGATGAATGCCATGGACCGGAGCAGGTCGGATTGGGCTTTCAGTGTCAGATGGGTTTGAATTCTTGCGCGCACCACTGCGTGATTGAAGGGTTTGCTGATAAAGTCAACCGCACCTGCATCCAGTCCCCGTGTTTCGTCCTCCGGGTTGTCCTGTGCGGTTACAAAGATGATCGGAATATCCTGTGTTCTCTTTTCGGATTTCAGCCGGCGGCAGACCTCGAGCCCGTTCATACCCGGCATGATGATATCCAGGAGAATCAGATCGGGTGGATTGGAAAGGCACAGTTCCAGCGCCTGCATGCCGCTGGTGGCAATATAAACTTCATGCTCCTGACGGAAAATTTCGTACAGTTCCTGGATATTTATATGCTGATCATCGACCAGAAGCAGACGTGGCCGGGGTTTTGGAAGGGGAGGCGGGTGCTGGGCATAGGCCGTCGAATCGTCGGAATTCATTATGCAAACCTCTCTTTCAAGCTTTGGCAGTGTCCGGCCGCAGCGGGAAAATCCAGCCGCTTTATGGCTTCATCCATGGGTATCAGCTGCTTGCGCAGTCCGTTTCCGCATAACTGCCTGAGCTGCTCATATTCCTGCACGGCGCGCATATTGCCGGAGCGCAGCAATTTCTCCAGATCAGCCAGGCGTGCCGCCAATACTCCCTGGTCCACAGCTGATTCCGGACCGCTCCCGTTTTCAGCCGCAATGTGTGGCGGGG
>WSSedB1CaDRAFT_10000550_pt1 | contig 15975 bp, 13 predicted proteins | sample WetSurSB1Cattail_FD_9460 | JGI IMG/M metagenome (IMG submission 9460)
GGGCCGTGTCCCGGCCGGCTCTGGGGCTGATCCTGCCGCTTTCCGGCGTACGGAAGGGGGGATTGGCGGTGACCCCGTCGAAGCTGGAAACCGGAAAAAGCGTCTTTACGTCGAGGATGTCGTGCGGGACAATCTCTATCCGGCCCGCCAGTCCGTTGCGAAGGGTGTTTTCCCTGGCAAGTTCGGACATTGCTCCGTTGCTGTCGATCCCGACCGCCGTAGCCGCAACAAAACGCCGGCAGAGTATCAGAGGGATAATGCCTGAACCTGTTCCCAGGTCCATGATGCGGACGGAATCGGAGCAGGAGACGAAATCCGCCAGCAGCAGTGCATCCAGCGAGAAGCGGTACCCTTGGAGGGGTTGTGCGATTGTCAGGCCAAAACGCCGCAGACAATCCAGCGTTATCTCCTGCCCACTCCTCACTCCTCACTCCTCACGTTCTTTCCACGCCGCAGAAACCACTCCCGCGCCAACACGAATGCAAACAGTGCAAAGGACGTCAGGGTAAGCCACTTGCCGATCTTGAAAGGGAGGGGGTCGAAGCGAAACTCCACCTGATGCTTTCCCGGTGATAGGTAAACGCCCCGCAACACGTGGTCGACCGGGATGATCTCGGTCGGCTTGCCATCTGTTGTTGCCTTCCAGCCCTTGTAGTACTTTTCACCGAGCACAAGCAGTGCATTCTGCGGCGCTCTGGCTGTTACCGTGATTTTTTCCCCTTCATAGGTGGTGACAGCGGTGCTGTCTGGAGCAAACACCACGCCGCTATCCGGGTCCGCCATCGAAAAAGGGGGCGGGGACTCCACCATGGCAACCTTGCGTGGATCAAACGCTGGGTTCTGGAGGATGGAAAAGGTCTGCTGTAGATCGTTAATTTGGGCAACCGCCGGCACCAGCCATGTCTTGGCCAGAACAGACTTGTTTTCCAGCACAACGTGAGCCCTGTCCGGCGACTGGAACACCGGTTGGTACTTGTTGCCCAGTTGTTCCTTTTCTTGGTCGTATTGTGCGGTGCCGAACACCAGATACTTGACGTTCAAGATGTCGGGCATGGATGACATGAAAACGAAAGCGCTCAGAAAATCCTGCCATCGCCGCATCTGCACAGGGTTTGATGTATACATCACCGGAATGCCTTGCGAGACATACTTCATCGGATCCTCATTGTTGACTGGTAGAACGCGGAAAAACGGAGCATCCTTTGCAACAAACTTCATGACTGCGGATTTATTGTCCGTAGCCTGTACCGGAGCGTCCTGAAGCAGCATGAATTTGTCGTTAATGCGCCAGATATCCGCAAGGAAGAGGCACAGCAGCACCAGCGGAAGATATTTGATGGGAGCGAGACGCTTAACAAAGATCAAGATGGCGGCCACATGGGCTGCTATGACGGCGCTGGCTATACCCGCTTCGTTCACCAGGTTGTTCCAGCGCTGATTCACGAGTTGCAGTCCCTGTTCATAACGGGTCGGCCGTGCCAGCACTTCAATGAACCGGTCGACAAAAAATCCCCTGCCAACGAGGACAATTGCCCAAAATGCCAGAATGCCAGCCGACACCCCCCCAAGCAGCCACAGATACCATCTGAATCGTACGTCGGACCTGACCGCTTCATCCATAAGCGCGTCCAGCCCGCGTGCACCAAGCACCCCGAGGCACAGGGCCGGAATGATCATCATCATTTTCGGGACTCTGAAATGATTTATGCCGGGGAAATGCTCATACAGAAACCAGTAAAAGGGGGTGAATTTGCCCATGGAAAACAACAATCCGAGTATCAGTCCCGCAAGTGCGAGCAGCGTGTATTTGTCACGCCTGAACATAAGCGCCAACGGCAGGAGCAGCCACGGCAGGACCCCCAGATAATCGGTAGTCTGGGTAAAATTCATGCGTCCCCAGTAATATGACTTGATTGCTGCGGTGTTGTATCCCCCCTCCTGGCGCGATAAACCAAACATGCCCGGCACCAGAAACGTTGCCATCTCTTCAGGGGGGAGGGACCAGGACATGGCCTCTTCAACATTCAAGCCGCCAGCTCCCTGATTGGCGCCGCTCTGGACCCCTCTCGTCGTATCTTTTGACCAATCGGCAAGTGGAAGCAGCGAAATCGAAACCGATGTCAGAAAAAATATCAAAACCACCAGGTTGAGCCCGGCAAGTTTCCAGGCAGCTGAGGCCCGATTGGTACGTTCTGCAGCAATAATCGCCAGCGACCGGCACAGTCCGTACATGCCAAGGGCAAGGCAGGTATAGTAGGCAATCTGCCAATGCATGTTGAAAAACTGGAACGCGAGAGTAATCGAGGCGGCCATAAAGGGAAGAACTCTCCGCGTTTGATACCCCTTTTCCAGAAAGTAAAACGCCCACGGAGCAAAGGAGATGGTGGCGATTTTCTGAACATGGCCGGCATTTATGAGTGATGCATTTTCAGGGGCAACGGCAAACACCAGCGCCGCTAGAAATGCGGCAAATCGCCCAGCACCGATTAACCGGCAAAAAAGATAGGTTCCAGCACCGGCAAAGAAAAGGTGAAATACGATAAACCAGGCAATATTTTCCGGCAACGGAATCAGCCAGAACAGCAGACTGCGATACAGCAGAAACTGCATGGAAAGGGTTCCGCCGCCCTCTGTCCCTCCGCCGTTCGCATACAAGTCCCATCCCGCACGAAGATGTATATTGAAGAGATCCCAAAAGCTTGCCGTGCTGAAATGCTTGATATTCCAGATAAACTCATTGGTGATGTCAGGCGCCCTTATAATCAGGCCGGTGAACAGGATACGTTGAAACATCAGCACTATTACACCTGCCAGAGCCAGGAGGGCCAGGAGGTCTTTACGTCGTTCTGTCATGAGTTGTTACCCTCGGTATTTGAGACTGCTTCAATTGCTAAACTGCGGTACAGGCTATCAAGCCTGGCAGCATATTCTTTCCAGTTGAATGCATCCAGTACATGTCTTCGCCCAGCCGCGCCGAGCGTCCGTCCGGCATCCCGGTTGAGCAGCAGCTGAACCGCACTGTCAGCCATCTCTTTCCAGTTGTCCGGATCACACAGTATGCCTGAAAGACCCGGTTTGACGTATTCCGCCAGCTGGCCCACATTGTCGGCAACCACCGGTACTCCGGCCCGCAGAATCTCCGTCAGTTTGGCTGGACACTTGGAACGGTTGATCAGTGTGTCGCTGAACGGGTAGAGCGCCACATCCGCGGCAGCTAGATATGACGGAATATCTGCCGGTTGAAGCCAGCCCGCCATCACAAGGGCATTGCCAAAGCCTTGTGTGCGGCAGTACTCCGCCAACAATGACTCTTCGTTGTTGCGTCCCTTGCCAACAACGAGAAAGCGCACTCCCGGAATCTGGCGCCGGATTTCGGCGCATACGAGATGGAGCTTATCCTGGCTGAATTCGAAAAAACGGGTATAAAGGAGAACAAGCGGGGTCTCGGCGGAAATATCGAGCTTTTTCCGCACTATAGCGCCACCACTGCCCGGAATATCTTCCACGCAATTGGGCAGGTAGATCACCCGCTCCGGAGGAACTCCCATGCTCCACACCTTGGTCTGCAGGGTGCGGCTTGCCACTGTTATAGCTGCAGCCCGCGACAAGAGCCAGTCTTCCTGCAAACGGAAGAATCTCCGTTCGGCGGCTGAATAGGGTTGGAGTTCATTCATTCCTCCTTTCCCCTCCCAGTCGTCGGTATCAACCAGAAGCGGGGGCATTTTCATGCCAAGCCGTTTCAAGACGAGTTGCAGCATGGCGGAAACTCCACCATAGCCCTTTGGCTTGAAAAGATGAACAAGGTCAGGCTGTTCAGCCTGGGCGGTCCGGAACATGCGTCCAGCCAGAATCGGCACGCCCAGCACCCTGTTCTGTGGCCCCAGCCGGATATTGCGTATGGTAACCCCGCGAACAGACTCCACCTTCCCGGAATCCTCCGGATTGGTGTAGGGAGGAGCGATAATTACCACTTGATGGCCAAGCGCCTGAAGCTCCACCGCCAGGGGGAGCATGCGCGCGATAAGCGTGCCCTTGGGACGGATGCCGAAAGGTGCAAGGAAGACGATTTTCATCAGAAACTACCTGTTCCCTTCGTGAAAATCCTCATACCGGCCCGACCTCCCCTTGCGGAAATCAGCGATCCCCTTGATCATCATGTTGAGCTTATTCCATTTCTGCTCCTCGAACAGGAACAGGCGGACGAGTTCTCCCCAGAACCGGAGGAAGTCCTTGATACAATAGCCGGGGAACTTGTGGAAATAGGATTGTGCGAGATACAGTCTGTTGCGTGTTTTGTAATACTTTCTCAGCGGGGGATGGCTGGTGAGGGCGAAACTCACGCCCGCGAGCGATACCTTAAGCGGCGAACCGACGTTGTGCTTCAATCGTGCGGAAAACGTCCTGATAACGCTAAAATCGTGCATATTCAGCCGCAAACCGTACTCATTATCAATAAAGTCGATGAAATAATCGTCACGAAACGGGCCGACCGACCGATATGCCGTCAGATTCAGGAGACTGCCGGACGTCATTGCAGTCAACACCCGTTCGCAAGAGGTACGGGAGAGATGCTCATCGTTGGATTTGCGCACAAGGAACGGAGCGACAATACCAGTTGTTGCTTCCTGTCCGGCCAGGCAGGCGAGCATGTTTTTAACCATATCCGGCGCTGCTTGGCTGTCCTGGTCCATCGTGAGAAGATAGCTGTAACCATATGCTAAAGCCAGTTTCGCACCGATGTTAAGTGCGCTGGCAACCCCCAGATTGCCTCCATTGGCATGGTATGTCACACCCGGCATGGCAGCGAGTTGCTGCATGACATCGGGATCGGGCGTTTCAGAGTTATCAACAGCAAACAGCCTCCCGATCTGCGAAAGGTAGCTGTTAATGTTGTCCAGCACGCCGGCTGCCGGATTGTAAAGCACAACTACACCGGCAACCTGCCCATGGGCTCCCGTGCTCACGGGAATAGATCCTGCGCCAGTTGCGGCAGGAAACCAAAGGGTGGAGAATTATCCAGATAACCAGGAGCACGGCTTATGCCGCGAGATCCGGTTTCCGGGTCTTGAAGAAAACGTGCGCATTGACCGGCCAGTGCCTCTGCTACTGCTTCGGGAGTGCATTGGTCTATGGAAATGATATTGTCGTGCCACGTCGCAAGGTCTTTGGACCCGAATCGATTGGTAACCGTCAGCATGTCGAAATGGGCCATTTCCAAGGGGGGATAGCTTGGGTGTGGTGAAATCATCAGCGAAGCACCGACCGCGCTCTCATGGAGTAGCGCTGCATACTGATCGAGACTCACTTTTCCGACCGAGCGCAGAACCATGCCGTGACCGATCTGTACATCCGGATGCTGTTCGCCGGCTGATACCACCTGCCAGTCCCGCCATTGCGGTCCGGCCCAGAGCTTGAGTCCCTCCAGCAGGAGGGGAAAGGCATTGCGAGGGGTTGATGGACGGCCGTATATCAGTATTTGCCGTTTTTTTGCCGGCTGTTGCGACAGAACGAGCCTCTCCTTTAGTCGACTGTTCAGGCGAGGCTCAAAACAATACTCGCGCTCGAATGAATACTCCTGTGCCCTGAAGTAGTTATGCAGGAACGAACTGTTGAATACCGCGATCTGAGGCACGGATGATCTGTACGTGCTTTCGCAGAGAACGTGATCCGTCGAGTAGGGATAGAAACCCGGTTCGAAGTCCTGGATCAGGTACCCCATACGGTTTTGAGCTTTACCGAAGAGTTCGGCCTGGGCTTTTGCTGTTCGCTGGGCTAAGTATGCGGTAATCCATTGTGTCGTAAGGTAGACATCGCCAGCAGTGACCGGCATGGTCCGTCCGGCTCTGAAATTAGCCGGAAGTATCTGTTCCGTAGCGTTACTGTCATCGTCCCAGCCGACAACCGCGTAGCCGTTGAAATCGGTCAGATCATCTTTTTGGGGAGCATAATCAGTTACAATGATACGCCGTAACACATTTGCGCCCAGTTCCTTTACCAGTCCGTGATAGAGTTGCAGAGCCGTAGAAATTCCGCCGAATGTATGTTCCCGGTTTATACTTGGGATCACCAGATTGAGACGACGGAAATCATGACGGCTTTTCCTGGCTGCCAGCGGCGTCAGCTGGTTCAGTGAACGGCAGAACGCATAGAAGTTGAATCTACGGTACATCCTTTGCGTCAGGCTGTTTTTTTTGATACGTGTTAAAAGGTTTCCCGTCACAATGTACCTGCCTCATGGGGTATGGCCTCCCACTGGCCTGTTTCATGATTAAAAAATTTCACTGCTTTTGCAGGTGCTCCGACCGCGATAGTTTCCGGAGGGATCACTCCCGAAACAACTGAATTGGAACCGATAATGGCCCTTGCACCGATAACCGAGCCGGGCAGAACCGATACAAGCTCGCCAAGCCAGACATTGTCGCCGATTATCACATGCTGGTTGTTTGTTAAAGCCCGTTCCGCGGGAGGGATTTCAGGATGCGTTTGATTTTCTCCAAGATATTTCCCGTGGTTGTGATCAGATATAAATATTTTGCTTGCCATCAGCACGTTATTACCTATTTCAATATAATTGGTAGCCGCGATATGGATAAAGTCATTCATTGAGACATTATCCTTGATAACAATTCTTGGTGTAAACACCTGATCTCTGAATTGTGTCACTGCCTCCAACTTTAAAAAATCACCGGCAATGAAATTCTTGCCGATGGAGATGTGCGAAAGGCCGCTTATGACAGTATTAGGCTTGATTGAGATGTTTTCAGTTCCCGGAAGTTTGCGTGCAATGCAATAATTGAATACACGGCGCACTACCCTGTTGTACATGGCACGCAGGGTAAGAAGGACACCGTTTTCTCGATAAAGCCGCATGATACTCTTTAGCACGTTTCACATTCCTTTCTGTCAGCAGTTTTTAAATGTGAGATTCTATTCTGGCAATCACCAGTTGGCTTTATACCTTTCTCAACACAACAATATACTCAAGCCCTCCCTTTGATTTGATAAACTCTACAATTGAGAGAGTCAAATCCACTTCAGTGGTCATGTAGCTCACAATTTTTTTCAACGAATCTACAGAGAATACATGGTAATGGGTATCGGTAAATTGCTCATCACAGAACATCTGCAACATCTCTGCTTTTTCATCTGGCGTCAGCTCCGGATATCCCAGGTTCTTTCTTATCGTAACGAGTGAGATGCTCAAATATTCATCGTAATGTTCCAAATTTCTTGTGTGAAACAAATCCCATTGCCCTGTACGACTGAGGTTATGGTCTTTAGCCAGATGTTCTATGGTCGTAATTTGACGTCCTCTGTCAAACGACTTTGCGCTGATTGGAACGGAAAAAAACAGTATTCCGTCAGGCTTCAATACCCTGCTCCAGCTTGATAATGCTCCGATTGGATCAGGCGAATGCTCGAGGACATGGTTGGCAATGACAAAATCTTGCGATCCGGAGGAGATGGTAGAGAGGGTAAAACCATCATCTATATAATCAACATCCACAATCTCATCCAGAATCAGTTGCGAATGCTTGACCGCGCTATCGCATTTTGAAATGTAATCAACATACCTGACCTTTGCCTGTGGAGGAACAGGCAACGGATGATCCAATGCTCCAATCTCAATACCCTCGCCACGCAGATAGATCTCTGCTGTCCTGCGGCGTGCAACATAGGAGGGTAATATTCCGGAATCTTTTGCAAACTGTTTGATTTTTTGAACAGACATTTTCAGGGTAATCATGTTTGTCTCAATTTAATTTTCAAAATTCCATCTGTTTTTTTAATTTTTTCAAAACGATGATAAGTCGCGCAGGGCACCACGCAAGCACTGTCAGCAGGATTTTTTCCCTGAGGTGAAGCCCAGACTCGTCGAGATATTCCCGGATGCTTTCCGCCGTAAGATTGAGCTTGCCGAGCTTGATCTGTAATAAGGCCGGGATTATCACCTGGTAGACGTTACGGGTTTTGACGCGGCTGACGACCTCGTGTGAATAGCCAATTTCTTTGCAATACTCCATAAGTTGCCCAAACTCTGTAATAAAAACGCGAAAAATCCCGTACCCACCGGTATTCCCTGCGCGGAACTTGACGAGAGGTTCTTTGACGATATGGGTCTTAGCCTCGCGCATTATCTTTAGCACTGGATAACACTGGACTAGGTTGGTGCCAACTTTTGCATGGCCTATATCCAGATATTTCATGAAGTCGGCCCTCCGAAAACAGAGCGATGACGCAAATGAGATCCAGGACGAAAGACTTAACAGTGTCTGATCAGCATCATCGCAATTGAAATTGTTAACGGTCTGGCCTGTGGGCGTAAACATCGCACTGTCATAGGACATGGCATTGACATAAATCAGGCCATACCCCTTATCTAGTAAAGTAAAAATATGGTCAAGAGCCTCGATATCCAATTGGTCGTCGTCACCCAAAAACCAGCAGTACTCACCACGAGCGATCTCCACCGTTTTCAGAAAATTACGATCAACTCCCACATTTTCCGGCCAGCGAAAATAGCTCAGTTGTCTGAATTTGCACTGATATTCTTCCACGAGCCCAAGCGTACTATCAGGTGAAGCATTGTCGCAGATTACTATTTCCAATCCTTCACGATCCTGAATGAGAAGGCTGTCCAGCGCTTCACGTAGTAAACTGTCACGGTTGTACGTGGGGATGCAGATGGAAAGTTGAGTGGTCATATAATCATCACTATAGTTTAACGCCATATCCCTGTTAAGATGAGTGCCATTTATACTTACATTTTTTCCAGACTATATAAGAGGCCGGCAAACTAACTGCTACAGTTACCGCAAAATATCCTATACAGACGCCATATGTGCTATAGTGTTTCCCTGCGTACCACGTTATAAAACCCTGCGTAAGTGCACTTACGAGAGAGATTAACAAAAACGGTTCTTTTTTGTGAGCTCGCAAGTACGTAGCAAACCCGAAAATTGGGATTTGTACGCTTACTGCTGCAAGAAGGAAAGCCGCATGGCTTGCGGGAATGAATCTTAGGCCAATCAGATAGTTTGACTGGATGAAATAAATAACACCCCAGCCAGCAAGAGCCCCTACCACAACTATCACAATCGATTGGAGAAAAACGCGAGAGAAGATTTCATCCAATCTCGCCCAGTCTTTTGTTGCAACACACTTGCCAAATTCCGGACTCTTCGCGTTCAGCCAGGCAAATGAAGCCCCCAGGAGAGCGTTGGCCGCACTCAGCGTGATCCCCATTTGCCCCGCCACAATTGAGCCATGATAGTGAAACAGCACCGGGTTAAATAGTTGAAAAATAAAATATCCGGAAACCCATGATAGAGCAATTTTCCACTGCATGGGCCATATTTCGCGCCACCAGCCGATTCCCCCTGCTTTGGCCAGTTGACGGCCAGCACCAAATACCCCCCACCACACCAACCGCAGAAGTTCCGGCTTGCGACGGAACAGATAACTCCAGGCAACAATGGCATTCCCGCAATTGACTGCAAATGCTGCATAGAGACCACCATGCAGACAGATGACCAGCCAGGAACAACATGAACCAACAATTGCTCCCAACATCTCCCGTTGGTTGACAGTGGCAACATCACCACTTCCCATGATTACCGCCAGAAACGGCACTACCAGGAGATTCGCGGCAGTTCCTATGACAGCCAGCACCCATGGCAGGCGCCACGCAAAATCGACCAGGTTTTTTTGTTCCTGGTGCAGGAAAATCAATCCCAGCGGTATCAGGAAAAACACCATCAGGACAGACACGACCCCGAACCATTTTACCGATTTGCACAACAAGGCAATGAATCGCCCCCGGCAGACCGGGTCTCCCTCGACCTTTCCCAGCTCTCCCCAGTCAAGATATGCGAACTCATGGCTGGCGAACTGGGCTATAACCGACATCAGTCCCAGTTCGAAAAACATCTGCAGCGCAAGGAGACTGCTGAAGGTATAGTAGAATCCCTGCTGTTCTCGGGTCATCCGGGTGGCAATGACCAAAATGGTAACCGGTCCGGCAATCAGGCTCCACGCCCGGGTCAGTACCCCAAACCCGATGGCGCGGTTGAATCCCAGCAAACGAAGCGCTTTGACGATGGCGTCATTCACAACCGATTCCACTTGCTGACACGGCCAGCAGTCGGTGAACCGACCTCACTCCGGTACCTCTTCCTCTTTCACCAATTCGATCAACATTTCCCGCGCCAACTCATCACGGTCCAGATGTGGCGACATATCCTCAATGGGATGGTTGACCACCAGCTTGGGGTTGACACACGTGGATTGATCCAGCTTGACCTCTACAAAAGCGGGGCCATCAATCTCCAGCGCACGGACAAGTATTTCATCGGCTTCCGACTGAGAGTCGATGACAAACGATGGAACACCGTATGCCTCGGCGATCTTTATCAGGTTGGGACAGCCATAGCCGACAACTGTTGATTGTTGCCGGCCGCCGAAGTACATATCCTGAAACTGACGCACCATGCCGAGACAGTTGTTGTTGAGAACGATTATCTTTACCGGAAGGTGGAGATTGACGATTGTATCCAGATCCTGAATGTTGACCTGGATGCCTCCGTCACCGGAGATTGCAACAACATTGCTTCCTGATCCTGCCAGTGCAGCCCCCAAGGCCGCCGGCAGGGCAAACCCCATGGCCCCCATACCGCCTGAGATCAGCATTCGCTGCTGCTCCTTGAGCCGGAATGACTGGGCAGCCCACATCTGATTTTGCCCTACGTCAAGACAGATGACATCCCCACTGGCACAACAACCTGATAAAACCTCCATGAAACGGTTGGGTTCAATGAATGAGAATTCACTCGCACGCGACCGGGTCGGATATTTTGTCCGGTAGCCGGCAAGCACTTTTAACCAGTCGGACAAGTCCGGTTTTTTATAGTCAGTAAGTGCGGCACACAGCTTTGTCAGAAATGCCCTGACATCACAATGAACGGCCAGATCAACCTGGATTTTGGCATTCAGTTCGTGATGGTCCACATCCACATGGATTCTTTTCGCGACTCGGGCAAAGGTGTCGGGACGTGTGCCGGTCTGGCGGGTATCGAGCCTCGAACCGAGTATCAACAGCAGATCGGAATTGGCCAGGGTCATGTTGCTGAAACGGTTGCCATACGCACCGATCATACCGAAACTGGCCGGGTGGTCACCCGGCAGGGCATCCAGCCCCATCAGAGTAAATACGGCCGGAATACCGGTCTGCTCTACCAGGCTTCGCAGTTCATTCGTCGCACCGGCCGTGCGAACTCCGCCGCCTGCCAGAATAACCGGTCGTCGTGCAGCGCTTATCATGCGAATTGCTTCTTCAATGGTCTCGGTAGGACAGACGGGCCGTCTACTTTCCAACAGTCGATATTCATCGCTATCAAAAAAACTGACCAGACTGTCGGGTTCTATCCGCGCCCGTTGGATGTCCATGGGGATATCGAGCAGTACCGGCCCCGGCCGGGCAGTCTGGGCCAGATAAACAGACTTCTCCAGGTGCCAGCGGATCATACCGGCATCCACCACCATCTCGGCGTACTTGGTTAGCGACTTGGCGACAGTGACGATGTCCGTCTCCTGAAAGCCGATCTGCCGCATCGGACGGTCGCACTTGTACTCGTAGGTGTTAACCTGACCGGTGATAAAGAGACAGGGTACCGAGTCGAACCAGCAACTACCGATTCCCGTCACCATGTTGAGCGCTCCGGGACCGCTGGTCGCCATGGCCACCCCGAGTCGGCCGTTCATGCGGGCATATGCCTCGGCGGCAAAGGCGCCGCTCTGTTCATGGTGTACCGATATACAGCGAATATCTTTGCGGTCAACGGTCGAATCGATCAGATGAGTTATGGCCCCTCCGATGAACTCGAAGATATGCGCAACACCCTGTTTGACGATAAAGTCTATGACGTAATCCGAGAGCTTCATAATAATACCAAACCGTTTTTTTGTTTGGTGTCTCCGGCCGGATGTTCACGCATCCAGCTGATGGTTTGCTGCAAGCCGTCCTCCAGGCAGGTGGTGGCTGTCCAGTTGAATTGCGTCTTCATTTTGCCGGTATCGGCAACCCATACTTCGGGTTCCGGCCTCTTGGGAGATTCAGCACCCCATCTGGGCATGACACCGTTGTCAAGGATGGTGACGATTCTGGCAACGACCTTGCCGATGTCCGTTTGTCTTCCGCTGCCGACATTGTAGATTTCACCCGCTGTGATGGAGGATTCCATGATCGCCAGATAGGCATCAATCACGTCATCGATAAAGATGTAGTCGCGCACGGCGGCAGGGCTGGAAAGGTTGGGATCGATCTTGTTCAGCGCCGACGCAATTACATAGGGGATCAGCCGTTGCGGGTCGTCCCACGGGCCAAAGGGCGAAAAGAGTCGCAGCACAGCTATCGGCAGACCTTTCAGCAGCGCTTCGGACCGGCAGAACAATGTTGCGGCTGCTTTTGAAACAGCATAGTTCCCCACCGGCTCCAGAAGATCGCTTTCCTTCAGCGGATGCGTTTTTATCCCGTATTCAGATGAGCTGCCGGTATGAATAAAACAATCAAAGCTGACTTTCTCGCAGGCATGGACAAGATTAACGGTTCCCATAAAATTGGTTGCGTAGATGGCGTTAACATCTTTTTGAAACGAGAAACCGCCATAGGTGGCCAGATGAAAAATTTTGTTCGGACGGATTGAAGCTACTGAGTGCTCAACAGCGTGAGCATTGCGAAGATCAACATCATGCAGTGTAACCTGGGCCGCTATGTCGGCAATTCTCCACTTGTTTGCTGTCTGGCGGGTAAAGAGGTGAATCTCATGCCCCAACTCCAGAAGCCGACGGGTCAGGCATGCACCGACAAAACCGGTTGCGCCGGTTATAAGCACTCTCATCGCAGACAATATTTTCTAATTGTTTCTACCATATATCCAATCATCTCCGCCGTCATCCCCGGATAGACACCCACCCAGAAGGTATCCCGCATGATGGTGTCGGTTGCGGACAGGCCGCCGACCACCCGGTATCCCATGCTTTCCTTGCGCATCTCATCAAAACAGGGATGCTTGATCAGGTTGCCGGCAAAGAGCATGCGTGTCTGAATCCCTTTACCCTCCAGGTGGCTGACGATCCTGTCGCGGCTGAAACCGGCTCCTTCCCGAACAGTGAGCAGGAATCCGAACCAGGAAGGATCGGAGTTTTCCGCCTGCTCGGGCAGGATGAAACGGTCTTCCAGGTCGGCCAGGCCATCACGGAGCAGTTTCCAGTTGTGTTTGCGCGCCTCGATGAAGGAGGGAAGTTTCTCCAATTGGGCGCAGCCGATGGCGGCTTGCATGTCGGTGACTTTCAGGTTGTAGCCGAAGTGCGAGTAAACGTATTTGTGGTCATAGCCGGAAGGAAGTTCGCCAAACTGCTGCCCAAAACGGTTACTGCATGTATTGTCCATGCCCGATGTGCACCAGCAGTCGCGTCCCCAGTCACGAAAAGATTCCACCAGCAGCTTTAACAGCGGGTCGTCAGTGTAGACCGCCCCTCCTTCCCCCATGGTCATATGGTGGGGGGGATAGAAACTGGATGTGCCGATGTGACCGATGGTGCCGGTGCAGCGCCAGCTTCCGTTATACAGATAGCGTGAGCCGAGCGCATCGCAGTTGTCCTCGATCAGCCAGAGATTGTGTCTGTCACAGAAGGTCTTGACAGCCGCAAGATCAAAGGGGTTACCTAGTGTATGGGCAACCATGACGGCCTTTGTCTTGCCGGAAAGAGCTTCATTCAGCCGAGTGACATCAATGTTGTAGGTAGGCAGTGAGACGTCAACAAAAACCGGCATGGCACCAAACTGGATAATCGGAGCCACGGTAGTCGGGAAACCGGCAGCGACGGTTATAACCTCGTCTCCGCGACGGATGCGTCGCTCGCCAAGTTTCGATGAGGTCAGCGCCATGAAGGCCAGCAGATTGGCAGAGGACCCGGAGTTAGTCAGGGAACAGTGCTGAACGCCCAGGAATGCAGAAAAGTTGCGCTCGAAGCTTGCGGCATAACGGCCGGTGGTAAGCCAGAAATCCAGGGATGAGTCGATGAGATTGCTGATTTCTCTGTCATCGAATATCCGGCCTGCATAGGGGATACGGTCACCAGGAGCGAACGGTTTCCTTCCATGGGCATGCCGGTGGTATGCCAAGGCAGCTTCGATGGCCTGCTGTCTCAGTTTTTCCTCCTGCGTCTCGTAAGAACTCACCGTTTCCTCGTTAGTCATATGGTTTTTCCGTATAGTTTGCTATTTGTTCCAGACAGACCTTTTGCAGATTGTCGCCTGAATGGTAGTGCTGTGCCCAGTGGATGATCGAGTCAAGGGCTTTCTCAAGATTCCAACAGGGATGCCAGTCCAGTCTGGAACGGGCCTTGGAACAGTCCAGTTTTAGATAGTGTGCTTCATGGGGATGTTCACCGCTGTCAATTTCATAGCGGGCTCCATTGCCCCACCGACGACACATCCGCTGTACAATCCATTCCACTGATCGGGCGTCATCATCCGCAGGACCGAAGTTCCAGCCTTCCGCATAGTGTGCTCCGTCTTCATAAAGCTTCTGCGCCAATGCCAAATAGCCGGAGAGCGGTTCCAGCACATGCTGCCAAGGGCGGATGGCGTTGGGATTGCGGATTTTTACCGGTTCTTCTGCTAGTAGCGAACGGATGATATCAGGCAACAGGCGATCGGTTGCCCAGTCGCCGCCTCCAATAACATTGCCGGCACGGGCAGAAGCCAGGCCGACCCCATGTTCGATAAAGCGTTGTGGATTAAAAAAAGATGAACGATAGGAGGCGGTCACCAGCTCTGAGCAGCCCTTGCTGTTGGAGTAGGGATCGAAACCACCCATGGTTTCGATCTCACGGTAGCCCCAGACCCACTCGCGGTTTTCGTAACATTTGTCGGTGGTGACGTTGACCACTGCTCTTACGCTTGAACATGAACGCACCGCTTCCAACAGGTGTACTGTTCCCATAACGTTAATGGCATAGGTCTCAACCGGAATTTTGTAAGAATCGCGAACAAGAGGCTGGGCGGCCATATGGATGACGATCTCCGGCTGCGCCTCTGCAATGGTTCGGGCCAGACATCCGAGGTTTCGCACGTCTGCGATGTGCGAGTCAACCAGCTTACCCACACGGGCCAGCTCAAACAGGTTCGGGTTGGTCGGCGGATCGAGGGCATATCCGGTGATATGCGCACCCAGACCGGAGAGCCACAGGCAAAGCCAAGAGCCTTTAAATCCGGTGTGTCCGGTCAGAAACACTTTCTTTCCTTGCCAAAAGTCCATGTCGCTCGATCCTTGACTCACCAGACTTTCCATGGTGCCTTGCCGGTTCCCCAGAGCTCTTCAAGATAATTCTTATCCCGCATGGTATCCATCGGTTGCCAGAATCCGGAATGTTTGTAAGCAACAAGCTGACCATCACGAGCCAGGCTCTCCATCGGTCCTTTCTCGAATACGGTTGAATCATTGGTAATTCGGTCAAGTACACGTGGTTCCAGGATGAAATAACCTCCATTGACCCAGGAACCATCACCAGCCGGTTTTTCCATGAAACCATGCACCACATTATTACTGTTCAGGTCTAGAGCCCCGAATCTTCCTGCTGGCTGAATCGAAGTGACGGTTGCCAGTTTTCCATGGGATCTATGATAGGTGAGCAGATCGATGATATTGACATCAGCCACTCCGTCACCGTAGGTCAACATGAACGGTTGGTCTTCCAGATATCGGGCAATTCGCTTTATCCGCCCGCCGGTCATGGTTTCCGCGCCGGTGTCCACGAGGGTAACCCGCCAGGGCTCAGCCGTATGGTTATGCACGGTCAACTTATTTCCATCCTGACTCCGTAGCGATAAGTTCAGAATTTTGATTTTAATGTCTTGTAACTATTTGATGTTCTTTGATAAATATGCTATTTTCTTACGCATCACAAACTCAC
>WSSedB1CaDRAFT_10000551_pt1 | contig 15956 bp, 13 predicted proteins | sample WetSurSB1Cattail_FD_9460 | JGI IMG/M metagenome (IMG submission 9460)
TGCCGGCGGCGCGATTCTGGGCATTGTAATTGCGGGCATACTGGGGGGGATAGGAATTACCGTTTTGTGGAGGCAGCAGCCGGTGCTGGTTGCTGACGTCCGCCCGGAGGCTGCAATAAACGAACAGGTAAATGTTAATGAAAAGGCGGTTGTTGCCGATGCCGACGAGTCGTTTGACTTCCTGGGTGTTTCCGAAGAGATGGCATTTGCTTCCCAGCAGCTGATCTGGGGACTGGGGCACTATCGTACCGCCCTGCAGCGGCTGGGGACCCTGTCGGAGGAAATCAGCCATCAGAGTGAGAATAATGCCAGCAATCTTGAGGAGGCTACAGCAGGCGTACAGGAAATTGCTTCCGGGGCCAGTCATGTACTAGAGGAATCGGAGGCAGGCTTGAAGGAGTGTCAGGCTTCTTCACAGATTGCGGAGGAGCATCGTGCGAAATTCAATGAGGTCAGCAAGGCAATTCGCAATGTAGCGCAGGCAGTAGAATCCGCTGTGCAGGATATTGAAGCTCTGAATAAATCATCGGAGGATATTTCCAATTTTGTCGGCAAGATACAGGGCATTGCCAGTCAGACAAACCTTTTGGCGTTGAATGCGGCGATTGAGGCCGCGCGCGCCGGTGAACATGGACGTGGCTTTGCGGTCGTTGCGGAAGAGGTCAGAAAACTGGCCGGTGAAAGCGAAGATACTACAAAGGAAATCGAAGGAATCGTCCAGAAAATTACGCATAAGACGGCTGAGGTAACGAAAAGCATGCAGGAGGGGAATGTACATCTGCAATCGGTGGAAAGCATGGCGGCAGCCTCTGCGGCGGCTATGGAAACTCTTGTCGGCGATATGCATAATGTGCAGGCTGTGGCTGAAAGATTTTGCGGCATACTGACGAATCAGCGCAATACCACGGAGCAAATGGCTACAGCTATTGAATCCATCGGACAGACAACGGTTCAGATTTCCGGCAATACACAGGACTCGGCACACAGTGTCAAGGGACAGAAAAAGAATATTGAGGAGATTTTTGACTATGCGAAGTCCATCCGCAGTATTGCTGAAAATATCCAGCATGCAGCGGTCCGATATAAGAAGCCGAACGAGATTATTTTTGGGGTGAATCCTTTTGTAGCTCCACAGGTGATTCGCGACACGTATGTGCCTATACTGGAGGCGGTTGCTTCACAGATTGGCTATAACGCGCATACAATCATCGTTTCAGATTATGAAGCACTGGGCAGGGCACTGGCTGAAAAAGTAGCGGATATTGGCTGGTTTTCGCCGTTTGCCTATGTTTCAGCAAAGGAACGCATGGATATTACACCCATCGTTACGCCGAGGGTCAATAATGCGACTTCCTATACAGGCTATATCATTGCACGCAAGGACAGCGGCATTCATGCGATAGAGGATTTGAAGGGGAAGAGCTTTGGTTTTGTGGATGAAAAATCAGCTTCAGGCTATGTGTATCCGAAAGCTGCTTTGCTGGAAGCGGGAAAAGACCCGGCTGCCTATTTTGGTTCGACTTGTTTCCTGGGCAGTCATAACCGTGTAATCGAGGCGGTTCTGCAGGGTGAGATTGATGCCGGTGCTACTTATTCCGAGGCGATGGATGCAGTGGGAGCGCAGGCAGTTAGCCAGCTCGAAATTATCTTCCGTACGGCGCCGATTCCTAAAGATACCATTGCGGCGGCACCGGGAGTTGCTCCGGACCTTATAGCAAAGCTCAAGAAAGCATTTGAAAGTATGAAAGAGGGACAGCAGGCCTGTGGTACGGCAATGCAGCAGGCACATATCAATGGTTTCGTAGAGTCCCAAGATGAAAATTATGAAGTCGTCCGGAAAGCAGCGGCGCATAAATAAAATCGTCTATACAAAAACAGCAGGCATCCTACGGTCAGGCACAGTAGGGTTCCTGCTGTTTTTGTATAGACGAAGATGTTTTGGAAAATCGATACTTGTAGATAGAATAAAAGGATCTAGTATGCCAAAATAAATGAGCTATTCGACATCACTTTTAGCTGCGTTCAGCGGTATCGAGTTCGACAACCTCAACATGATGTTCCCTGAGGCGGGTGAGTTCCTCTGCATTGGCACCCTTGCCAGTAATAATAGACGAAACTCTGTCAATAGAGCCGCTCAAAAAGTTATGTTCACGGCCAATTTTTGGTGTAGCCGTAAGTACGTAACAGTGTCCCTGGCAGCGGCGCATCATGAGTTCGTTTACCGCGGTTTCCTGCAAGACAGAGGTTGTAAGGCCGCCTTTGACACTAATGCCGCCAACTCCGATAAAAGCTTTGTCTGCGGTGATTTTTGAGAGCGTATGAAGAGCAAATTCTCCGACCATGGATTGTTTGCGCTCATGAAGTTCTCCGCCTGTCAGGATAAGTTCGACTCGTGCATCCTTGGGATATCCGACAGCATTTCCGTTATTTGTGACAACTACGACGCGTTTATCTCTGATGTAATCAAGCAGCAATAGCGTTGTTGAGCTTGAGTTCATAAAAATAGTATCGCCTTCTTTTATAAGTGTGGCAGCATATCTGGCTATAGCGTGTTTTTGGAGCAAACTTAAAGGGGATGGGGTTTCAAGAGGCGAGTCCTCTTCTTGTAACGTGTCCTCCAGAAGCTTGGCACCACCATGGAACCGATTGATGAGGTGTTGATTTTCAAACATTTGTAAGTCTCGTCGAATTGTCGTTGCGGAGACGCTGAGTTTTTTCGAAATGGCATCGACGTCAATGACTTTATATGTTTTTAAGAGCTTTAAAATTTCTTGTTGGCGTTTAAACACGACACTTTTACTGTTTTTCATAAAAGTAACTCCTTATTAGTGATTTGAGCATAATTTTAAATATATGTCTATTTCAATTATACACATTATCATAAAAAACGCAAGTAAATGAGCATAAAACATAAATATAAAGGGCTTTAATGATTCTTTTACATAAACACAAATATAAAATTATTAAAAAGCTTGAAATGAGCATTTAAATAGTGTAAAATACAAATTAAAGGGAATGAAACAATCATAAAACGGCTGATTAATGAACAAAACGGGAGGAAAAAATGAGTAAAATTGATACAATAACAAAAGAAAAATGGATTTTAAGCACATTTCCAGAATGGGGAAATTATCTGAATGAGGAAATTGAGGAGGAACAAATAGCTCCAAAGACGTTTTCTATGTGGTGGCTCGGTTGTACAGGAATATGGATAAAATCTGAGGGCAATACAAATATATGTATTGATTTCTGGTGTGGAACAGGCAAACAGACGAAGAAGAAAACAATGGACCCGCAGCACCAAATGGCTCGTATGTCCGGAGGCCGTGCGATGCAGCCGAATCTTCGTGTGGCGCCTTTCGTGCTTGACCCGTTTGGAATCCGTCAGATTGATGCGGTACTGGCTACGCATTATCATAATGATCATATCGATGTGAATGTAGCAGCTGCCGTGATGCAAAACTGCGCGAAAGATGTTCCCTTCATCGGTCCAAAACGTTGTGTTGAAAAATGGATATCCTGGGGTGTTCCGCAGGAGCGTTGCATTGAGGTAAAACCTGGTCACAGTGTACAGGTAAAAGATGTTGAAATACTCGCACTTGAGTCCTTTGACCGTACGGCACTTATCACAACGCCGCCAGATGGGGCACTTAAGGGCTGGCTGCCGGATGATATGGATGAAAAAGCAGTCAATTATCTTATTAAGACATCCGGCGGTAATATTTATCATAGTGGAGATTCACACTATTCTAATTATTATGCCAAGCATGGCAATGAACATCAGATTGATGTGGCGCTGGGCTCTTTCGGTGAAAATCCTCGCGGGATTACAGATAAGATGACTTCGGTTGATATATTACGTATGGCGGAAGCTTTAGACGTGAAGGTGATTATTCCGTTCCATCATGATATCTGGTCGAATTTCCAGGCAGATCCTGCTGAAATCCTGTCATTGTATGAAATGCGAAAAAATCGTTTGCAGTATAAATTCAAGCCGTTTATTTGGCAGGTCGGAGGGAAATTTACTTTCCCGGCAGATAAAGATAAAATGGAATATCATTATCCGCGTGGATTCATGGATTGCTTTAAGGCGGCGGAAATTAATCTTCCATATCCAAGCTTTTTATGATTGGCATATAGAATCTTGTTCTGTTGTTCGAGAGAATATCTGTCAAAGAGAGGGAATATTGCGCGCGCGGAACTATTGATTTTGTATTAATAGACACAGTATATAAATAAAACTGTATATAAGAGAGGGAGTTTCTTAGATGAAAAGAGATATGGAACAATGGGTTGAAAATATGCTCCGGGCAGAAAATAAAAAGACTATGCCGATATTATCTTTTCCAGGGACGCAGTTTATAGGAGTAACCGTAGATGCGATGGTACGTGATGGTGCGCTGCAGGCAAAATGTATGGAGGCCATAGCTGACCGCTATGATACGGCGGCTTCCTTAAGCCTTATGGATTTGTCTGTTGAAGCAGAGGCTTTTGGAAGTCCTGTGAAATATGCAGAGAATGAAGTACCAACTGTGCTGGCTTCGATTATCAAAGATGCGCAAGATGCAGAAATATTACAAATACCTGCAGTGGGATGTGGACGCACGGGAGAATATCTCAAAGCGATAGAATATGCTAGCCATACCATAACAGATCGGCCAATTTTTGCCGGCGTCATAGGACCGTTTTCGTTGGCTGGCCGATTGATTGATATGACAGAAATAATGATGCAGTGCTATGATGAACCGGAAATTGTGAAAATCGTCCTGGATAAAGCTACGGAGTTCATCATCAAATATATAGAGGCATTTAAAGAAAAAGGTGCAAACGGGATCGTTATGGCTGAACCTGCCGCGGGTCTTCTTTCACCATCGCTTATGGCTGAATTTTCAAATCCTTATGTAAGAAAGATACGCGATGCTGTGGAAACTAAGAATTTTTTGTTTATCTATCATAATTGTGGTAATACGATTCCACTTATCGAAGAGATTGTTTCTTTGGGCGTCAGGGTGCTTCATTTGGGAAATGCTGTACAGTTACAGGATGCATTGGAAAAAATACCAGAGCATATTGTTGTAATGGGAAACATTTCACCGGCAGAGCAATTCCGCCAGGGAAGTCCGGAGTCTATGACGAAAGCAGTCGATGCTTTGTTTGCTTCTTGTGGGCGTTATAAAAATTTTGTTATCTCTTCTGGCTGCGATATACCGCCGGCGTCACCAATTGGAAATATAGATGCCTATTTCAGGGCTGTAGAGGCGCATAGATAATTCGAGGAGGGTTTTGGAATGAGTATATTGGATAATATTAGTGAAATGCTGCAAAAGGGTAAGGCAAAGGATGTACAAGCCATGGTACAGCAGGCTATGGAAGAGGGGCTGGCGCCTAAGGATATTTTGGAAAAGGGTCTTCTTGCTGGCATGGGGATTATTGGGCGAAAGTTTAAAAATAATGAAATTTTTGTGCCGGAAGTGCTGATTGCTGCCAGAGCTATGAACAAGGGAGTAGAAATACTGAAACCCAGGCTTATGGCAGATGGTATGGAAGAACGCGGTACAGTGGTATTAGGTGCTGTTAAGGGTGATTTGCATGATATTGGCAAGAACCTTGTAAAGATGATGATGGAAGGCAAGGGACTCAAGGTTATTGATTTAGGCGTAGATATAAAATGTGAGGAATTCATCCGGGCAGCAAAAGAAAACCATGCTAATATTATTGCTTGTGCAGCCCTTTTGACGACCACGATGGAAGAGATGAAAGTTGTGGTGGAAGAAACGAAAAAGGCTGGATTGCAGGACGTTAAAATAATGATAGGAGGAGCGCCTGTAACGCAGGAATATGCAGATCTGATCGGGGCAGATGCTTATGGAAAGGATGCGGCATCTGCAGCTGATATAGCTTTGGAAATGTGTGCGGGGTGACGATGATCGGAGGAGAGCATATCAAATGAATATTGCTTTTATCGGTTGTATGGTAATGAATCGGGAAATCAACTACGAGGTTTCTCAGAGTAAAAACAGAGTGCGTACATGGTGGCTCCGTCAGGGACTGCATGATACGCCGGGGATACTAAAAAACACCTTGCAGGATATGATAGATCGTGTGGAAGATTACCAACAAACATTAGATGAAGACAAACAGTTTGATTATATCTGTCTGGGTTACGGATTATGTTCAAATGGGATTCTTGGGATTATGAGCCGCACGATCCCTGTCATAGTTCCACGTTGTGATGATTGTATTTCCTTGTTTTTGGGGTCTGCGGATCAATATCGCAGTTTGTTTCGTAAGTATCCTGGGGCCTATTGGTATAATACAGGCTGGATTGAACAGGCCTTTACGCCTTCGAAGCAGAGTTATGAGCGTCACAGACATAAATATTTGCAACAATATGATGAAGAAACCGTAACGTACCTCATGGAAAAAGAAATGGAATGGACAGCAAAGTATAACTATGGTGTATATATTCAAAGCCCTGTGTATGATTGCGCCGAAAATGAGTCCTATGCACAAGAAGCATCGCAACTGTTCGGCTGGAAGTATCAAAAAGAAAGTGGAACAAGGTTATTTTTCTATACACTGGTGAATGGTCCCTGGAAGGAAGCTGATTTTCTTGTATGTCCTCCAGGGCATAAGATTTGTCCAGATTATTCGACAGCTAAGATTAAAGCAGTTTATGTACAAAATTTGCATAAAAAACAAAATTTATAAACAATTTTTACAATATGGAGATATTTATGTTGCAAGTTAGCGTTTTGTGGAAAAACCATAGAATATGTGTTCCTGTGAAAAAAAATACGCTTGTATCGGAAGCTTTGCTGGCGATGAAAGTGCCTGTTCCTATGCCATGCAGTGGGAAACATCTCTGTGGCAAATGCCGTGTCTGGGTATCGGGGGAAGTTAATGGGGTTTCACCGCAAGAGAATGCGCTTTTGGGAGATGCTGCGCTGGCAGAGGGAATCCGTCTCGCCTGCTTTTGTAGAATCGAGGGAGATTCCCTAATAAGACCGGTCTTCTCGCAAGCGGACATTCTAACGTGGGTGAAAATACCTTCCTTTTTATATACGGGAACAGGCGCAGGGGTTGCCTGTGATATTGGTACTACCACGATAGCTGTCCGGCTATATGAATGTTCTACTGGAACACTCTTGGCAGAAGGGGCGGAGGAAAATAATCAGCGTGCCTATGGAGCTGATGTGATTTCGAGAATACAGGCATGCCATGCATATGGGACAAGGAAATTATCGGAGGTTGTTTTCCGGCAAATTGAAGATATGGTCGGTCAAATAATGACAAAAAGTGGTATTCGGGAAATTTCTGCGGGAGTGCTTACTGGGAATACTACGATGCTGCATATTTTTGAAGGCCTTGACCCGCATGCTTTGGCAGCAGCGCCGTTTTTGATGCAATCTGCTTTTGGGAGTGTTTCTGCCAGAAGGATTGATTCTGCGGATATGTATTTGCCCCCATGCATAGGCGCTTATGTGGGTGCAGATACCGTATGTGCAGTATTAGCTGCTGGGATGACGGAACAAAAGGGCATCAGCCTGCTGGTGGATCTTGGGACAAATGGTGAGATCGTTTTGTGTAAGGATGGAAAATTCATTTGTTGTGCTGTGGCGGCTGGTCCTGCATTTGAAGGTGTTGGCCTGCATTCAGGTATGTCTGCTTCATATGGTGCAATTTATAAAGCTCATACAGATGAAGGAAAAGTAAGCGTTGAAATCATTGGCAACGGGGTCAAGGCGGCAGGTATTTGTGGCTCTGGCATTATTGACTTATTGCACGTAATGAAGAACCTTGGGGTTTTAGATGAAAGTGGTTATTTAGAAAAAGAATTTTCTGTGGGAACATATGCCGAAGTGTGTATAACGCCGGAAGATGTTCGTAAGATTCAGTTAGCAAAAGCAGCGGTATGTGCAGGGATTTACACTTTATTAAATGAGGAAAACGTAATGCCTGAAGAAGTCGAGCGCTTTTATGTAGCCGGTGGTTTTGGTGCAAGTTTGAACCCGGTTTCGGCGGCGGCTATAGGGCTGTTTCCGGAAGCTCTGAAGGATAAGATTTCTTTTATAGGGAATGGTGCGCTGGGTGGTGCGGTCATGATTTTACTGAATAGTAAAATGAAGAGCATGGCGGAGGATATAGTAAAAAATTCCCGGGAGCTAGAACTTTCAAGGAGTGCATTTTTCATGGATAAATATATTGAGTGCATGGGATTTTGAAAGTTGATAAAGCTGAGCATTTACTAATAAAGATTTTATGGAAGTATACTTCGAGCAGCTTTTACCGGATTTTTATGGAAGAACCATATGAAAAATAAGATGCCATAACGTGATCTTAGGCGTGATTTAGGGATGGAAGAAATTGAAGAAGGACGGATGGGCAATGTTTATTGAAGAATTAGTGGCAAAAGAGAGAGTTCAATTTTATGAAGAGTTCAGTTCATGGGAAGAAGCAATCATGGCATCGTTTAAACCATTGCTGGCAGATGGTTCCATTACAGGTGCTTATGTCGATTCGGTCATACATTGTGTGACAAAATATGGTCCATATATTGTTTTTGCACCTGATATAGCTATGCCACATGCGCAGGAAAATGCTGAAGGAGTCCGGCAAAATGCGATTAGTTTTATGAAGGTGGAAAAACCGGTAGAGTTTGAAAAGGGAAATCGGGAGAAAGATGCACGGTTGTTCTTTTCTTTAGCGTCTGCCAACCACGATATCCATTTGGAAAACATGCAGAAATTGGCAGAAATTCTTTTAAAAGATGGAGTTATTGCTGCTTTACTGGAGGCACATGATGCAGATGATTTATTGGCGATAGAAAAAAGATTCTTTTGAAGATTGAACAATCGTAAGATTTGAAATCAATGGAATGTATTATTCTGGCAATCGTCTTATATATAAGAGTATTTTATTATATAGGGGAGAGATTTATATGGATTTTTATATGGATTTGTTTTTTAAACAAATTTTTGGACAACCATTTTTACTGATGGCTATTGTTGTATTCATTGGTTATATAGCCATGAAACAGCCAATCAGCAAGGCACTTTCCGGTTCGCTGAAAGCGGCTATAGGCATTTTGATCATGGGCATGGGCTCGGGGGCATTGATTGTCAACTTCGGGAAGTTACTGAAAGCGTTGCAGGATTCCACGGGAATACAGGGCGCCGGACTTAATACGTATCCTACGATGATGAACGCTTATGAGAAAATGGAAGCAGTACTGGGAGCGGGAACCGGAGCATCTTGGGGAATTTATACTTTACTGGGAGCATTTGTATTCAATTTATTATTGGTTGCATTACGTAAATATACCAAGATACGTGCAGTGTTTTTGACGGGGAATGTAATGATTGTACAAGCCGGAATATCTACCTATATTGTTTGGCGTTTCTTAGGACTGGATATGCTGCCGACGGTTTTGATTGCTGCTGTGGTAACTGCACTTTATTGGGGGATTATGTCAACTTTATTGATCAAGCCAACGCAGGCAGTTACCAATGGCGCTGATTTTACGGTTGCACATCAGCAAATGTTCATGAACTACCTTGCCTGGAAACTTGCACCTCATTTAGGAAATCCTGCGGATGATATCGAGAAGAAAAAAATGCCGGCTTCTTTGAGTTTCTTACAAGATAGTATCGTGGCTACAGCTTTGGTGATGTTTATTTCGGTAGCGATTATTCTGCTGGTCATCAGCAATGATCAGACCGAATGGCTGCGTTCAGTTGCAGGTCTGGGACAACCAGTATTAAAGAACAATTTTATTTTTATTGCCTGGATTTCCTTTATACTCACAGCCAGCATTGTTGTACTGCTTTTTGGTGTCAGGATGTTTGTGGGAGAGCTGATGCTTTCATTCAAGGGGATTTCCGACAAACTTTTACCTGGCGCGGTCGCTGGCGTCGATTGTGCTGCTATTTTTGCTTTTGCACCGAAATCGGTTGTGCTGGGATTGCTTTTTGGTACTGTCGGGCAATTGCTGGGGCTTTTGGGTTTGCTGGTTATGAGCTCAAGCATCTTTATTGTGCCAGGGTTTATTCCCCTGTTTTTTGATAATGCAACGATTGCAATTTTTGCTAATAAATTCGGTGGCTGGAAAGCTGCGGCAGGTATTTGTACGGTGAATGGATTAATCCAGATATGGGGCTCCGTATTAGCAGTCAAAATGATGGATATGACCTGGTGGCAGGGCAGTGCGGACTATGCAACGATATGGGTTGCTATCATTGCTATCTTCCGTGCCATAGGAGCTATGTTGGGAATACCTGTTGCAGGTTGATTTTGTGTGACTCACTTATAAAAATTGTATTTAGGAGGAAAGAAAATGGTTAATATTTTATGTGTTTGTGGAAACGGAATGGGGACTAGTACGATACTTAAAATCAATATCCAAAAGATTTGTGTAGAGAATAAGGTCGATGCCGGGGTAGAATCATGTTCCTTTAGTGAAGCAATGACATATTTGCCATCTATCGATATCGTTATAACAAGTCCTGAATGGGCTGAGATGCTGCCGCCGAGCCGCGCGACTGTCGCTACGGTAAAGAACCTCATAGACACGGCCGCGGTGTCTAAGGCGTTACTGGATATAGTTCGCGAAAAATTCCCGGATGAAATAAATGTCTGAGATTTGTGAAGGGGAGCTGAGGTATAAAATGAACAGTTATGAAATAATGAAAGCAAATATACATTTTATGCAGCCGGAACGTATAGGTATGCGATTTGATCGTATCGCAAATGTCGGGGATGTATACCGGATATTCGTACTTCCCCCGCGTGATGGCCGGCCGGAAGGATGCAGTGTCCGTAAGAAAGTTCGTTCCGGGAATGCTACGTATGATGAATGGGGATGCTATTGGGAAAGCCGGGATGTCACTGGGGCGGATATGGGGCAGGTAACGAATACGGTCTTAGAAGAATGGGAACAACTCAAAGATTATAGGATTCCGGATCCTTTTAGCGAAGGAAGATTTGATGGTTTAGAAGAAGCACTGGAAGAAGCTGAAAGCAAAAATCTATATGTACAGTTGAATAGTCCACAGTGCATTTTTGAACGTATGCATTTTTTGCGTGGATTCAATAATACCTTGATGGACTGTATGCTGGAGCCGGAGTACATTGGACTGCTTGCGGAAAAGCTGGCGGATTATCAAATCGGGATTATTGAAGAGGCATATAGGCTGGGGAAAGGCCGTATCCATTGCTATGATACGACCGATGATTGGGGGACGCAGCAGAACCTGATGATATCTCCGGAGATTTTTCGTGAGATATTCAAGCCGCAATATAAACGTATCATTGATAAGGCACATGAATGCAAAATGGATATACGCTTCCATACAGATGGAAAAATAAATGCTATTTTGGAGGATTTTATTGAGCTGGGCGTTGATATACTGAATATACATCAACCAAGACTGGTTGGTATTGATGAGGTGTCCCGTGTGGCACAAGGGCGCATATGTTTTGAAGCGACAGTGGATATACAGTCTACATTGCCGACAGGAAACAAAGCCTTGATTGAGGCGGAAGTGAAGGAACTTTTAAAAAAGTGGGCAACACCGCAAGGCGGATTTATTGCCGTAGAATATGGTTATTTAGCGCCGATAGGCATAAAAAAGGAGTCTATGCTATATGCAATGGAGTGTTTTCAGAAATACGGAACATATAAGAAGTAACTTAGTCTGGGGATGTGTGTAAAATCATGAAAATAGAAAAAAAAATTCTCACCAAGCTGCATCGCTGTTATGCGGTGAGCAGTACTGTTATCCATGGTGAAACAAAAATACTTTTTGCCACCGAGGGCAAAGGCCCGGCTTATCTGTATGACGGACCTGATTTTGCGCAGACTACGATATGGGATGGACCCGGCGGTACGATGTCTATGGTCCCGGTGCCGGGCATGCATGGCGATTTTCTGGCTGTGCAGAATTTTTTTCCGACGTTTGATTCAGCGGAAGCGACGATTGTCTGGGCACATCCGCTGGCAAACGGGCAGTGGGAGACCAAAACGATTCTCAGGCTTCCGTATGTGCACCGTTTTGATCTCGTAACGGGCGCAGACGGTGTGCACTACTTTATTGGCTGTACGCTTTGCACCAGCAAGACGGATAAGGAAGACTGGTCGGACCCTGGCAGGATTTATGTGGGCGAACTGCCGCAGTCGCTGCATACACCGATAGAGCTGCATGTACTGAAGGACGGACTGCTAAAGAACCATGGTTATAGCCGTGTGAACTGGAACGGAAAGATGGCTTCCATGGTTACCTGTGAAAACGGGGTGTTTGCAGCCACGCCACCAACGGAAAAGGGCGGAGAATGGAGCCTGGAGCAGATTAATGATATTCCGACGAGCGATATCGCTGTGGGGGATATCGATGGCGACGGCGAGCAGGAACTTATAACGATTGAGCCGTTTCACGGCAGTAGTTTCGTCATCCGGCACCGGGACAGCGACGGGTGGAACAAGGTCTATGAATACCCGGAGCCTATGGAATTCGGCCATGTAGTATGGGCAGGAACGCTGCGGGGAATTCCTACCGTCATTGGCGGACAGCGCCGTAATACGAAGGATCTTTTTTACATTCAGTACCAGGATGGCAAATATGTCAAGACTACGATCGAAGAGGGCGGCGGTCCCAGTAATGTTGCAGTTGTAAATGGCAAAGAGCGCGACATTATTATTGCGGCAAATCGTGAGATCGGCGAGGCCGTACTCTATATTGTAACGGATTGAAGGGAGCAGGCAGAAAATGTTAGAGGAACTAAAGCAAAAAGTCTATGAAGCGAATATGCTGCTGCCGAAATATAACTTGGTGACCTTTACCTGGGGAAATGTATCCGGTGTAGATCGTGAAAAGGGTCTTTTTGTCATTAAGCCATCGGGTGTGGGTTATGAGCGTATGAGGCCGGAGGATATGGTGGTTGTGGCGCTTGATGGCAAGAAGGCCGAGGGAGAGATGAACCCGTCCTCAGATACGGAAACACATCGTGCGCTTTATAATGCTTTTGGGAATATCGGCGGAATCGTACATACCCATTCGCGTTGGGCGACAACCTTTGCACAGGCAGGGCAGGGCGTGTGTGCCTATGGTACGACCCAGGCAGATTATTTCTACGGTGAAATTCCCTGTACGAGGGATATGACGGTGGACGAAATTAACCAGGACTACGAGTACAATACAGGAAAAGTAATCATTGAATGTTTCCAGGGAATTCATCCGGATGCTATACCGGCGGTGCTCGTGAAAAACCATGGCCCGTTTGCCTGGGGTACGGACCCGATGAACGCTGTACACAACGCGGTTGTCCTGGAGGAAGTTGCTATGATGAACTTTCATACGCAGCTTCTGGGACAACGTGCCCCTATGGCACAGGCACTGCTGGATAAGCATTTCCTGCGCAAGCATGGTCCGCAGGCTTATTATGGGCAGAAGAAATGAGGCGGCAGCATGACATGAAAAAATATTTACTTGGTCTTTATGAAAAGGCTATGCCAGATTCCTTAAGCTGGGTAGAAAAGCTGCTGGCGGCTAAAAAAGCTGGTTTTGATTTTGTGGAAATGAGCATCGATGAAACGGAGGAGAGACTGGCAAGGCTGAATATGGATGCAGCCTGGATTGGTGAAGTGCGTGCGGCCATGCAAAGTACGGGGATACCTGTTCGCTCGATATGTCTTAGCGGGCATCGAAAATTTCCCTTGGGTTGTCCGGATGAGGGCAAACAGCAACGGAGCCTCGAGATCATGCAAAATACGGTCAAACTTGCTGCGGTACTCGGAGTGCGCATTATACAACTTGCGGGCTATGACGTATATTACGAACAAGGAACGGATAAGACACGTGCAGATTTTGCGGCAAATCTTAAAAGTTGTGCGGATATGGCGGCAGAAGAAGGAATTCTCATGGGCTTTGAGACTATGGAGACACCTTTTATGGATACAACAGCGAAAGCTATGCGGTATGTAAGGGAGATAGATTCGCCATATCTCGGTGTTTATCCGGACGTGGGCAATATAACGAATGCAGCTATGCTCTATGGCGGTGATGTCGTGGAGGACCTGGAAAGCGGCCGTGGCCATCTCGTGGCTGTGCATCTTAAAGAGACGGTGCCCGGCCGGTATCGTGAGGTCCCCTTTGGTACCGGGCAGGTTGATTTTGCCAAAGTCATACGCAAAACCTGGGAACTCGGCGTACGGCGCTATGTTGTTGAATTCTGGCATCTTGATGGACAGGATTATACGGTAGAACTCGTAAAAGCCAATCGGTTTATGCGGGGCTGTTTTATCAGGGCAGCAGGTGCGGAATAAAAAAAGCTCTGCAAAGTTTTGACGGAAGTTCGTCAGGCTTTGCAGAGCTTTTTTTAGGAATATATAGCAGAAATAAGGAAGAGTTTCCTTAAAGCAGAGGGGTATTATTCACGCAGCTGGAAGGGAACCGTTGTCACGATTACATTTTTCCCGGAAAGAATCAGGGTAGCGTGTAAAATCCAGCCGGACTGGTTGTGCAGAAAACGCTGCCACCACTTCTGGGTTTCAAATTCGGGAATCAGGACGGTGATATAGTCCTCCGGGCGTTTTTCATTGGCCTGCTGCTTAATGAATTCCAACAACGGATGCATAAGCAGGCGGTAAGGTGACTGGATGGTGACGAGGGTTACGCCCGGGTTCCATTCCTCCCATTTTTCACGGACACGGAGTCCTGCCTCTTCATCGCTGGCAATATTGACAGCGATGATATGATTGCTGATGACCTTTGCGTATTTAATCGTTTCATAGACGACACGCGTCGGGGTGGCGACCGGAACAATGACCAGATGCCGGGCTTTTTCGGCAGAGAGCTCCAAGGGGATATGATAGGCTTCCTCCGGGAAATGCAGTTGTTTCGCCACAGAATCGTAATGGCGGCGGATTCGTTTGAACAGGCAGACCATCAGCGGAATGAAAAGCAGAATGATCCAGGCACCGTAAATGAATTTGGTCATCGTGATGACTATAACCACGATGCCGGTACAGAGTGAACCGAGTCCGTTGAGTATGGCACGCAGTATCCAGTAAGGGCCGCGTTCCTTTTTCCAATGGAGCACCATGCTGAACTGGGCTACCGTAAATGAAATGAATACGCCAATGGCATATAATGAAATGAGATGTTCAACCTGTCCGTCGAAAATAATAATCAGCCCGGCGGCAGCGATGGAAAGCAGGATAATGCCATTCGAATAGGTAAGCCGTTCGCCTCGCGTGGCAAGATAACGCGGCAGGAACCCATCCCGTGCAATGATGGACATGAGAACCGGCAAGCCGTTGTAGGCAGTATTGGCAGCGAGATACAGCACGAGCATAGTGGTAATCTGGATATAATAATAGGCTGTGCCGCGGCCAAATACGTTTTCTGCTAATTGGGACAGAGCGGTTACATCGAGTCTTGGCATTATATGGTAATGCATGATTAAAAAACTGATGCCTAAGAACATCGTTCCCAAGATACTTGCCATGAGATAAGTTGTATGCGTTGCGTTGCGAGCCGAAGGTTCGCGGAACATCGGTACGCTGTCAGCAATGGCCTCTATGCCTGTCATCGAGCTGCAGCCGTTGGCAAATCCCCGCAGGATGAGGAAAAGCATGGCCCAGTCCAGGGGCTGGGCTTCCAGGGATGCGGCAGGCAGTAATTCCGGAGACAGGAAAACGGCTTTGTATATGCCGACGAGAATAAGGCTTATTACGCCAAAGAGAAATGCATAGGTTGGTAAAACGAATGCATCGGAGGATTCCCTGACGCCGCGCAGATTTACGAGCATAAGAACGATAAACAGGACCGATAGGTCGATGGGAACATTATGGCCGGATAAGAACGGAAAAGCTGAGATAATAGCATCGGTCCCGGCGGTGACGCTGACCGCTGCGGTCAGCACATAGTCGGCAAAGACCGCCCCGCCAACAACCAGAG
>WSSedB1CaDRAFT_10000552_pt1 | contig 15917 bp, 14 predicted proteins | sample WetSurSB1Cattail_FD_9460 | JGI IMG/M metagenome (IMG submission 9460)
TTATTTTATAGGCGGTGGTGCTCTTCTTGACATTGAACTCCAGAGATTCTTCTATGCTCTTGGTATACCAATGTATCAGGGTTATGGGCTGAGTGAAGCCTCACCGGTTATTTCTTCAAATTCCGCCAGTCGCCATAAACTAGGATCTTCAGGAACTCTGGTAAATAATATGGATCTTAAAATTTGTGACGACAACGGAAATGAAGTTCCTGTTGGTCAGAAGGGAGAAATAGTCATCAGGGGTGGAAATGTAATGTATGGCTACTGGAAAAACGAAGCCGCAACCAAGGAGACAATCAAAGATGGATGGTTATATACCGGCGATATGGGTTATATGTCTGATGATGGATACCTGTATGTAATGGGACGGTTTAAAAGCCTCCTGATTGCTGATGATGGTGAGAAATTCAGTCCGGAAGGAATTGAGGAAGCAATTTCAGAACAATCAAAATACATCGACCAGTGTATGCTCTACAACAACCAGAAACCATATACTGTTGCCCTGATTGTACCAAATCAGCATGCCCTGAAGCTTTATCTCGAAGAAAAAAATCTTACTGCTGACTCAGATGAAGGAATACGTGCTGTCATTACACTTATTGAAAGCGAAGTCAATGAATACCGTACAAACGGAAAATTCGGTAATATGTTTCCTCAACGCTGGCTCCCGGTCGCAATTGGTATACTCGAAGAAAGTTTTACGGAAGATAATGGCCTTATGAATTCTACAATGAAAATTGTAAGAGGCAAAGTTATGGATAAGTATCAGGAACTTATAGACTATTTATATACTCCTGATGCAAAGGCAGTTACTAATGAGAGAAATATAGAAGAGGTGGAAAAAATGAAATTGGGATAGGATTTATTTTTTCTATATTATTAGTCTGCTCTTGAACGGCAGGAATGTCATGAAATCCGCATGATGAACAATGTAAGCTTCGGTTGTTCTTTTCACAAGATCACCTTCGTGTGCATGGGTCGCAATAATATGGCAAACTTCAGGAGGTATTCCACACTCTTCCGCCATCGATACACCTGAAAATGGATGTCGCAGGTATTGACCATATCGTCCCTGAATAGCCTTGCCTTCTTTATCAATTTCATATTCAAGCAATTTACCAACATCAGCAAGGATNGCNCCTGAAATTAAAATATCCATATTTACAGGAAGTTCAGATCCCAAAAACTCATTCATCTTCTCCCCGCTTGCTCTGGCTATCTGTACAACACATCTTTTATGAGCCATGAAGCTTACTTTAAGGTCAGGGCCGCATAAAAGGGTAAATGGTATCTTATCAAGATCCCCGGCTTTCAGCACACTTCTTTCCAGGGCTATCTCCCATGTTCTGGCAGTCTTCTCCCTGAGTGATTGATCCTTAATCCAATCCAGCTCCGGCCAAAGCTTTTTAACCTGTTCAGTCATTTCAAATAGTCTAAATTAATTAAGTCTGGATATAATGGCATCTGTCATCTGCGAAGTAGAGGCAGCGCCATTCTTTATTACCTCAGGCCGGCCAGCCATCTTCATCATGTCGTATGTTCTGACTTTACCCTCTTCAATCACATCTGCAACAGCCTTACGTATTTTTGCTGCAATTTTCTTTTCATCGAGATAATCAAGCATCATACAGGCCGATTCAATCATTGCAACGGGGTTCACTATTGAAACTTCATAACCGGCATATTTTGGAGCTGATCCATGCGTCGGTTCAAAAACGGCAACTCCCCCCGACGAAAACTGAGCACTGCATGCAAAACCTAAACCTCCTATGAGTCCGGCGAATGCATCCGAAACTATATCACCGAACATGTTACCGGCAACAATAACTCCATATTCCTCAGGATTTTTGGTAAGCCACATCATCTGGGCATCTATATTGGTATTCAGAAGTTTTATTTCAGGAAAGGAGTTTTTCTGGATTTCTTTTGCCAGTTTCCACATTAATCCTGAAGTTTCCCTGATTACATTAGGTTTCTCACATACAGTAACCGATTTATAATTATATTTTTTTGCATGTTCAAAGGCTGCCATGAGTATTCTGTAAGTGGCTTTCCTTGTAAAGATCCTTGTGGAAATTGAAAGTTCTTCCACAGGAACTTTGCCAAAATTCTCAACAAATTTCGGATGAGTCATAAAAGCCTGATGAACCGGTGCAGGAGGATTCGTCCATTCTACACCTGAATATAAACCCTCAGTATTCTGCCTGAATATTACAACATCTACCATAGGTTCGTCAATTGTATTGCCTTTTCCTCTCCTGACAAAATTGAGTGGGTTTCCTTTATATGACCTGCATGGACGCACACAGATATCAAGATTAAAAAGCTGTCTTAATCCCACTATAGGGCTCGAGTAGGTATAGCCCTTACCCTGAAGCTCGGGAGAGAGCTCTGCTTTTGCTTCATCATTAGGCTTTGATGTAATTGCTCCAAATAGTGCAATTTTGTGCTTTTCAATCAGATCAATAGTTCTTTTTGGGAGCGGATTACCTTCTCTTCTCCATAATTCCCATCCGATATCTCCGTGAACATAATTGGCTTCAAAGCCCGCAGCATCCAGAACTCTGAGTGCTTGCTCAAGAACTACTGTACCTATACCATCTCCGGGAAGTATCACTATTGTACGTTTCGGCATGTGATTATTATTTATTTATTAAAACAGGTTGTTAGTGGTAAAAATAGTTAATTTTTGTCATAATCATAACCTGACATTAATTTTACATAATAACTTACTAAAATGAAAAAAAATAGTACTTTTGCGGCAAATCAGCACCATTATTCCAAGTATGAGCATTTTAGGTCAGTTAAATCCAGCTTCGCTCTGGATCTACTTTGAAGAGATTTGTAGTATTCCTCGTCTGTCAAAGAACGAAGGGAAAATAAGAAAGTATCTTCTGGAGTTTGCTAAAAAAAATAACCTCGAATCTAAAGAGGACGAAGTAGGAAATATTCTAATTACCAAACCGGCCACTAAAGGCATGGAGAACAGAAAAACAATTGTTCTTCAGAGTCATATGGATATGGTAGGGGAAAAGAATGCTGATTATCCCCACGACTGGGATACTGACCCGATTAAGCCAAAAATCAAAGGAGGATGGGTTACTGCTACAGGAACTACTCTTGGGGCAGATGATGGAATCGGTATTGCATCTCAACTGGCAATTCTTACTGATAAAAATCTGAAGGCAGGGATAATAGAATGTTTGTTCACGGTTGATGAAGAATCAGGTATGACGGGTGCTATCAATCTCAAATCAGATTTCTTCACCGGAAAAACACTTCTCAATCTTGACTCAGAAGACGAAGGAATACTGTTCATTGGCTGTGCAGGTGGCATGGATACCATCGGAACGATGAAATACCAATCTGTTCCTGTTCCGGCCGGTTCATCAGCACTTGAAATATCAGTTACGGGTCTGCATGGTGGTCATTCAGGCGATGAAATTCATAAAGGATATGGTAATGCTGTNAAAATAATGAACAGNTTACTATTGAACTTATCAAATACGTTTAAGATTTCTTTAGCTTACTTCGATGGAGGGAATCTAAGGAATGCAATACCAAGAGAAGCTTTTTCTACCATCGTTGTCAGCCAAGCAGAAACTGACTCTGTAAAAAGTTGGATCAATACTTTCTTTTCAACTCAGATTGATGAATACGGAGAACTTGAAAAGGACATAAAAATTGCTGCATGGGAAAGAGATTTACCTGCTTATGTAATAGATGATGAAAGTAGGGAAAAATTCCTTAATGCCCTTACCTGCTGTCCACACGGCGTATTAGGATGGTCAAAAGACATGGAAGACCTGGTTGAAACATCTACCAATCTTGCCTCTGCCAAATTCAGTGAAAATAATACTATCGAAATAATAACCACTCAGAGAAGCTCGGTAGAGTCAGCTAAAAATGAGGCCGGTGCTATGGTTGAATCGTGTTTAAAGCTTGCCGGCGCAGAAGTAGTTCATTCCGATGGATACCCTGGATGGAAACCGAACCTGACCTCGGAGATCCTTAAGATAACTCGTAAATCGTATGTTACCTTATTCGGAAAGGAACCCTCTATCAGAGCAATACATGCAGGATTGGAATGCGGACTGGTATATGAAAAAATAAAAGGTATTGATATGATTTCTTTTGGCCCGACAATAAAGGGTGCACATACACCGGAAGAAATGATAGAGATAAAAACAGCTCAGATGTTCTGGGACCTCCTTATTGATGTAGTACAAAAAATGCCGGTTCAATAGCAACAATTTTTATTCTGCTGAAGGTATTTTATAGCTATTCATACTTTACAAATTCATCTTTACCTGCCCCGCAAACCGGGCAGATATAATCAGACGGCAGGTCATCGAAAGCGATTCCGGGTTCAATTCCATCTGCCGGTTCGCCTTCTTCAGGATTATAAATATAGCCGCATACGACGCATTTATATTTTTCCATGATATGTCTTAACTTGTTTTAATTTTTCTGACTACATCAATCACTGTCCCATCGACCCATTTGATTGCAGCAACAACTTTTTCCTCAAATTGAGGTTTTTGTGGTATTCCGCAAATTTTCTCAGCTTCATCTTTTAGTTCCCGGAGACTTTTCAAAGGGAGACCTGCTCCCTTAACGCTTTCAATCAGATCGTGTCTGAGAGGGTTAATAGCAATCCCTCTTTCTGTTATAATAACATCAATCAGCTCACCAGGACCACATAATGTTGTAACTTCATCAACAATTACCGGTATCCGGTCGCGAAACAAAGGTATTGGAAGAATGACATTACGGGCATGAAGACAGTTCTGCCAGCCGCCTATACCATGAAGGAGATAACCATCAGAATGCGTAACGACATTTCCATTGAAATTAAGATCAACCTCAGTAGCTCCAAGGATCATAATGTCCATCAAACTTGTAAGATTGCCTTTTGAGTGATAATTATACGCATTGAATACTGAGTAAGGGACATGATTCGGATTATTCTCTAATGACTTTACCGAATCCAGATCGAATACTTGTGCATCGAGTATGTATTCCATCTGACCCTCTTCGAGCATTTTCACCATATATTTTGTGCTTCCGCCAAATCCAAATTTTGATTTCCAGCCCTTATCTTTCATTATCTGATGCAAGAATACTGCAATTGCCAGTGATGTACCTCCTGCTCCTGCCTGTATGGTTGCTCCGTCTTTTAAAATACCTGATTTTTCGAGAAATGAAGCAGTTAGTTCTGCAATTAAAAGTCTGTCGGGACTCTTTGTGATCTGTGTAGTACCAGATACAATTTTCTCAGGTATTCCAATCTTATCTACTACCACAACATAGTCGACATAATTCCCTTCAATTTCCATCGGGAAACATGGAAGCTCAATGAGATTATCCGTGACTACTATTACTTTACTGGCATACATATAATCTGCTTTTGCATACCCCAGAACACCACAGGCAGATGAACCTGAAGTACCTCTGGCATTCCCAAAGGAATCGGCTGTTGGCGCTGCAAGCACAGCTATGTCGATTCTGACTTCGCCATCCTGAATAGCCTGAACCCTTCCCCCATGCGACCGAAGAACTGCAGTCCCCTTCATCTTTCCTTCAGAAACGTATCGGCCCAACGGACCGTTCATACTGCCTTCAATCCTGTTTATTGTACCGTCATCAAGATATTTTATTAATGGATCATTGCAGGGAAATGAGGCGGAAGGGAACCATATTAAATCCTTTATACCCATTTCGGATGCCAGTTCAAAAACCTTATTGCTTACTAGGTCTCCATCACGCAGATGATGATGAGTAGAAATAGTCATTTCGTTTCTAAGGCCGCATTTCCTGAGAGCTTCTTCCAGCGAACCGACAACTTTATTTCCATCGTCGGGATAATCAGAGCATGAGGAAATCGGAGGCGAATACTTGCTGCCTTCAGGTTTATATTTACCTACTCCTCTGAATGGAACCACAGGCTCCCCATTGATCTCCAGAGGAACCGTCCTGCCGGCTGCATTTATTACAGTTTTCATTATCGTATAGTCTCTTTTTTACTCATTTCTCAACAGCTGATGCTTCCTTTTTCCAGTCAGCCGATAAAAGGCCCAGACGAACAGCGAGGCTTATTGTCCTTTCCGCCCGGACAACTACCGGTTGATCAATCATTTTTGATCCCAGTGCAACCACACCAAGTCCTTTAAGCTTCGCTTCTTCAAATGCGAGGATAATCTTTTTTGATTTTTCTATTTCTGTTTTATCAGGAGCAAATCCCTGTCTTATAACTGATACCTGTCGTGGATGAATACAACCCATACCTTCAAAACCCAGCGCTTTTGATTCCAACACGTTGTTTTTCAGAGCTTCCATATCGGCAACATCTGAAAAAACCGAATCGATTGGTTGAATACCAGCCGCCTTGGCAGCAACAACAAGACGAGTCCTTGCATAAAAAGACTCCTTCCCCCCGACCGTTCTTGAAACTCCCAGATCGGCAGTATAATCTTCCAGTCCTATTGCGACAGCAACTATGTTTTCAGATCCGTTTACGATCCTGAAAACATTCTCAATCCCTAATGCGCTTTCAATAATTGGCATAAGAAATACCTGGCTGACAATATTGAATTTACTTTTAATCGTGGTTATCTCATTTTCAACCTGTGCAATATAATCCGCAGTTTCACATTTGGGAAGCAGGATAAGGTTGACATTATGTGGAATAACAAAATGCAGATCTCTCAGGCCCATTTCACCCTGGTTGATTCTTACCATCCTTTCAGCTCCGTTGAAATTTATTTGCCTTAAAGCATTTCTTACAAGAATTCTGGCCTCTTCTTTCTTTTCAGGCGCCACGGAATCTTCAAGATCAAGAATAATTCCATCAGCTGAGTGCAGACCGGCATTGATCATTAATCCCGGGGTATTACCAGGTAAGTATAATCGTGAAAAGCGAAATCTGTCGCGGGAGGTGTAATAATTGTTTTCCGGGAGAAATTCGGGAAGATATTCCAGATCAGTGCTAATCAATTGTTTGATAACTGATTCCATGCGGGCAGCAAGCACAAAAGGAAGCGCCCCAGAGTCGATAATCCTAACAACAGCATCCTTAATTTCAAAAAAATCAAGAATTGCTGTTAAAAGATTAATTATCGATTCACCGTATAAAACTTTAACTTTTGAGCTAAGGTCAATTAATATACCGCCTTCGGACTTTAATTCTAAAACAATTTCGCAATCTGACCTTACTTTTGGACCTGAATTACCTGAGATTGCTACTGATTCTTTCATTTTGACATTTGGTTGGTAATGTTATACAAACCTAATGAATTTTTCAAATATGTAGCTCATCAGCCGGGTAACAGATTCATTTCGCCTGTTGCTTTTTTTCGCATAGTTCGATAAGGACACCGGATGTTGCTTTTGGATGTAAAAAGGCTATGTCAAGTCCCTCTGCTCCTTTCCGGGGCTTACAATCAATAAGGGCGATACCCATATCCGATGCATGAATAAGCTGATCTTCAATTTTTTCAACTGAAAAGGCGATATGATGAATTCCTTCTCCTTTTTTTTGAATGAATCTTCCAATAGGTCCTTCAGGATCTGTTGATTCCAGAAGCTCAATCTTGGTCTGTCCAACCAGGAAAAAAGCCGTACGGACTTTCTGATCGGGTACCTCTTCGATGTTATAACAGGTCAGTCCCAAAACATCTTCATAAAACGCAATTGCTGCCTTAAGATTGGTGACTGCGATCCCGATATGTTCGATATGTGATGGTTTCATATATTTATGATGTTTTATGAAATAATTTTAAGTAAATCCTGCACCGACCAGCAGAACTCAGGATAGAGACAGATCATAATGAAGTAATCGTATTAAAATGGAAATTCCACCGGTGTCTTTATATCTGACTTCACATTCTCCGGTTTTTTAGCAGCAGTGTGCACTACATTCCCGTCTACAAAAATTGCTTTATAAGGTGTTGCAGGGCATGCAAATTCGCAATGTCCGCAGCCTATACAGATATCTTCTGTAACCTCGGGTATCACAAGGTTCCCTTCATATGGGATCATATGACAAGCCTTTGTAGGGCAACTTTCAGAACATGCACCACAAGCAGTTTTTTCTATTTTTACAATGCAGTTATCCTTTATAAACTTCGCTTTCCCTATCTGGGTGAGTTTTTTAGCTTCGAGAAGAAGAGGATGAAGCGCATTGGTTGGACATATTTCAGTACATCTCGTACAGTTATATGTACAAAAACTCTTATGATAATCCATTACCGGTTGCATTATACCTGCTAGTCCGTATTGTTTATATGCAGGTTGAAGAACACCATTCGGACAGGCATTGATACAAAGAGAACAGGCAATACAGTCTTTATTAAAATCGATAATGCTTACTCCTCCGGGAGGACAGACAGGGCAAGTTCTGTTTTCTTTTACGGTTGATTCTTTTTTAGGCTTCGGTACTTTTTTATCCTGACCGCTGGCCACACGAGAAAGACCAAAGAGAAGAAAAAGAGATCCTGCTATCACCTTTCGCTTACTTTCATCAGTTTCGTGAACCTTCTTCTTAAAACTTACTAGTCCATATGTAATTGCTTTATCCTGGCATGTGTGAATACAATTAAAACAAGTTACGCATCTCGAAATATCAACATGTGGCTTAAGAAAGTCAATACATGAAGATTTACACCGTATTGCGCATCTTCCGCACCGGGTACAGGCAGTTTCATTGAATTTAATCCTGAATAACGATATTTTGGAAATCAAGCCAAGAAATGTTCCTACAGGACAGATCATATTGCAATACAAACGCCCCTTGGTAAGGGAAAGACCGCCAATGAGAAGAAAGAATGCGGCGGGAATAGAATAAACCATCAAAGGGAATCCTTTAACAGGAATATTGCTTAGACTGTAGATATCAAATTTACCAAGAATTCCGGCAAGAAAATTATTAATTATTATTACAACCGGTTTGATAAAATAGGTCATTAACCTGCCAAATATGCTATATGGGTCAAGAAGAGTAATCATATATACACCCCAGACCATTGTTACAATAAGAGTAGCAGCCAGAATTGTGTATCTTAAAATGGTAAAGGGTCTTTTGAAACCATATCTTCTGAACTTCTTTTTAATTCGTCCTCCAATTCTGCTGATTAAATCCTGTCCGATGCCAAGAGGACATAAAAAGGAGCAGTAAGACCGACCAGTAATAAAGGTCAGTATAAGAACAATAATAAAACCTCCTGCTGCTAAAGTTTTCAGACTATAAAACTTTAATAAAGAAGGTATAAACTGAAAGAATATTAATGCGTTAGTATACTTTGCCGGGATTAGTGATTTAAAATCGACAAAGACGAGTACAAAAAAGATAAGAACAAGTGTCGAAAAAACGATCCGTATTCTTCTTAATAAAGATGAACTCATCCTGAATTACATTTTAATTCTTTTAATATTGAGAGAATCCAGATTCATATTTCCAAGACCCATTTTGTGTGCTATAGGTATATACTCTATTCTTTCAACAGGAATACCAAGCATTTTGGCTCCGGCGGCATCACCAGCCACCCAGTCTGCCGTAAGAATCTGTGACTTCATGGAAACAATATCTTCTTTCGAAACTCCCTGTGGACCATGCTTAACCATAACATTATAACAATCAATTACATTAAGCGCAGGTTTCTTCTCATAAAGAGCATAATCAGCAATACATTGATTCAGATCATTTGAATGCCAGAAACCTCTGTCCCATACAATTCCCATTGTGTTTTTAAGACAGCAGGTCATTCGTGCCGAATTATGATCCTTAAGAACGGGTACATTTATAAATACATCCGTCTCTAACAATAGTTGATGCACCTTTGCCTTCTGAAGCTTTATTCCACCGGGGATTTCAATCTCGTGGTAATAGCTTTCGGAGTTGCCCGGAACTACTTTTGCCCCTGCAGATTTTGCAATCTTTTCAATACCTGAATGGCTGTAGCAATTGACCCAGTTGTCGCATGTATGATCGAATACATAGACCTCTTTGGCTCCTGCTTTAAAACAATGTTCAATGATCCTTTTCACAAGTAAAGGATTTGTATTTGCTCCAAGGTCGGGAATTACATCCCAACCAATATTTGGTTTTATCAGAACTTTCTGCCCTTTCTGAACAAATGCGCCCATTCCACCTAATTCCTGTATAGCAAGGTCGAACATACTATCAGGACTACCTCCCATGACAGCTACCATGTCGTATTTTGTTACAGGAGGCCTAGATGTAAACAGTTTATTAAATCCGCCCATTTTTATAGCTGCTCCTGCAGCTAAACTTCCGCCAACTGATGTTTTGAAAAAATCCCTTCTTTTCATAATCATAATAAAATGGTTACATAAATCGATTTTTCTTTAGTGCCGAAAAATACAATTTTTTTTCATCATTCGGTAAAGAATGTAAATAGTATATTCGCACTGTAAACTAAGGTAGATTGATTCTAAATACTTTTTCAACATTCTACCGTTTTAATTGTTGAACATTATACTACTCTGGATTATGAAAATTATCAGTTATGACTGCTTCTCAGGTATCAGCGGAGATATGAATCTGGGAGCTATGATCGATTTAGGTGTTGACAAAGATTATCTTATTGACGAATTAAACAAGCTTAAACTTCCAGGTTGGGAACTTTTAATACAAAAAGATCAAAGGCATGGCATCGGTGGAACTAAAGTAACGGTAAAGCAGACCAGGCACGAACATGCTCACCGGCACCTGTCGGACATTGATAAGATCATTAATGATTCCACACTGGATGCTAAAACAAAGGAATTAAGCAAAAAAATATTCTTTACTATTGCACAGGCTGAAGCAAAAGTTCACGGAGTTCCTGTTGATCATGTTCATTTTCATGAAGTAGGAGCCGTTGATTCAATTATTGATGTTGTGGGAGCAGCAATATGTTTTAATGCCTTAAACGTCGCTGCTGTTCACATTTCTGCTGTGGAACTTGGAAGCGGTTTTGTATTGTGCGATCATGGTAGACTTCCTGTCCCTGCACCTGCAACCGCTGAAATTATAAAAGATATTCCTGTAAAAAAAGGGGGTGTCAACTTTGAAGCTACCACTCCGACTGGCGCTGCAATACTCGCTACACTTGGAACTCATTTCAGTTCAGATATGACCATCAGAATTGAAAAAACAGGTTATGGAGTAGGCCAGAAAGAAAACCCCGATGTTCCAAATCTTCTCAGAGTTTTCCTCGGCGAAATAATTAATGATTCCGAATCCGGTCATGATGCAATTCAGATAGAGTGCAATATTGATGACATGAATCCTGAATTTTTTGAATACATCTCCGACAGGCTCTTCAAAGCAGGTGCTTCTGATGTTTTTTTTACAAATATATTGATGAAGAAAAGCCGGCCAGGCATTTTACTATGTGTTATTTGCGAAAAGGAACTGGTTGCCACAGTCAGGAATATTATTTTCACTGAATCGACCTCTCTGGGAATCAGATCCTTCCCATTCAGGAAAGATACATTAACAAGGAGTTTCGAAACAATTGAGACATCATATGGAATTATAAGTGTTAAACGGTCTTATTATAACGGAAAAGAGGTCTCCAGCAAACCCGAATATGAAGATTGCAGGAGAATAGCGGCAGAGAAGGGTATTCCTGTCAAGGAAGTTTATAATAACATAATGTCATCAATATTTTCAGATGGTAAAAAGCAGTAAAGGGGCTGCGGCCACATTCTGAAACAGTAGCCTGAATCATTAAAAAGTAATTGCAGAAAATCTAGAAATATTTATTTAAAATGAATATAAGAGAACAGAAATCATTAAAACTCGATTCTATACTTAAAGATCTTGAGACATTCGTAGTGGCTTTTTCCGGGGGGGTTGACAGTACTTTTTTATTACACAGGGCTCATACAATAAAAAAATCAGGCGTTGTTGCTATAACCGTAAGAACACCATATATCCCCTCACGCGAAATAAATGAAGCAATTGAGTTCACCAGTTCCTTTGGTATAAAACATCAGATACTGGATATTGCTTTCCCTGAAATGATACGTAATAACCCGATTGACAGATGTTATCTCTGCAAGAAAACATTATTCACTGATTTATTTAGCTATGCTACAGAAAATAACTATCAATTCGTTATTGATGGAACAAACGCCGATGATACAGGCGATTTCAGACCAGGTTTAGCGGCACTGAAAGAACTAGGGGTTAGAAGCCCTCTTCTTGAGTCAGGTCTTACAAAAAAAGATATACGTGAACTATCAAGGGAAGCGGACCTGGATATCTGGGATAAACCAGCCATGGCCTGCCTGCTCACTCGTATTCCATACGACACCGGTATCAGCGAAGGTTCACTAAGAATGGTTGAAGAAGCAGAGAATATGCTATTAGAATTGGGCTATCCCGGAACAAGAGTCAGGATACATGGAGATCTGGCAAGAATTGAATGCTTGCCAGGCTATATCGAAAAGATCATTCTTAAACCCAATAAAGAACTTATTATTTCCAACCTTAAAAAAATAGGATTCAGATATGTATCTTTGGACCTTGAAGGTTACAGGACAGGAAGTTCAAATCCTGAAAAAATAGTTTTATGAACACAAAAGAAGTTGAAAAACTACTGAAGAATGTAAAAAAAGGAGATATAAGCATCGAGGATGCGCTGGGAGTACTGAAAAATTTCCCATATGCCGATCTTGGATTTGCCAGAATTGATCACCACCGTGAGATGCGTACCGGTTATCCTGAAATTATATATTGTGCAGGGAAAACTGTGGAACAGGTGAAAGAAATATTCAGGGTAATGTCTGAAAGTGAAAACAATGTTATCGGCACCAGAGCTAATGAAGAAATGTTCGATGCTGTACGCACAATTTCAAAAGAGGCAGTTTATTTTCCTGTTGCCAGAATTATTTCTTTACAAAGGGGCAAAAATAAAATCACCAAAAGCAGAATTGCAATTATAACCGCAGGAACCTCTGATATTCCTGTAGCTGAGGAGGCTGCGATAACAGCAGAACTTCTTGGAAATAAAGTTTTGCGGATTTATGATGCAGGTGTGGCAGGTATTCACAGGCTTGTTGACAAATTACCGGAAATCAGGAGCTGCCGGGTAATAATTGTAATTGCAGGCATGGAAGGAGCTCTTGCAAGCGTTGTAGGTGGCCTGGTAGACAAACCTGTAATTGCAGTTCCAACAAGTGTTGGTTATGGCGCTAACTTCGGAGGTATCTCAGCTCTTCTTGCTATGCTTACAAGTTGTTCCACCGGGGTAACTGTGGTAAATATCGATAATGGATTCGGCGCCGGTTTCGCTGCCAGCATGATTAATAAGATGGAATGATCATTTTAAAATGGCAGGTAATCTACTAGTTTCCACAGCATACTTACCTCCGGTTGAATATTTCTCACTGATTTCACACACTGATGAAATATTTATTGAAACGGAAGAAAACTACCTAAAGCAATCTTACCGTAACAGATGTTATATTCTTGAGGCACACGGGCCACAGCTTCTGACAGTGCCTGTATTGCAGGGCAGTCAGCACAAAACACCAATAAAAGACATAAAAATTGATTACTCTAAAAGATGGCAGCAGGTTCATTTAAGAGCTATAAGTGCATCATATAGAGCTTCACCTTATTTTCAATTTTATTTTGAGAGCATTGAAAAAATAATCTCAAAGAAGGCAGACTATCTGTTTGATCTGAACATGGAACTGACAGAGTCGCTTTTGAAAATGATGAAAATTGAAACACAACTCACTTATACAACTTATTTTCAACCTGTTGAAAATAATGAAAATGATTTCAGATATAAATTATCACCGAAAAATGAATCTGACTTCTTAACGAGAGAATACATTCAGGTATTCAATAACAATAATACTTTTGTTAAGGGACTGAGTATCATTGATCTCATTTTTAACATGGGCCCGGAAGCAGTTGACTACCTATGATAAAAAAGAAGCGCTGTCTACCGAAAGCGCCTCTTTATCATGAAGAAATAATCAAAGTATTAAATGCCGAACTTGTATCCTAAAGTAAGTGTAAACATATTTTTTACAGTATTCAGATTGGCAACTGCATCGTTTACTCCTGAATTAACAGGATACAGATAATAGTTTTGTGAATATTTAAAGTTAGTGAAACCAAAATCCAGAGAAAGGTTCTGTTCCCTGAAACCTGCTCCAAATGACAACGACCTATAGTCAAGATTTGAATTAGCATCGCCTGATTTAAATGACTTACCATAATAACCATAACCGGTCCTGAGGTACAGATTGTTCAGTCTGAATTCACCTCCAAAACGCAGGTTACTGGTTGGTTTCAGTGTATTCTTTATTTCCAGATTCTTAACACTATAATCATAGCCATCACCCGTTTCAGAGAATCTGGCAGTGCCATAGTCAACATATTCATAATCAGCGCTGAGAAGTGCAAACTTTTGTATCTGGACTCCTACGCCTGCCAATAATCTGAAAGGAGTGGCCAGAGCGTAATTGAACCTCGATGGGGTATTGGACGATTCGAAACTGGTGCCGAATACGTGCGATGTCATATCATTATAATAATATTCATCGATCTTATACCAGGTAGGTGAATGAAAAGCAAGTCCTATCCTTACGGCATCAACAGGCCTATATATGACTCCTAACTTAAGCGAATATCCGGTTCCCTTATCCTCATAATGATCGGTGTATGTAAAATCTTTAAATTGCGAGGGTAATACGGCATCAGTCGATTCAATCTGTTCGTAATGACTTGTATATCTGAGAGTTGTGATTCCAAAAGTAGCTCCAAAAAATAATTTGTTAGAATAGTTTCCTCCTAAAGAGAAAGAATGCTCACCGGTGTAACCTTCATTTGATATAAGGCGCTGTATCGTCTGTCCATAAGTAGATGTCGGATTATCTCCGTAATTCGAAAAGACGGTTCCATATGAATTGCCCCCTGATCCCGTGATTGTATCAATTACCCATGTATCAAAGGCAATTCCTTCGGGGCCCTGCAGATTTGTATAATTTGTGCCATCCCCTAATGCTGCCCAGTAATCGGCCATGGAACTTGAATTACTGACTCCCCTTATAGCTACACTTTGACTCAGATTATTTGTTTTATTGAATGAGTAACCAAAATTCAGTGTAATTAGTCCGGTACTATTATTGTTAGAGACAATGTTTCCAACAATTCCGATCTGTGGAAGATTGAAGTTATCCAGATTATCTGTTGTGGATACGCCGTTAAAACCAGCTGTTGTTTTAACTGAGAACAGCTGGGGAGTAATAGTCAGTTCTGAGGACCTGAACACTCCAAGACCTGCTGGGTTTTGACACAAAGAAGATATGTCACCGCCAAGCGCGGTAAATGCGCCACCCATCGACATGAACCTGGCTGTTCCACCATAGAAGACCTGAGAATATCTCAAAGCATCATCTACGTTTTGTGCATTAGCTACGGTAAGCACTGATAAGATTGCTAATATTAATAAACTAATTCTTTTCATAAGATATTTTTTTTGTATGACAATCCCTGCACTCTTTTATTTAGAATGAACTTAATTAATACTATTTTATTGTTTCAAACTATCTTCTTCCTGAAGATGATCCGCCACCGCCTCCGCGGGAGGAAGAACCGGAACTACTGGAAGAACCTGAAGAAGATCCTGAGGAGTATGATCTTGACGATCCACTGCTATATGATCCTGAGCTGCCGGAATACGACCTTCCCGAACCGGAAGAAAAGCTATTGCTTCGTTGAACGCTGCTTCTTGAAGGGACAGAATAGCTCTGTGTACTTCTGTAAGAATTCGACCTTGATTGGCTTGCCGGTCTGTAATATACTGAAGGAGACTCAGCTCTTCTTTGAAAGCTACCAGAAGAGTTGCTTCTGACATTATTATATGAATTCTGCGAAGGTGTTCTGACGG
>WSSedB1CaDRAFT_10000553_pt1 | contig 15880 bp, 13 predicted proteins | sample WetSurSB1Cattail_FD_9460 | JGI IMG/M metagenome (IMG submission 9460)
TTGTGGCGGCCAGCTTGTCCAGGATTTCACCCAGATTACCGCCGGTCTCCGCATGAACGGCTACCGCCGTGACAAAAAAACGGAGATCGAGGCTATTCACCCTCGGCAACATGGCCGCAAGCGCATGGGGAATCCACAGCCCGAGCTTCTGCTGTTCAAAGGCGGTCTTGAAAAGCCCGCCCAGCGGTTCCCTTGTCTCGTTTCCGACAAGCTCAATCGCGCTTGTCAACGAATGCCCAGCCCTCAGTGATCTGCCAATCATGGTGAGCGCATCGGGAAGTTGCTCCGTAAAGAGATCCATTCTTCTTTGTCTGGCATTCATGATATAAACGCATGCTCCTAAAAAAACGCCTGCCGCGACAAACGCCGCAAACAGAAAACTTCTTTTAAAGACAAACGTTACGCTAAAACTTCCTGCCTCGATCAGCAGCATAATAAGCAGAAAAATGTCGGGCCTCACCTTAAACCCGCATTGATCGATAAACTTGTCCAGATGCTTCAAAAAAGGAATCCGGCTGATAATTTTCTCGAACCGTGGCGTCTCTTTCAGCAGCTCCACACGGAGCCCTTCAGGCATGCTCTCGTATTTCGACTCTCGCGACATCTGCCGTAATCGTCTCTTCAACTCGGCGGCAGGAGATTCCCTCATGGCGATAAGCCAGAAACTGATGGCCATAATCGCAACAGACACTGCAAAAAACGCCAATATAACGATTTGCAACACGAGTAACCACCTACCTTTCAAAAATCTCCGGCGGAAGATCGAAACCGTTTACGATGAACTGATCGGTAAAATGGGGCCGCACACCTGTGGGCCTGAACGCTCCCACGATAGTGCCGTTCCTATCGACCCCCTTTTGGTCGTAGACGAAAATATCCTGCATTACGATCGTATCCCCTTCCATTCCGGTAACTTCAGTGAGCTTGACGATCTTTCTCGTTCCGTCGGCAAAACGTACGAGCTGGACGACAACATCAATAGCCGACGCAATCTGCTCACGGATCGCCTTCTGGGGCAACTCCATGCCTGCCATCAGCACCATGGTTTCCAGACGCGCCATCGCGTCACGGGTGGAATTGGAATGTATCGTCGAAATAGAACCATCATGGCCGGTATTCATGGCCTGAAGCATATCAAGCGCTTCCCCGCCGCGCACCTCGCCGAGGATAATCCTGTCCGGCCGCATCCTGAGTGCGTTCCTGACAAGATCCCGCTGCGTAACCTCACCTTTGCCCTCAATATTCGACGGCCTGGTTTCCAGCCTGACGACATGCTCCTGTTTCAGGTTAAGCTCGGCGGAATCCTCGATCGTTATTATTCGTTCCGATGATGGAATGTTTTCGGAAAGCACATTCAAAAGAGTCGTTTTCCCCGTGCCGGTGCCGCCCGATATCAGGATATTGAGGCGGGTCCGGACCGCGCCTTCAAGAACAATATTCATCTTGGCGTCAAACGTTCCCAAGCGCAAAAGATCATTGACCTTGAGCGGTTCAACCCCGAAACGCCGGATTGAGAGGGCCGGACCGTCAATGGCCAGCGGCGGAATAATAGCATTGACCCTGGAGCCATCCGGAAGACGCGCATCAACATACGGAGATGATTCGTCGATCCTCCTGCCGACCTTGGAAACGATTCTCTCGATAATCTGCAACAGATGCGTATTGTCCCTGAAAACAATATCGGTTTTGTGCAGCTTGCCGAAACGCTCCACATAGACGTTCGAGCAATTGTTCACAAGGATGTCCGATATGTCGGGATCGGCAAGCAATGCCTCAAGCGGGCCCAAACCGAACGTCTCGTGCTGGATCTCGATGATCAGGCGGTCCTTCTCCTGCTGGTTAAGGGGAACCCCTTCTTCAAGGATAAGAGTTTCGATGATATTGACGATTTCCCGCGCTAGATCAGTCCCCTTCAGAATTTCAAGTTTGCTGATATCGACACGTTCGATAAGCGTCCTGTGGATTTTCGTCTTCAATTCCTGGAAGAACGCCGTATTCCTCGAAACCTCTGTTTTTCCCCTCATGGTGGAGTAATCGTGGAAAGCCATGGTACATCTCCATATTTAAAAAAAATAAACAGATCCAGTAGTTACTACCCTGCAATCATTTCAACAACTCGGACAGACAAACAATCGCCTTGCTGACCGCCGAGCGGGGAAAAAGCGTCACAAGCGGCACACCCTTGTTGATTGATTCAACAACATCTTTGTATTCATTGGGTATCGTATGAAAAACCTTCCAGTCCAGGACCTTTTCAGCATCTTCAACCTTGATATCGGCCCGGGGAGTGTATCTGTTGACGAGCAGCTTCACCCTTCCCTTCAGGAGACCTTTCTTTTCAAAGCTTGTGATATATCGTTTCGTGTTCTTCAGTCCGGGAAGGTTCATGACCGTGTTGTACAGTATGAAGTCCGACGCCTCGAACACCGCTGTATTGCATCCCGCGGCATACCCTCCGGTATCGATAACCACATGGGAAAACATTTCGCCGAGAACGGAAATGATGTGGCCGAGCTGTTCCGCCGTGATCTCGCTGGATTCGTCCACTTCAAGCGGCTCGGTCAGGACGTACATGCCCGATGAGTATGGTGTCATAACGGACATGATAAAGTTGGAATCAACCCGGGATATGTTGCTGGTAACGCTGCTCAGCGTGTATGTCGGATTGATGTTGAGGAATGTTGCCACGTCGCCGCTGAAAAGGTTCAAGTCGATCAGTGCGACCTTTGAACCGTTGCCGGCAAGGCATACGGCCAGATTGACCGCTATGGTGGTTGTTCCCATGCCGCCCAGGGGATTATAGACGCTAATGACCCGCCCCTGCGGTTTCACGCTTTCACTCACCGGATGCCAAATCCTGCCGACCTTCTGAATGGCGTCCCTGAGAGCGTCCAGCTGCAAGGGATGAAACAGGTATTCTATGGCCCCGGCGCGCATGAGGCCGAGAACCCACTCCGAGGTTTCATTGGCTGCTGTCACAATGATGGAGATGCGATTGAAGACGGATAAAATATAACCGATCTCCATGACCCCTCTTTCCAGGTTGTCGACATGCAGAATCACGACCATCGGATTTGCTTTCTGGATAACGTTGAGCCCTTCCGCAAAACTGGCGACAACCGACACAATCTTGACCGTTTCTCCGCTCTGTTTCTGGAGAGCCTCGACAGTGCTGATCGAGTCCGGATTGTTATCAATAACAAGAATTGTCATGGAAGAGGGCATGGGGTGAAGAACCTTTCTCGATAAATTAAACGCAGATCATTCGGTTACGAGCACAGGCCTGCGGCCAGGGAAGAATGAACCTGAAGCGCAGTCAGCACAGCTGATTTTGTCAATGACAATACTATTGTTAGCTATTGATATTCCGTATTTATTTTGGATTGTATTACGCAGACTGGCAGGTGCCGAGTAATCCAAGCAAGGGGCTTTAACGTTGCCCCCACCAGAAGAATATATATACAAGATATGGACTTTGGCATAACCACTAACCTCTCTTGGATCTGATGCTCCTCCCTGTTTTCCTGGTGGGCAAATTTTTGTAATCGGAACGATCAGCCACCAGCCGGTTGTATCCAAACCTCCTCTCACGACACGGTCTTTATTTCCTGAATCGAAATACGGGTTGTACATCTGGGCTTCAAGGGAGCGCAAAGGCGGCACATCATTGCCCATGGTAGCATAGATACTGGTGCCACATGTCGGCAGGCTAATTAGATTTTGATTGCACACCAGACTTTGAAGGTCTGATGATGATGACACGTTTGAAGCATAGGAAGTCCATGCAAATTTATTTAAACAGCCATTTACATCAACCACGGAATCTGAACATTTGGGAGTTCCTGATTGGGTCGTATCCACGACAATGGGTTTCAAAGAACTGTCAGAAAGTGAAGTATAGTTTACCATCGAAGGGTAGGCTGTTCCGGGTTGACAAAATTTGAAGCACATTGTAATTGGGCCTGTTGACCTTACCGGAATGGCAGCTGTGGCAACGGCAGCAGCCCCCATCTTGTCCCACCCAAAATACTTACCGAAAAGAATCGGCACCTGACCGCTTGCCGAGGCTGTGTCGCGGGCAGCTCTTACCTGAATCGCGTTTATGACCTGAGTCGTGTTTACGTATGTTACGCTCGGGGTAGTATAATGAACGTCCCAGTATCCGAAGGTGATATCGGTATCCTTATTAATAACGACATTCTGTCCGGCTGCCTTGTTGGTCAGGGCAAACGCGACTGCTGCATCTCGTGCTGCCGTGATGTCTGCAGGCGTCGGCACAGCATTATCATCCCTGATAAGCTTCGCGGCGCCTGCCAACGCTGCCGAATCAGCCGCGTTCTGCAGTTGCCCCTTGACGACGTACATGTAGGTAAAATCCACCGCTATCGCCGTAAACAGCAATACAACCGGAATCAGCATCACGAACCAGATAAGCACGAAACCCTTTTTACTTCCAAGGGAAGCTATTTGCCCATTGGTATCCATTGCATCTCCCTCTCCTGTTCCGGAGTCAGCGGTTTGTCCGTCGGCAGGTCGACCTTTGTCCCCGGCAGTTGGGGTTTAACAATCGTGGGGGTAATGAAAAAGACCAGTTCCTTTTCTTTCAACTCGTCATCCGTAGTGCGGAACAATGCCCCCAGTACCGGTATGTCGCCAAGCAGCGGAACCTTCGATATGGATTTGATTGTCTCCTCCTGGAGGAGCCCGGCAAGGATAAGGCTCTCGCCGTCCTTCAGCTCCGCAAACGTTTTGATGGTTCTCGTGTCTATTATGGGATAACCGTTGACCGCAAGCACTCCCTGAACATTGCTCACTTCGGCCGGATTGATCTCAAGTGCAATCACGCCGTTTTCCATGACAACAGGATTGAAATTCAGTTTTATCCCCACACTCTTGTAGACGATCGATGGAGTAGAACTTCCTCCCGTGCTTTGCAGAACGCTGAACGGTATTTCGCTGCCGGCAAAAAACTCGCCTTTCTGACCGCTTTTCACCACAAGATTCGGCTCGGCCAGAATCTTTGCCAGGCCTTTGGTTGACAGCGCTTTCAGCACGGCGCTGATGCCGCTCGGGAAATGGGTTATTCCCATTGTGTAGGCATCTAGCGGACTGAAATTGCCCACCGCAGAAGCTATGGCACTTCCTATCGAGCCGTTCGGAGAGCCAATCATATTTGAAAAACCTTCGCCATTTTTGTTCTTGACCATGAAACTGACACCGAGGTTTTTCAAGGCGGATTTATCAACCTGCGCCACCTTTATTTGCAAAAGCACCTGCTGGACATTATCTATGCTGATATGGTTCATCACATTGGGCGAGTATGCCTTGGCAACCTGAACCAGCTTGTCGATTGTCTGCTGGTTGGCTGCCTTGCCGGACAGAATCACCGTATCCTTGGCATACGACACACTGATATCATCCCTGGAAGCTATCTCTTTTAACAGGGATTCATCGCTTGTTACATTGACATCAAAGAAGAGTGGTTTCCCCCCCCCTTTTTCCCAGACAATCAGGGACGTGGAACCGATTGCCATACCGATAATCTGAATCTGACGAGGCGAAATCAGGAGCATATCCGCTATTTCAGGTCTGGCGATCGATATCCTTTGAACCGGATTATTCAGGTTGACCAGGACACTCTTGTTGACGACCACCTGCGTCCGGACTCCGGCCAGAGCCCCCCCCGACAACAGCATGGACGCAATGACAAGGAAAGCAGGGATCAGTATGTTGAATTTTCCAGGATGTTTCATGTCTGTCACCTCATAAAAAAGGTAAGCATTGTCAGCTCAATACTGCATCGAGCTTCGGCTGGTTCCCTTGATGATCTCAATGGTATCGACTGCCGGAGAAGGATGAGACCTGACCACGGCCTGCCGTGCCGCAACCGGCTTGCCGGGCGCGGCGGCCCTCTGCACGGCGGCCTGCATCAGGAGACGCACGGGAGTCCCCAGAACCTTTGATATGGTTGCCCCCTTGCTTTCAACCAAAGCCGAATCCCTTATGCCTCTGAGCAGCATCTGGAGCGATCCCTTGCTGGCGGCAACCACCAGTTTTTCGGCATCCTCGGGGGTCAGATCAATGGTAACCGTGGGAACGATAACCGGTTTGCCTTCCTTCTGATCGGTTATCTGCCCTGTTGCAAGGATCGGGACATTCTGGAGCACTATCTTGCTTATGGTGGTGTTGGCGTCTGTGCTGCCGGGAGGGATAGCTGTGAGAACGATATCAACCTTGCTGTGAGGCGCGAGAAAACCGGCAACGCCTGCCACTTCATTGACACCAACGGTAACCGCGCGATGCCCGGCAGGTATGATATAGGACATGATGCCCGAGCCGGGAGTACCCTCCCTGGGTATGAGCTTGTCCTCAGTCAACGGTTCTCCCGGGGTGATCGGCCTGGCGCTGATCCTGTCCGCCAGTGCCTTGGGGTCTGTAAAGCTGCCGGGAGGAATGCTTGACGTAGGCCATCCCACAATCTTCAGCTGTGTCGCATTGAATCTGCTGCCGGCCGGGATCTCCGTTGCTGCAATAACTATCCCCTGTCCCTTGCTGGTTTTGATTTCTTCACTTTTTTTGGAGAGATAATCGTATACCAGCCAGGATGCCAGACCCGCCAGAACAAGCGCGACAACCACAATGGCGGTAACCGCTTTAAGCCGAGTCATATCTCCTCCTTTTGACCTCGAATTCAGGCCTACTCATAACGCATTGAAGCTTGACCTGCCAATGTTGACGATATTTTGATAATGTTCACAAATGGTTTGAAATTTGAGTATGTCACCGTGACTGTTACCGTCGAGCCTGACGAGGCTGGACTGCTAGCATTTGTGCAGGCTGGGGTACAGAAAACGTCCGCGAATACGTAGTTTTGCATTTCGCTAGCGGATATATACATAATACTGTCATATATTTTTGCCCCAATCGGATCAGTTGGCCGGGATGCAAAGGTTCCTGTTGGAAACGCAGGAGAAGAATAATACAATGACCCCGTAACCACAGCCTGCCGTACAGCTGCACGCGCGGCGTTGTTGAGCATGTTCTTTATATACATGGCGCGGCCGAATTCGGTTATGCCGAAGGTAATGATAACTATGAAAAACAGTACCAGTGCCGTTTCGACCAGAGCCTGTCCTTTTCGATTTTTGAGTGCATCGGATTTCATGTTTGCCACATCCGCACACGGAATTGACGATCTCAAGTATTCTTTCTTATCTTGTCTACCCATTTACCTAGTAATGATCGAAAACTACCGGGGGCATCGAATCTATATTAGTCAATGCTGGTTTTATTGATATCAATAAGATCTGATGCCCCCTAATAACGCAGTACAATGAATCTAGTAGTAGCATTATACGTGTTCATTTTTTGCCGGTTGAATGGAGGGGTTATTTCAATCCGAAACTTCCCGGTTTCAACCAGTCAAACATTACTGAAATGCCGAATTTACTTTGCTATACGTGGTGTTGGTAGTGCCGCCGATTCCCTTTATCATGGCAATGACGACAATCGCTATCAGCAACAGAAGGAGGGCATATTCCACGATAGTCTGGCCTTTTTCGCTTTTGATGGCACTCATCCACGTGACATACATTTCGTTGAACCAGTTCATGGCCACTCTCCTTCCTGATCAGCGCTATTTTCAACCACAGCGGTTCGGACATATTCTGTTATACATCACTGCAATGCCGAATTTACCTTGCTGAACGTAGTGTTGGCACTGCCGCCGATCCCCTTTATCATGGCAATGACGACAATCGCTATCAGCACCAGAAGGAGTGCATACTCCACGATAGTCTGGCCTTTTTCGCTTTTGACGGTATTCATCCATTTGACATACATTTCGTTGAACCAGTTGTTCATGACCATTCTCCTTTCGTTGTGTGTTTTCCGCACAGACAGCAAGCTCAACATCAGTTTCCGTACGGTAAAGGTGGAAACATCATCGACATTCTTTTTCATCCTGATTTTACTATTAAAAACAACATACATTACTCGCTAAATTCTGTTGACTACCCCCTCCTTTCATTCATCGTTGTCCGCACCAAGCGGAGAGTTATTGGTTGGAAACCAGCCGACAATTCAAATATGGAATGAATTATTTTTACAAAATAATGAATTCAGCCAAATTAATTCATTGTTTTAATTTATAACACCCTAATTTTGACTGTCAAGGATGAGACATAATAATTTTCACAAAACAAACATCACCCCATCTCCCTCCCGGCCTCCCCCTTCAAGGCAGGGTGGGTTTGAAAGGCTCGTGCAATCTTGCATTAATTATAAACAGTCGATATACTTTCAAAGTTGTTCCATCTCCTCTCCCGGACGTCCCCCCATGAACGATTCCAGCATTGCCGCGACAACCGATACGAAGCCCACCACGAGCGACCTGCAGCGTGCATTCCTGCATCATCTCCAGTACACCATCGTCAAGGACAAATATTCGGCGACCAAGGCCGATCTCTTTCTGGCGCTGGCCCACGCCGTGCGCGAGATGCTGGCGGACCGCTGGCTGGATACGCAGCAATCCTATTATAAAAACGACGCAAAACGGGTCTACTATATCTCCATGGAATTCCTGATCGGCCGCACCTTGGGCAACAGCCTGATCAACCTGGAAATCATGGAGGAGTGGGAAAATGCGCTCAAGGAAATGGGAATCGACATCAAAGACCTGCAGGAATCCGAGTGGGACGCCGGATTGGGCAATGGCGGATTGGGGCGGTTGGCGGCCTGTTTTCTGGACTCCATGGCCACCCTGTCGCTTCCGGTCTATGGCTACGGCATCCGCTATGAGTACGGCATGTTCTTTCAGAAGATCGTGGATGGCAGCCAGCTCGAAGTGCCGGACAACTGGCTGCGCTATGGCAACCCCTGGGAGTTCGGCCGCCAGGAACACCTCCACAGGATCCGCTATCACGGACGGGTTGTGGAATACGCCGGAGAAGACGGAGAAGTGCGTCACGACTGGGTTGACACCCATGATGTCATGGCCATGGCCTATGATGTTCCCGTGCCCGGTTACGGCAATTCCACCGTCAACACCCTGCGGATGTGGAGCGCCAAATCAACCCGCGATTTCGAGCTCGGCTTTTTCAACCAGGGCAATTACATCGGCGCGGTGGAATCCAAGATGCGCACCGAAAATATCTCCAAGGTGCTCTACCCCGCCGATCACATGGCGGAGGGGAAGGAGCTGCGCCTGCGCCAGGAGTATTTTCTCTCTTCAGCCACTGTGCAGGATATCTTCTACCGCTTTTTGAAGAAACATTCGGATCTGGATCTCAGCCTGCTGCCGTCGAAAGTTGCCATCCAGCTCAATGACACCCACCCTACCCTGGCCATTCCGGAACTGATGCGGATCCTGCTGGACGAGAAGCAGCTTGACTGGGACAGCGCCTGGAAAATAGCCGTTGAGACCTTTGCCTACACCAACCACACCATCCTGCCCGAAGCTCTGGAAACATGGCCGGTACAATTCATGGAACAGATTCTGCCGCGGCACTTGATGATCATCTACCGGATCAACAGTCATTTTCTGAAAGAGGTGGCGACCCGTTATCCCGGTGACACGGACAAACTGCGACGCATGTCCATCGTTGGAGAGGAAGGTGAAAAGCATATCCGCATGGCCCATCTGGCCATTGTTGGCAGCCACTCGGTCAACGGCGTTTCTGCCCTGCACAGCCAAATTCTGAAAGACAGTCTGTTTCGCGACTTCCACGAAATGTGGCCGGAGCGATTCAACAACAAGACCAACGGCATCACCCAGCGGCGCTGGCTGAAACACGCCAACCGCTGGCTGGCCGACCTGATCTCCTCCCGGATCGGACAGGGCTGGATCACCAACCTGGACGAGTTGACCAGGCTGCGCGAGCTGGCCGATGACCGGGATTTCCAGCAGCAGTGGATCGAGGTCAAACAGGCCAACAAACGCCGTCTGGCCGAACTGATTCTTGAACAGACCAACGTCCGGGTATCACCCGATTCCCTGTTCGACTGTCAAACAAAGCGCATCCACGAGTACAAGCGCCAACTGTTGAATGTGCTGCACATCATCACCCGCTACAACCACATCAAGGCCGCTCCCGGCCGTGTGATCACGCCGCGTACGGTCATCTTCAGCGGCAAGGCGGCCCCCTCCTATTACATGGCCAAGCTGATCATCCAACTGATCAACGCCGTGGGAGCCGTCATCAACAACGATCCCTCGATAAACGGACTGCTCAAGGTGGTTTTCATGCCCAACTACAATGTTTCGCTGGCCGAAATGATCTTTCCCGCCGCGGACCTGTCGCAACAGATCTCCACGGCGGGAACCGAGGCTTCCGGCACCGGCAACATGAAATATGCCCTGAACGGGGCACTGACCATCGGCACGCTGGACGGCGCCAACATTGAAATCATGGAAGAGGTAGGCCCCGAAAACATCTTCATCTTCGGGCTTACCGCCAATCAGGTTACGGGCCTTAAGAAAAGCGGATACAGCCCCCACGATTATTACCAGAACAACCCGGAGTTAAAACAGGCCATCGACATGATTGCCGGCGGCGCTTTCTCACACGGCAATCCAGGCTGCTTCAGACCGATCAGCGACAACCTGCTGGGCGATGACCCTTATCTGCTGCTGGCGGACTATGCCGCATACATTGAATGCCAGAACCGGGTGGATCTGCTGTATCAACAGCCCTGGGAATGGGCCCGCACTTCGATCCTCAACACCGCCGGCATGGGCAAGTTCTCCAGCGACCGCACCATCGCCGAATACGCCCGGGAAATCTGGAATATCCACCCTGAAAAAATCAGCCACCGCAGCCGGCACAGCCTGGTATAAAAAAACATGAAACAGAACACACCCGGTCTTTGGGATACGAACGATACCTCCGCCGCACTTACCCCGCCTTCTTCATCCGCCCCATTGGCTGAACGAATGCGCCCGCGCACCCTGGCCGAGTTTACCGGCCAGGAACATCTGGTGGGTGAAGGGCGCATTTTACAGCGCATGATCGAAACAGACAGCCTCTCTTCGCTCATTTTCTGGGGGCCACCCGGCTGCGGCAAGACAACCCTGGCCCACGTGATCGCCAGGGAAACCAGGGCGCACTTCATCTTCTTTTCCGCCATACTTTCCGGTATCAAGGAAATCCGCGAGATATTCCGCGAGGCCGAGGGCTATGCCAGTCGTGGACTTCGTACGATTCTGTTTGTCGATGAAATCCACCGCTTTAACAAATCCCAGCAAGATGCTTTCCTCCCCTATGTGGAAAAAGGGGTGGTCACCATCATCGGCGCCACCACGGAAAATCCTTCATTCGAGGTAATCGCCCCGCTGCTTTCCCGTTGCCGCGTGCTGACACTCAAACAGCTGGAGCCTCCAAAACTCAAATCCCTGCTCCAGCAGGCCCTGGCCGACCAGGAACGGGGTCTGGGCAAACTCGGGCTGGATATATCCGGTGAAGCCCTGGATTTTCTGGCCGATCAGGCCGGCGGCGATGCCCGCGTCGCTTTGAACACGCTGGAGGTTGCGGCAGGTCTTGTACGGGATGGGATCATCACCCTGGAGGATGTGCAGGAAGCGCTGCAAAAAAAGGCGCTCTTGTACGACAAAGGGGGCGAGGAACACTATAATGTCATTTCCGCCTTTATCAAATCAATGCGCGGCAGCGACCCGGACGCCGCGCTCTACTGGCTGGCGCGCATGCTGGAGGCTGGCGAGGACCCGATCTTTATCCTGCGGCGCATGATCATCCTGGCATCGGAGGATATCGGCAACGCCGACCCGCGGGCGCTCCAGCTGGCTGTCTCCGCCTTGCAGGCGTTCCAGGTAATCGGTATGCCCGAAGGGCGCATCATCCTTGGTCAGGCGGTCGTCTATCTTGCCACAGCCCCCAAATCCAACGCGTCCTATATCGGCATTGACGCCGCCCTGGGCGAAGTCAGAAAAAGCGGAGCACTGCCGGTTCCGCTTCATATACGCAACGCCCCTACCAAGCTGATGAAGGAACTGGGCTACGGCAAGGATTACCAGTATGCCCACGATTTTGCGGAGGGGTATGCCGGCCAGGAATGCCTGCCGGAAAAACTGGCCGGCCGGAAGTTCTACGAGCCCAAAGGGCACGGTTACGAGAAGAGTATCGTGGAACGCATGGAATGGCTGAAAAGAATCAAGGAGGATAAGCGAAGATGAAACCCTTCTCCTTCGAACGCACCCAGATACTGCCCATCGCTATGGACGAGGCCTGGGCATTTTTCTGCGATCCCGCTAACCTGGCGCGGATCACACCCCCCTTGATGGAGTTTCGTTTGACCTGCTCGCCGCAGGGAGAGTTCCATGCCGGAATGATCCTGACCTATTCCCTGCGGCCCTTGTTCGGAATCAAGGTTGACTGGACAACGGAAATCACACACATGCAGAAACCGTTTTTCTTTGTTGACGAACAACGCTTCGGGCCGTATCGTTTCTGGCACCATCAGCACCATTTCCGTGAGGTTGACGGCGGGATTGAAATGCACGATCTGGTGCATTATCTGCTGCCGCACATGCAGTTTACCCGTCTGGTAAACCGCTTTCTCGTGATGCCGCGACTGAAGCGGATCTTCGATTACCGCCGGAAAACATTGCAGGAAATCTTTCCAGCAGGGTAATAACCACACGCATTCCGTGCAGCACGTGGTACAAAGCCATGCGTGGTGCTATCCAGGAGATACCATGAAACGACTTGCAATTCTCGCCAGCGGCGGCGATTGTTCAGGCATGAACGCCACCATCCGTGCGGCAACACGCACCGCCATAGCCAATAATGGCCAGAAAAAAGTCAGCGATGAGCTTTTGCGCATGGCTGACATGCCGGGAATCTAAAAATGCGCCGAAGATCCCATTACCGCAGTCAGTCGAGCAAAGCCGGACTTCCACCCGGAACGCTTGTCCATACCGGCAAGCTGCCCGCAACCGGTATCTCCACAGTCAGCGTCATGACCTATTCGCCACGGGATTTGCATGAGTACCGCCCGGACAACTTTGACCAATGCATCCCGATCAAGGGCACGAGCGACATTACCTGGGTCAACGTGGAAGGCCTGCAGAACGTGGAGTTGATCAGGCACTTCGGTGACTGCTACGGGCTGCACCCGCTGATCCTCGAAGACATCGTCAACACCAGCCAGCGCCCCAAAATCGAGGATTATGGCGACTATATCTTTATCGTTGCCCGCATGGTAGGGTTTCACAAGGAGCGCGGCATCGAGACCGAACAGGTCAGCATGATCCTCGGACCCGGATATCTGCTTTCTTTTCAGGAGGGGATCGACGGTGATGTGTTCGAACCGGTCCGTGAACGTATGCGGGCCGGCCGGGGGCGCATCAGGAACCTGGATTCCGATTATCTGGCCTATGGCCTGATCGATGCAATTGTTGACGGATATTTTACCGTATTGGAAAATATGGGTGAGTTTGTGGAAGACCTTGAGGAGGAACTGGCCGAGGGACCGACCCAGCAAATTCTCAAACGTATTATCGGTCTCAAGCGGGAAATCATCTTCATGCGCAAGAGCGTCTGGCCGTTGCGCGAGGTAACTGCGGCCCTGGAACGGGGTGAATCGGACCTGATCAGCGATACTTCCCGCGTCTATTTCCGCGATACCTACGACCACACCATTCAGGTAATCGACGGGGTCGAGACCTTTCGCGATCTGCTCTCCGGCATGCTCGACCTGTATCTCTCCAGCATCGGCAACCGCACGAACGAAGTTATGAAGTTTTTGACCGTGATCGGCACCATTTTCCTGCCGCTGACATTTCTGGTGGGTGTGTACGGCATGAATTTCAAAAACATGCCGGAACTGGGATGGTCCAACGGCTACTATGGGCTGTGGGTGTTGATGATTGTACTTTCGTTGTTCATGATTCTCTATTTCAAAAGAAAGCGATGGCTGTAGCCACGAGGTAACAACATGACGAAACTTGTACTTAGATGGGCGCTGAACGCATTTGCCCTTTACTTCGTAATGAAGCTGATTCCCGGCATCCGGATCGATCATTTCAGAGATCTGCTGTTGGCAACCCTGGTTATCGGTCTCTTGAATGCATTCCTGCGGCCGATCATCGTGCTGTTGACCCTGCCGGTAACAGTGGTCACCCTGGGCCTGTTTACCCTGGTGATCAATGGAGTGATTTTTTATCTGGCAGCCCATCTGCTGGAGGGGTTCCGGGTTGCCGGCTTCGGCACCGCTTTTGTGGCAGCCCTGCTCTTCAGTGTCATCAGTTTTATTTTAAACATGATATTTCATACGAAATAACGAATAGATCACACCATTTCCATCATCAGCGAGGTTTAAACCATGAAAAGAGGATTTCCGTTTATTACCCCACTTCTGCTCGGAATGCTGTTTATACTGGCAAGCCTTTCGGGTTGCGCCACGGTCGACCAGAAAATCGCTTTGAATTACTCTCCCATCAATCGTACGTTTGGCCAGCATAACGAAGCAGTTGTTGTTGCACGGATAGAATCCACGCCTTTTGTCAGAAACACCAGGGGTGAATGGATCATCGGCTCCCTCAACAATGTGCATGGCGTCCACATGGCCGCCCTGCTGGCCGACAGCAATCAGGGAGAATGGATCACCGAAGCGCTGCTGCTGGAGTTGAAACATGCGGGGTATTCCGCCACCTATAAAACCCCGCTTCCCGCTGGTACAATTTTCGGCATCCAAATCAGTAACATCAATGCCTTCATGAATGTGAATAGAGACCTGGTCAGCACTGAAATAAAACAGGAACTGAAGTTCACTGTTGATCTTTTCCTGAACGGAGCCAGGATCAAATCCTTTGCCGTGGCGTCCCGTACCAATCAAACCGTGGCCTTGACCGCATCGGAAGACGAGAATGCAATGATTATGCTCCAGGCGCTGCAAGACGCCATGCAGCAGGTCATGACCGAAGTACACGCCCAGACAAGCAAGAAGTGATTGTCACGAATCTTCCCGCGCGCGTCAGCCGCATCATCCATGAACGCAACCTCTTCACCCCCGGCGACACCATCATCGTAGCCCTCTCCGGAGGAGCGGATTCCTGCGCCCTGCTGGATATTCTGGCCGGACTGAGGGATATATCCGCCAACCTCGTTGTAGCCCACCTCAACCACTGCCTGCGCGGAGCGGAATCGGACGCCGATGAGCAGTTTTGCCGTAAACTGGCGGAACAGTACGCACTCCCCTTTGAGTCCCGTCGTATCGACGTAGCCGATCTGGCCCGCCGGGAAGGACTTAACCTGGAAGACGCAGGACGCCGGGCCCGCATCGCATTCCTGGATGAAATCCGCACACATTGGCAAGCATCCGCAATCGCCCTGGCCCACCACGCCGACGACCAAGCCGAAACCGTATTGATGCGTCTCCTGCGCGGTTCCGGCGCCACCGGCCTCTCCGGCATGTCCTTCCGCAATGGAAGCGGCCGCATCCGGCCCCTGCTGACAAGCACCCGGACTGAAATCGAAGCCTATCTGAGAGCGCGGGGGCTGAAGCACCGTGAAGACGCCAGCAACCGAGATACGGCCTTTCTTCGCAACCGCATCCGTCACGAACTGCTGCCGGTCCTGGCACACTACAACCCCGCCATCCGTGAACGTCTGGTTACCACCGCCGCGCTTTTGGCCGACGAGGATGACCTGCTGGAGCGCATGGCATCCGATCTGTCAGTCAAAGTCTGCGCCATCACGGACGGTGGCATATCCTGCTCGCTGACCCGGCTGAAGGGAGAGCACCCCGCCCTGAGACGCAGGCTTTTCCGCAAAGCACTGGCAAACCTGGCGGGCGATGCCGATCATTTCTCCCAATGCCATATCCGGGCGCTTGAGCAGCTTGCCGACTCATCCCGGCCCAA
>WSSedB1CaDRAFT_10000554_pt1 | contig 15879 bp, 14 predicted proteins | sample WetSurSB1Cattail_FD_9460 | JGI IMG/M metagenome (IMG submission 9460)
CTTTACCCGTCTCGGTTCGATCAAGCCTTTTAAACAAGCCGGCGGCGATATATCCTCTGTCGAAGGATGGCGTATCGCCGTAGCCATGCTTTATGCCCTATATGGGGATAAAGCACGTACAGCCGAAGTGGTACAAAATTTGCAGCTCTGTGACAAACCGAACCTGCACGGGCAATTCTTTATGGCGGATAAAAATGTCAACTGCATCACTTCCACCAGTGCCGGACGATTATTTGACGCCGTCAGTGCCATATTGGGCATATGCATGCATTCCACCTTTGAAGGCGAAGCATCCATGTATTTGGAATTTGCTGCCGAAGCCTATGCAAAAACAACTAAAAAATCAGAACCGTCACTTACCACAGCTATAGAAGAACCTCTTACAAATCTGCCCACCATATCGGACTCCTATTTCCTGCTGCCTACAGACCTTTTAGTCGGGCATCTGGTCCATCGCCGACTGCAGGGAGAAGCTGCCGGCCTGCTGGCCTACGATTTCCACAGACTGCTGGCCAGCCAGATTGCAGCTGGCTGTGAAAAAGCCCGTCGCCAGACCGGCCTGAATACGGCAGCTCTCAGCGGCGGCGTTTTTCAAAATCAGCTGCTGTTAAAGCTTTGTACGCAAAAGCTTCGTCAGGCAGGCTTCAGCATACTGCTGCACAGCCTCATCCCACCGAATGATGGCGGCATTGCTCTGGGACAGTCCGTAGCTGCCATGCAGCAGCTGAATAAAGTATAAGGATCTAAAAATAGAAACATAAAAGGAGATTTCAATATGTGTGTTGGTTTAGCCGCAAGAGTTTTAAACATCAAGAATGGTATCGCTTTAGTCGATGCTTCTGGCGCCAAAAGAGAGATTTCAGCAGAACTATTGGATGAACTTGATCCTGGTGATTACGTTATGGTCCATGCTGGCATTGCAATTGCAAAAATCACAAATGATGATAAAGCCGAAACGGATGCTATCATGGAGGCCTTATAATGGAACAAGTACCCGCCAAAAATGAAATGGCATCCCATTCTCCGGCCTGGAATATTATTACCAGTTACAACGGGCCAAAGGTGCGCATTATGGAGGTCTGCGGCACACATACCCATGAGATTTTCCGTCTTGGCATACGACACATTCTCCCGCCTGCGATTGAACTTATCTCCGGGCCTGGCTGCCCCGTCTGTGTCACTCCGGTCAGCTTCATCGATGAAGCCCTGTTGCTGGCATTGGAACATCATGTAACACTATGCACCTTTGGGGACCTGGTGCGAGTTCCCGGTACAAAAATGAATCTGGCCGACGCCCGGAGCAGCGGAGCAAATATCCGGATTGTCTACACACCATTGGATGCTTATCTCTATGCGAAAAATAACCCGGAGCAGCAGACCGTTTTCCTTTCTGTCGGTTTTGAAACCACTGTCCCGGCGGCCTGCCTGGCTGTGAAAAAAGCTTATGCCGACGGACTCACCAATTTTTCTTTGCTCACAGCCAACAAGACTATGAAAAATGCTTACCGTGCGTTAAAAAGAAGTGCGAATGCGTTTCTTTATCCCGGCCATGTCAACGCTATTACCGGCACAGCCTTATGTGAAAGCCTCACGCAGGAAGGTATTTCCGGTGTTATTACCGGTTTTACCGCCAATGAGCTTCTTACGGCCTTAGCCGTAATTTTAACAAAAACAAAAGAAGGCCGTCCTTTTTTCTACAATTGTTATCCCCGGGTCGTCACACAAGATGGCAGCAAAACAGCACAGTCACTTATAGCGGAAATCATGGAGCCCTGTGCGTCTGAGTGGCGTGGTCTGGGAATCATTCCGCAAAGCGGTCTGAAGCTGCAGCCAATCTACAAAGGATTTGATGCCCGTCTCCGGTTTCATTTGCCTGCGCTGACAGGCCGCAGTGATCCGGCCTGCCGTTGTGGTGATGTCCTGCAGGGAAAATGCAAACCAACAGACTGCAAGATTTTTGGCAATAGATGCAGACCAGAGCATCCCATTGGTGCCTGTATGGTTTCAAACGAAGGTGCTTGTTCAGCATATTATCAATATGGAGGAAACTTATAAATGGAAACGACAATCACCCTTGCCCATGGAGCAGGAGGCAAACAAACATCCGATCTCATTGCGCATGTTTTCAAAAAGCATTTTTCCAATCCTGAATTTACCGCCGATGATGCTGCAGTCCTCACGATACAGGAGCAAAAGCTGGCCTTTACCACCGATGGCTTTATTGTCTCTCCCTGGAAATTTCCTGGTGGCAATATTGGCAAGCTGAGCATTTGCGGTACCGTCAACGATCTTGCCTGCATGGGTGCCAAGCCTCTCTATTTGTCCTGTGCTTTTGTCATTGAAGAAGGATTCCCTCTGGACCAGCTGGAAGAGATTGCCACTGCTATGGAAAAAACCGCCTTGGAAGCTGGAATTAAAATTGTTGCTGGTGATACCAAGGTCGCGGGAAAAGGCCAGGTGGACCATCTCTTTATTACTACGACCGGCGTTGGCCAGATCATGAGCGAAGCCCATACGTCCGGTGCCAATGCCAGGCCCGGTGATGCTGTCATCGTGACTGGAGATATTGGTCGTCACGGCTGCACGATATTGCTCGCCCGCAACACGTATGGTATCGACGCAGCAGTTACCAGTGACTGTGCCCCGCTCTGGGGAGCAGTAGAATCCATGTTCACCACAGATAATAACATCCATGTGATCCGCGATGCTACACGAGGCGGAGTCGGCACCGTACTTTATGAGATTGCCGAACAAAGCAATGTGGGTATCCGCCTCAACCGGCCGGCTATCCCCGTAGATCCTGCTGTCAAAGGCGTTTGCGGCATGCTCGGTCTGGATCCTATGTACCTGGCATGTGAAGGCCGTCTGGTTGTTTTTGCACCTAAAAAAACAGCCTCAAAGCTTCTCGAAGCCCTGCACAGGAATAAGTATGCGCAAAATGCCGCTATAATCGGCGAAGTCACTGACAAAATGCCTGGAAAAGTTATCGTAACTACTGAAATTGGTACGGAAACGATGCTGCCGCCTCCAGGTGGTGAGCTGCTGCCGCGTATATGCTGAGGCTGCAGAATTCTATATGGAGGAAATGTTTCTATGTTAAAAAGAATCAATGGCCGTCCTGCCGCAGGCAGTGCCTGCGTAAAATTCAAAAATGCAGAATTTCCCGAACCATTCCCCACAGGGCTTGAATACTCATCTCCGGCCCGTGGTACCTGGAACATTGTACATACCGGCATGCTCGTACCTGACAGCCATCAAATTTATGTATGCGCCGCTGGTTGTCTGCGTGGTGTTGTACTCACTGCAGCTGAAATGGGCGAAATGAGGCGATTTTCCACCATAGCTGTACGGGAAAATAATATACTGCAGGGTGACATGGAAACGCTTCTCATCAATGGCGTCACAGATATTCTGAACCGTCTGCCGGTTCATCCGCGGGCCGTCTTTATTTTTACGGCCTGCATGCATCATTTTATGGGCTGTGACCTGCCGCCGGCTTATGCCGAATTAAGAAAAAGATTCCCCCATATCGCTTTTGCCGATTGTTATATGGATCCCATCATGCGAAAAAGCGGCCTTACCGCGGATCAATCATGCCGTAAGCAAATCTACAGTTTTTTGCAGCCGCAGGAATTGGAACCGCACGCAATCAACCTGATTGGCAATGATCTTCCTACACTGGAAACCAGTGAACTCACACAGCTTGTACGGCAGGTTGATTGGACTTTACGGGATATCACCCGGTGCCATACATATAGTGAATATCAGAGCCTGGCAAAAGCCAGCCTGAACATTTACTATAATCCTGCTGCCAAACCAGCTATCAAAGCACTGGAAGAGCGCTTGGGCCAAAAATCTTTATATGTACCGCTCAGCTACAATTATGAAGAAATCGCCGCTGCTTTACAAAATCTGGCACATGCTCTGGGGCTTCCCCCTCCCAATTACAATACGCATATCGCGCAATGTGAAGGAGCTTTGCAAAAAGCAAAGGCCCTCATTGGTACCACCCCTATAGCATTGGACTATACACTGACCTTCCGCCCTCTCAGTCTGGCACGGCTGCTCCTTGCACACGGTTTTAATCTGATTTCCCTTTATGCTGATACCATAAGTCCCGAGGAAAAGCACGATTTTTATTTTCTGCAGGCACATCATCCTGGGCTGCTGCTCTATTCCACAAAACATCCCAACATGCGCCTTACAGAGCGCCAGCATTCCGAAAAACTTTTAGCCCTGGGCCAAAAAGCAGCTTATTTTACTGGCACCAATTTCTTCGTCAACCTTGTGGAAACAGGAGGGCTATATGGATTCGATGGCATTATCCGCCTGGCTGGTCTCATGTGCGATGCCTTTACCACGGCCAAAGACACGAAAACTCTTATTCAAATGAAAGGTTGGGGGTGTACCAGCTGCTTATGAAACAAACTGCCAGCATTATCTCAACCTATTCAGCAGATATTTTTGGTGTCTGCTCCGCTCTGTTCGAACTTGGCGGCATGATCGTCATGCATGATCCATCCGGATGTAATTCTACCTATACAACACACGATGAACCTCGTTGGTATGATATGGACAGTATGCTCTATATCTCCGGGCTTACAGAAATAGATGCCATCATGGGAAATGATGCCAAATTAGTGCATGATGTAGCCGAAACCGCCTTGGAGCAACAACCAGCGTTTATTGTCCTGGCCGGTTCCCCCATTCCTATGATGGTTGGTACAGATTTCCCAGCATTGGCTGCATTAATAGAACAAAAAACACATATTCCCTCCATTGGCCTGCCTACCAACAGCATGCATTCCTATGTGCGCGGCATCAGCCTGGCTTTCGAGGCTCTGGCAAAGCGCCTGGTAAATCCCATACCGACGCCTTCATTGGAAAAGCATGCAAAGCACGCCTCCACCCGGGTAAACATTATCGGCCTCACACCTTTGGATTTCTCCAGCAATGGCAGTGACGCATCCATAAGACAATGGCTTACATCGGAAGGTTTTGTTATAAACAGCACCTGGGCTATGGGATCTGGCCTGGAGGATATCCGTCATGCCGGTACCGCAGATGTCAATCTGGTCGTCACCTATGGAGGTTTAGCCGCAGCCCGCATGCTTCAGCAGCGATTCCAGACCCCCTATGTAATCGGGACGCCCATCGGTAGCATGCAGAAAATTTTAGGAAACGCCCTGCTCCAGGCCGCGGCAACAGGCGAATGTATTTCACCCTGTACAGCAAGCCGCAGCAAAAACACGAATATACCCAAAATCACTATTATCGGTGAAAGTGTCTGCTCCATCTCCCTGGCAGCAGCAGTCACTTCTGCAACCAATACAGGAGTACAGGTTCTCTGTCCGCTAGAGACCGAGCCAAAGTTGCTGGGCCCTGCAGATCATCTGGCACAAGACGAAACCGATATTATCCCCTATCTGCAGCGCGCAGAAATCATCATTGCCGATCCTATGTATGAACCGATCTGCCCGCAAAATGCACATTTTGTCCGCTTACCGCATGAGGGATTCTCTGGCAGGCTGTACCGCAAAGAGATTCCGGACTTAATTAAGGATTTTACTATTTTCAAAGACAAGGAGCTATAGTTATGGGACTGAACGACACACCTTCCGGAGAACGAATTCACATTGGCTTTTTTGGCCGCCGCAATGCAGGAAAATCGAGTATAGTAAATGCTATAACCAGCCAGGAGATTGCCATTGTTTCAGCCACCAAGGGGACCACAACCGACCCGGTTTATAAATCCATGGAACTTCTTCCTCTAGGCCCTGTAATGATCATTGATACTCCTGGCTTTGACGATGCAGGGACGCTTGGTACATTACGTATCCGCAAAACAAAACAGGTACTAAACAAAACAGATATTGCTGTATTAGTGATAGATGCTGCCGAAGGCTTCTGTCCTTGTGACAAAGAGCTTTTACAATTATTCAAAGCCAGAAAAATCCCCTATATCATCGTATGGAATAAAAGCGATCTTTTGACAAGACATATATTGGCCGAACCGCAGGAGATCTACGTAAGTGCCTTAAAAAAAGAAGGGATTCCCGAACTCAGGGAACGCATCGGCAAATTGGTTCCCAACACCGAGGGAAAACTTTGTCTGGTCGGAGATTTAATTCACCCGGCGGATTTTGTCGTCCTCGTAGTGCCGATTGACAAAGCTGCGCCAAAAGGTCGGCTTATTCTGCCGCAACAGCAAACGATCCGTGACATTCTGGAGGCAGATGCAACTGCCATCGTCGTAAAAGAATATGAGCTGCGTGAAACGCTGAACAATCTGAAAAAAAAGCCTGCTCTCGTCATCACGGACAGCCAGGTCTTTGCTAAAGTTGCGGCGGACACGCCAGCGGATGTGCCTTTGACTTCTTTTTCCATCCTTATGGCCCGTTACAAAGGACTGCTGGATGAAGCCATCCACGGTGTCACGGCCGTAGAAAATCTAAAGGATGGTGACACCGTTCTGATTGCTGAGGGCTGTACGCATCACAGACAATGTGACGACATTGGTACCGTAAAGATTCCTCGCTGGCTACGCAGCTATACTGGCAAAGACATCAAGATCACGACCTGCAGCGGTACCGAATTTCCAGACGATCTGTCCCCGTATGCAATGATTATCCATTGCGGCGGCTGCATGCTGAATGAACGTGAGGTGCGCTGGCGCATGAAATGTGCCCGGGAACAGGCAATCCCGATCACAAACTATGGCATTACCATTGCTTACATGCAAGGTATTTTAAAACGCAGTCTGGGGATTTTCCCTTATCTGTCGGAGGAGTTGTGAACTATGCGGAATGAAACAGACAGTCTTGGCAGCCGAAACCTGCCCGATGATGTCCTATACGGCATCAATACCCTGCGGGCTGTAGAAAATTTTGCCTTGCAGCATAAGCCCACAAACCTGCAGTTGATTTATGCTATCGTAAAGGTCAAGAAGGCTGCAGCTCTGACCTATGAACACCTGCATGTCCGCGAACCCGGCATATACGACACCATTGCCCAAGCCTGCGACGACATCCTTTCCGGCACACATGATGAAGCCTTTCCCACCGAAGCCCTCCAGGGCGGGGCGGGCACCTCTTCAAATATGAATGTGAATGAAGTTATTGCAAATATAGCGTTACGGAAGCTGGGCAAAGTTCCCGGTGACTACAAATGCATTCATCCACTCGATGATGTGAACCGAGGGCAGTCCACCAACGATGTTTACCCCACGGCTCTACGTATTGCGGCAATCGAAGCCCTGCGGCATCTCAGTGAAGAATGCGCCGCTCTGCAGACAGCCCTGCAGGAAAAAGAAACTGCCTACGAACGAATCAAAAAACTTGGCCGCACCGAGCTCATGGATGCTGTTGCCATTCACCTGGGCGAAGAATTTGGTGCCTATGCGCAGGCTATATCCCGGGATCGCTGGCGTCTGTATAAGGTCGAGGAGCGCTTACGCCAAATCAATCTCGGTGGAACCGCTGTCGGCCTTGCCAATAACGCCTCACGGCAATATCGCTTCCAAGTAGTCGAAGTGCTGCGCCGCCTGACAGGTATAGGTCTGGCTGCAGCAGAATACCCTATGGATATCACACAAAACAATGATGTTTTCGTTGAAGTATCCGGCCTGCTAAAAGCTTTAGCCGTCAATCTCATGAAAATTGCCAATGACCTGCGCCTCATGAACTCCGGCCCACATGGCGGGCTCTCTGAAATACACTTACAGCCGCTGCAGCAGGGCAGCACCATCATGGCGGGCAAGGTCAATCCTGTTATTCCTGAAATGGTGATGCAGTGTGCTATACGCGTCATAGCCAATGATAGCGCAATTACCATAGCCGCTGCCCATGGTGAGTTTGAGCTCAACGCCTTTGAGCCGCTCATCGCCGATGCCTTACTGGAAAGTCTGCAGCTCTTAACCCGCAGTGTCTGCCTGTTCCGGGAAAAATGCATCTGCACACTTCAACCTGATATAGCCTCGTGTAAAAAACATTTGGACGCAGCCGCCGCTTTTGCTGCAGATTATATCGGTGCACTAGGCTACGATATAGTAAGCCGCATTGTCCGTGAACATTCTCCCCTGGAAGCCCAACAAATTTTAGCAGCCATGGCGGCGCATAGACCAAGTCCTTGAATATAGGACAGTATAAAGCAGGCCATCCCGAAACGGGATGGCCTGCTTTATACTATACGGACAACAAGGATCAAAGGATTTTTTTCTCTATGGAAAATCTGCCCATCATACGATTCAGGGTACTCATCCGCTCTATTGCGCGAACAGACCATTCGTTATTCCCAATTTATGCATATTTCCATGCTTTGACAAGCTCCGCAGCAGCTATCTCTGGATCATCCGCTTCCGATACCGCAGATACAACAAAAAAACCGGCAATTTGTGTTTTAACCAGTTGTGGTATGTCTGAAAGCTTGACGCCACCACCAACTACAATGGGCAGCGGACTACATTTTCGTAATTCTGTAATATCTGCAAAGCTTCTAGTAATTATCCTGCCATTCGAATCCAAACCACAATCCGGCTTGGTATGCGTCTGATGTAAAGGACCAGCGCCAAAATAGTCAATGGACCCAACATCCACGGTCTTAATATATGCAAACAATTCATCCGTTCTTGCTGATAAGCCAACAATTGAATCTTCTCCTAAATACTCCCGACAAATATCGACTGGAATATCCGTTTGCCCAACGTGAATTCCATCTACTTTTATGCCCAATTTTCTCGCAGCCAAAACAACATCTAAACGATCATTCACAAGGAGCGCAACTTCTTCAGATTTGCCAGCACTATGAATAATCGCCGCTGCCTGACGAGTCAACTCAATTAGCTCAATAGCTGAAGCCACTTTCGAACGGATTTGAATACAGCGGAAGCCAGCCGTAACAGCTGCTTTTATAATCCCGCCAACTGGTCGGCCTTTCGTGTTTTCAGGACCAATTACAAGATATGCTGAAATATCTAGATTTTTTCTTATACTCATTTTACATTCTCCAAAATAGTATTTACTCTCTCAACTTTTGTATGCATCATATTGGTAAATCCCGGACGTATATCCGCTTTTAAAATTACTTCCGTACGAATTCCCTTGTCAGCAAGAACAAACGTTGCATCTTTGACTACCTTCATCACTTCATCCCATTCACCCTCAATCTCGGTAAACATAGATGTCGTATGATTGGGTAAACCTGACTCGCGAATCACTTTCACCGCTTCAGCCACTTCCGCAGACAGTTCGTCGCTTAGGCCACAAGGAGAAATTGCAACTGCAACCAAAACATTCATACCTCCGCCTCCTCAATGTCAAATGGATTATCCGCAATCTCTTTGGCCGTAGCCTTATATAATTCGTCCAAAAACTGCGTTTGAAACCTCCCGGGGCCATCCACTTGTCTTTCCGCACGGTATCCTGCCAAATTATAAACTGCCGAAGCCGTCAAGGCAGCAATAAAAGGAGATGCCATACTCAGATAAACCGCCATAACCCCTCCTAATGAGCACCCTGCACCTGTGATTTTTTCAAAGAAATGTGATCCCCCGTGAGAAAAAACCTGTACCGTACCATTTGTTATGAAATCTGTTTCCCCTGACACAGCAACCGCGCCACCTGTCCATTTCGCCAAGGCTATAGCTGCAGCTTTAGCCGCAATAACAGAATCTGTAGAATCAACTCCCCGGACTTTGGACTGCTGGATTCCTCCCTCTAAATCCCACAAGCCAGCCAAGGCGATGATTTCCGATGCATTCCCTTTGATTACACTGGGCTTATATTCCTTAAACTGAAGCAATAACCTCGTACGAAGTTCTCCAATGCCAATCGCAACAGGATCCAACACCCAAGGTTTTCCTGCCTCATACAAAGCTTTAGCGGTTCTAGGCAAGGTCTCTTCATAAATTGGAAAAAGAGTACCTACATTAATATAGGTTGCACCCCCTGCCTTCGCTAAAAATTCTCCCTCATCCGGCAAATAAACCATAGCGGCTGATCCTCCAACTGCCAGTTGGGCATTAGCTACAAAATTGATTGTTACACTATTGGTAATAGATCCTGCCATTGGGTTTGTTTTTTTTACTTTTTCAACTGCCTGCACGATTTCTTGTTGAATTTCCTCTTTGTCAATCATTTTCTCATCTTACTCTCCATTCGTATTGATCTTCCCAACGTATACAACCATATAAACACGTATCTCATCATGCAAATAAAAAAGACACTTGCTGAATTTGGCAAGCATCTTTTGCAACACACTATTACTTCCCTACGTCAGTATTAACTAACAGGTTCAAAGGGTCAGGTTCTGCCTTCTCAACTCCTAAGAGTCCCCCCATAATCTATTCATTTTTTATAACGTACCACTTATTACCTGCCCTGTCAATATACAAGTCTTATCATAGAAAAGCTTATCCATTGGCAGCTTGCTTAGCCAGACCATAAAAACACCACTCTCCATAGGTTATACTCAAAAATCTTATCAGTAATCTTGTCTATCACAAGATAAAAGCTTTATTTATTAAAAATCATATAATTATTTTCTTTGTTTTGTTATTTTTTTGTTGAACATGCCCTGATTATCTTTTATAATAGAAAACAAGATTATCTTTTGGGAGTGATATTATTATGCTTGGTATAGAACGGCGCCGCAAAATTATGGAAAAATTAACACAGGACCGTAAGGTTTATGTATCCGACCTCAGTAAGTATTTTCAGGTCACAGAAGAAACTGTCCGGCGCGATCTGGAAAAACTTGAGAACCAGGATTTACTCCGCCGCAGTTACGGAGGTGCCGTGCTTAATGAGCATACCAGCGAAGACCTTTCCTTTATAAAACGCACAACCATCAACAGTGACGACAAGGAACGCATTGCCGAAAAGGCCTCCGACCTCATCAGCGACGGCGATACTATCATGGTCGATTCCAGCACAACTTGTCTCGCACTGCTCCAGCATCTCAAACAAAAAAAAGATCTTACAATCATCACAAACTCCATCCGTCTGGTAAACGATTTCGTAAATTCACCATTCACCATGATATCAAGTGGCGGCATCTTACGCTCCCACTCTTTTGCCCTAACGGGCACTGCCGCCTGCGCCACCCTCAGAAAGTACTATGTCGACCTTGCTATCATCAGCTGCAAGGGCATCGATCGTGAAAAGGGCCTCATGGAATCCAACGAGGAAGAAAGCGAAATCAAGCAGATTATGATTGGGCAGGCAAAAAAATCCATTCTGCTCGCCGATCATTCCAAATTTGGTAAAACTGCCTTTATCAAGACTTGTGATTTTTCTACACTCTCCGGTGTCGTAACAGATATGGACCCTGGCGAGAATTGGACAGAATTCTTTTCTAAGCAGCAGATTAAATTGCTTTTTTAATCTTGCTTATAAAAAAAAGCTTCGACACCGATTTTATCAAAAGCTGCCCCTCATAAGTTAGACCTAAAAATCTAACTTATGGGGGGCAGCTTTTGTATGGCAAAATATGGTTATGCGTTCAAGAAACAAATCATTGTTCCAATGGTTTATGGTGAAGCACTCACCACTATAGCACTTGTCGAGGCACTTAATCATGTTGGTAGCTTAATATATGGATATCTCCTTCCTATGAATTTTAATTTACTACCTTAAATTTCACTACATATTCGCCCGAACCAGTCTTCGTCTCATAGCCGTTTTTTAGCAGCGAAAAGGTCAAACCATCTGGTTCAATAATTTCGCTCACATTGTTCAGTCTTAATTGCGCTGTCGTGTTTACTGGTACGATAATTTTTACACAACCTGTATTTCCATCAATCTGCCAATGGATTTCCACTTTACCATAAACACTTTTATATGACGCTTTAGCATAAGAAAGTCCGCCGCCAAAAAGCGGCCGAAATAAGATATTTTGATACCCCGGATGACTCTCATCAATTTCCAGTCCGGCTGCCGCACGATAAAGCCATTCACCAATAGCTCCATAAGCATAATGATTAAATGAATTCATATCTGCACTCCACATTGTGCCATCCGGTTTTAATCCATCCCAATGCTCCCAAATGGTCGTTGCGCCGTGTTTAACCTGATAAAGCCAGGATGGGAAGTCTTCCTTCAACAACAGCTTCCAGGCTTCCTGTATATAGCCATTTTGGCTTAGTGCATGACAAATATAAGGCGTTCCTACAAAACCCGTAACAAGATGTCCACCTTCCTTCCGGATCAGCTCCACGAGTCTTTTTGCAATTTTTGCGCGATATTTGTCTTCAACAAGATTAAAATACAACGATATAACATGTGCGGTCTGCGTCTGCGCTATAAGATTACCTGCTGCGTCAAAAAAATTGTTGCGGTATTGCTGCACGATTTGCTTGTAACGAGTTTCATAAACCGCAGCATCACTTTTTCGACCAACAGCCTTTGCCATCTTTGCAAACAACCCGGTTGAATATGCATAGTAGGCTGAACAAACAAGTTCATTCGGCGTGGCGCCAAAATAACTGCCTGGTTCTGCATCAAGTGCTACCCAGTCGCCAAACTGCAGCTTATAATGCCAAATGCCTTTGTCATCTGCATGAGAGTGCATAAAATCTATCCACTTTTTCATGGAATCATATTGCTGATGAATAATCCCAGTATCACCAAAGGTCAGATACATCGACCATGGTAAAACAACCGCAGCATCTGCCCAAGCCGTCGCTGAATCCGTTCCCTGATTCATAAAAGTATCTTTTTCCGAATAGCCCGTCAACACATCCGGCACGACATGTGGTACCCCGCCCTCTGGCGTTTGATCCGCTACAACATCCTGAAGCCATTTTTCATAAAACGCATATGTATTCATAAGATAACAGGCTGTTCGACTAAAAATCTGCGCATCTCCCGTCCATCCCAAACGCTCATCGCGTTGTGGACAATCCGTCGGTACATCGAGAAAATTCCCTTTGAGCCCCCACAGAATGTTGTGTTGAAGTTGATTGATATCTGAATTTGAACACTCAAAAAATCCCGTTTGTTCCATAACCGAATGCACAGTACAAGCCACAAAATTTTCCATCCGCGGTGTTCCTGGCCAGGATACAATCTGTGCATATTGAAACCCCTGATAGGTAAAATTAGGATGATACCGTTCCGTACCACTACCATTGCAAGTATATTCAATTGTCTCTTTTGCTGCGCGCAAGTTCGCAAAGTATGCATTACCGTCTCCATCCAATACTTCAAAGCATTTAAGAATAACCCTGTCCCCAGCTTTACCGTTGACAGAAAACTCTATCCACCCCGTCATATTTTGGCCAAAATCAACAACTGCCTCTCCTTTTGGCGTCTGAAAAATGCGTTTTGGCTTTAGACAATCATTTATACCTGCCTTTGAAGCATACTGCGGTGAAAGAATACTTGTATCACCCGATATAATTTGTACACTATGCCATTCTTTGTCATTAAACCCAAGATCATTCCAGCCCGGCTTTTCTAGGCGTGCATCATAAATTTCACCATCATAAATTTCCGAAAAAATGACAGGACTATCCGTTCCCCGCCAATTTTCATCTGTAGAAAAAACTTTCTCACTGCCATCCTGATATTTTACATGAAGCTCTGCCAAAAAAGCAGTCTGCTTACCATAGATATTCCGAATATGATTAAAGCTCATCAATCCTTTATACCAACCAGCACCAAGATGTGCACCAAGAGCATTTGCTCCTTTTTTCACTAGACTTGTCACATCATAGGTCTGATACATAAGATGCTTATGATAAGATGTCCAGCCTGGTGTCATTTCATCCGTGCCAACTCGCTGCCCATTGATAAAAAAATGATATAAACCAAAAGCCGTTGCATAGACACTAGCTGACTTAATTTCTTTTTCCAAGGAAATTTCCCGGCGAAGATATGTCCCCTTAGAGTTATCGACATCCTTTTCCGTCTCTGCTGAAATGAACTTCGCCCGCCATGCATTGTCAATAACACCACTAAGAAAAGTTACCGGCACCGACCACGTACTCCAAACGCCTTTCATATTTTGCGCCTTTATGCGAATAAAATAGCGCTGTGCCGTCCGAAGCTCTAGCGCGAGCAATATACCAGCTGATGCACCGGATAAAACCATGCCGCTATCATACAAAATGCAGCTAAATATTTTATCCAATGATACCTGAATTTCATAGGCCGACTGGCAGCTGTTTCTCTCATCACTTACCATCTGCCAGGAAATACTTGGTGCTCTTACAAGCCCTGCCACCTCATTCATATAATTTAATTTCACTTTTATTACCTTAAACATAGCATGGCCTTCTTTTGCTCTTACTGGCAGATTTTCTATTCTAAATAAGACGAAACTAAAAAAATAAAATATTCATTATTTTTTATTGAAATGGATTTATGCAATACACATTATATAGAAAATTCATGCCAAATAGAATACCTGCTGCAGTTGTGGCTGCGCCCCAGTCTGCGGATCCATCTCCATGACCATAACATCTTTCATATATTCATTCCACTGGTCAACGACATGGCTCTCCGCCTGTTGTTTTTCAGCAAAAATTATCCCTTTTTCGCACTCAAAATAGCCGAAAAGCTCGTTACCAACATTCCATATAGAATAATTTACAATACCTGCTTCTTTCAAAACCGCCTTCATTTCCGGCCATATATTTGCATGACGTTTTTTATATTCCGCCAGTTTCCCTTCTTTTACTACAGCCTTCCAGGCAAAACGTTCCATTTCTACCACTCCTTTAATATCCAAACAGGGACAGTAACTGCTATCCCTGTTTTTTCATGAAATCAATGCGAATGCTTTAGTTCACATGTTACAAGATTGCCATCATCATCCACTTCGTTGCCATATCTTTCCTTGGTGATTTCATCCAGAGTCTTGCCGCGATCATCGCCGCCCCAAATTGAACCAGCCACCCAGCTGACTGCGACGAAAGCAATCATAAGGCCAGCCGCCACCTGGAAGCCAATCGTCTCCATGATAATTGGCACCGCAAATCCCCAGATAGCTGCCACAAAACGCGTAACAAAGAAAGTAAAGCCTTGTGCAGTTGCCCGATAGCGAACCGGAAACAGTTCCGAACTCCAAAGCTGATAGAATTGCTGCTGCATAGAAAATCCCCAAACAATCGTAAAGAAGAACAACATCCATGTCTGCAACAGATCAGCTGGCAGAACCCACACCACCCAACTAATCATTCCGAGGCCGGAAAAAATTGCATAGATTTTGCGACGATTGAATCGATCCGCTGTATACATAAAAATCACTGTTGTGACAATACAGACTGCAAAGTTCAGGCAAGTCAGCAAAAGCCCCATAGTATTGCTCAATTTTCCGACATGTTCATAGATATACGGCATAAAGAAACCATTTGTGCTGGCTGCAATGTTCCAAAGTGTATATACACAGCAGCAAAGGACAACTGTACGCAAGCTGCGGCCGCGCAACAAATCTGTATAGGTAACCTTCTTATGCTTGCCCTGTGCAATAAGTTCGGCTTCTTTTTTCTTAGCAGCCTCCCACTCACCGGATTCCGGCATCTTGAGACGCTGGTACCAAATCCAGGCCGCAACCACAATCAGATGAGCAAAAATAATACGATTGCCCAAAAGACCAAAAGCCGCGTTGAGCGGTATGGATGCAGCAAATACAACAACCGGTCCAAGCATCCAGGCAATCTGCGCCGACCCACAATGCTTTGCCCTGTTCTTAGCCGGGGCTTCCTCCGCAATGAAGGTCCAGGAAGCTACAACATCTGCACCTACCATTAGACCAATGATGACATATCCCAGCAAAAACATGGGATAATTCGTTGCAAGACAAATGATTGCCACACCAATCATATAAATTAAAAGTGCCCAGTTATAAACAAATTTTCTTCCATACTTATCACAGATT
>WSSedB1CaDRAFT_10000555_pt1 | contig 15863 bp, 15 predicted proteins | sample WetSurSB1Cattail_FD_9460 | JGI IMG/M metagenome (IMG submission 9460)
CGAAGCGTGTCTTGAGAAACATTATATTTTATACTTACTTCAGAAATCAACATAAAAATCACCTCCTATTCTCTGTATAATTTATATATCTCACAAAACTTTTTTACAAAGTTGTTTTTTCTCTGTTATTTGCAAACAACTCTACTTTATATAAAATCAAATCATTGCTCTGATTCTGGATCTTCTATACTTTGCTCAACAAGTTCTTGTGCCATCCGTGCATAATCTTCATCTGACACATAGTTGCCAGATGCAATACAGTTCAGGCAAACAACTGAATTAAAAACACCAATGATCATCATCAAAGCAACGACAAAAAAAAGTTTTTTCATTACATGCACGCTCCCTTTCAGCACTAATATTTTTCTTTCTATGCAATCTCATTTTATTTCTCTACAAAATTCTGCTTCTGATCATTGACCGTATATCAGAACAATATCAATTGCATCTAATTTGTTAGTTATAACTTCAATATCTACACAACCTGCATTTTCTTTAAAATGCCAAAAGGATTTCGTTTCAAGAAGTGAAAATATATTCTCTTTACTCCACAACAAATCGGATTAACATTTTAACCGTACCACATAGAGCACACTCTATGTCAATAAAAATTTTATAAAAAGAATTTTTTAATAATCTGGCCAGCAATGTCTCTCACCACGTTTCAAAAGTTTTTAAGTGTGTTAATATATCCAACAGTGTCCACCACAACAGATATATTTTCTCAGTTGCAACTATTTTAACGAAGAAAGAAAATTTCTTTATAATTTAACAAAATGATAATAGAACCATAATATCTCCTATCCTGCTTTCAAATATAATGAAATCAGGACATATTACGGAGGTGTTTAGAATGCATACCGTGTTGATTTTAACTGTCTCTGTCGGCAACGGCCATAATCAAGCCGCTTTTAACATGCAAAAAACTTTACAGCAAGCTGGCTATGACACAATAACCATTGATTTTTTGCAAGTACAGCGTTATGGACTGCCGAATCTTTTAAGCAAAGCTTATAAAACAATTATTGAGTACAAGCCCACATTTTTCCGACAAATTTGCAAAATCAGTGAAATTGATACCTTCAACAATGTAAATTCTATGCTGGCCAAAACAAGTCAGCGTGCTATCGGGCGGTTAATCAAAACCTATCAACCCGATACAATTCTTTGCACTCATTTTTTCCCTTTAGCTGCTGCTGCCGCTTACAAAAAAAAATATCATTCTGCATTTAAGCTGGTCGGCATTGTAACGGACTATATTGTCCACCCTATTTGGGATGTTGCATCTGTCGACCAGTATTTTGTCGCACACCCAAGCTTACTCCCCCAACTAAAAAGCTCGCTTCATCCATCAGGAAGCATCATTCCCAGTGGCATTCCAGTGGGTACGGATTTTACACCAGTTGTTCACTCATCCAGTCTCAAGAAGCTTCTTATCATGACAAGCTGGCAAACTGATGAAACGATGTCCATGATTTTGCAGGCATTAGAAACACTGCCTGCTATAACAGAAGTTACGTTTATTACGGGCAATGATCTGCCACGGCAAAAAAAACTCGAAAAAATTGCTGCTCATCACAAAAACTATACCATCCTCGGCTTTACAAATCAGGTTGCAGCGCTTATGAAAGAAACAGATCTTCTCATTACCAAACCAGGCGGACTGACCATCACAGAAGCTTTAGCTACAGCCACCCCGATTCTGATATTTTCTCCAATTCCAGGTATTGAAGAAGCCAATGCACGATTTTTAGAAAAAGAACACTTTGGTGTTTGGGCTCAAAACGGCAGCCAATTGCAAAACTACTTAGCTGCCTTCACAAAAGCGCCTCAACTGCTTACCGCTTTATCAAAAAACATGTTGGCGCAGCAAAGCTCCCAGGCCTCAAGTAAAATTCTGGATCATTTAACGTCAGCCATAGAGAAGGTAGCATTATGACTATGGCCTCAGCACGTTATCTAAGTCAAGGATTATCTGTTCTCAGTACGCTGTCAGCCCCGTTTCAATATCTTATTGACAGGCCACGCAGCTCAGCCATTTTATGCTTAACGCATAAAACATGCAATACCGAAGCACTGACACTCATCAAAGCCTGCGGCTGTAGTGCCGTTGCCTCAGTCTTAGAAAAAAATCTTATGCCCCTACAACAAGGTGTTACCTGGGCAGATTTGGAATTCAAAAACATTAATCATTTTTTTAATCCTATTACACGCAAAGGTTTATGGCTATTTTCTCCAGCAGTCTACGATTTTTCTGTTTATCTGGCAAAATCCTGCCGTTTGGCAAAAAACAAAGATTTAACAAATAGTTTTTTTTACCTTGGTGCAGCTGCACATTTATTGCAAGATATGTCCGTCCCGCATCATGTTTGTGGCTATTTATTTAACGGCCATAAAAAATTTGAAAATTGGGTGCAAACACATCATAATGAATTCACTTCGCCACAAGTTGAACTTGTTCCTATAAAAAAGCCTCTCAACTTATTGCTTAGCAATGCCATAGCAGCAACCGATTTCATGTCCTATGTAAACGAAGATGCCACTACCAGTACTTATTTCACAGCCGCACAAAACTTGTTGCCTATTGCTCAATCGAGTTCAGCCTCCTTATTTGAATGGTTTATTTCAAACAAGATCTTACAGCAGTAATAATTTTCCACTACGTGCAGCTTATGACTTAAATTCAACTATTTTCATCGGAGTCAAAAAAAGAGCTTCTGTTTTTATCCACACCAGAAACTCTTTTTTATTGATTGCAAAGTTATCGTGGAAATCAATCGTTCTTCAGTTTTTTGCATAGTGATTAATTATTCGTTTAATTTTCATCCATCCATGTAACTATATTGTCATATACTTTACTTTCTGTAGACTTTGTACTGACTGTGCTTTTGTTTTCCATCTTGAGTGTAAGTATTGGACGGTTGTTCACATCAAAAAAGCACAAATTTTTCGTTATCAACGTTTTATCAGTTCGGTTATAGATATTGTAAGAAGTAGAGTAATTAATAACGCTCCATCCAGTTGTATCATATTGATCTTTATAAGTATCGATTAATTCTTGCAGAGCCGTCGCTGACAATACGGTCTTCATTTCCACACCAATTATATTGTCCTCCTCAGCAATCGTCGTATCTGCAGTACTGCTGCTTGTCGTGCTGCTTGTCGTGCTGCTTGTCGTGCTGCTTGTCGTGCTGCTTGTCGTTGTGACGTCATCATCGTCAGAAGGATCATCATCAATTTTATTTGTTTCAATTGTATGGAGGGTATTGGTATTGAAATAAAAAACTGTTCCATTATCTTTATCTCTATAAGCAACTTGCCAGTGCGGCGGCAGCCTCATTGCAATTGCAGCATTGCAAAACAACAGTAGTGCTATGAATAATCCCGCATAAAAAAATTTTGTTTTCATTCTATAAGCTCCTCATATAGTATCTGATTCCACAGTATTTACTACCATATATAACCACACTATTGATTATATCATGACAGAATTCAGCAGACAAGAACTAAACAGACAACTGAACAATACTACCTGTGTCCAATCGCCTTATAAAAAAATTCATCAGTATACTAAACTGTATTTGTTCAAGCTAAAGAATAGCAAAACAAGCTACTACTAAAGTATGCAGCAATTATTTTTTAGTTGGAAGAATACTATTCTGCTCAAATTTAGCTGCTACTTCATGCAAATATTTAATAATTGGTATGTGTTGTGGACAGGCACTTTCACGATGTCACTGCCTCAACATATAATTAGTTAAACAGTATAAATAATTTCATCTAGGCACTTTCACGATGTCACTGCCTCAACATATAATTAGTTAAACAGTATAAATAATTTCATCTGGGCTTTTTAAGCATGGCATTCATACTGCCTGTACAATAACCGATTAAATCCAGCGTGACAAAAGAAAAGCCAAGTTTTTTCAGCTGCGCAACAACTTTTTGTCTCACTTCAATTTGACTAAAAAAAGCAATATGTTCAGCATCAACTTCTATACGTGCCAAGTTACCATGATGTCTTACCCGGACTTGTCCAGGACAAATTTCTTTGACAAATTTTTCCGCCTGCTCAATTTGGTTCAATCTTTCTACCGTTATTTTCTCGCCGTAAGCTACACGTGATGATAAACAAGCAGCACTAGGTTTATTCCATGCCGGCAGTCCCCATTGTTTCGATAACTGTCGAATTTCATTTTTCGTCAGCCCTGCTTCCAAAAGTGGTGAACGAACTATTTTAAGCTCTTCAACGGCTTTCATTCCCGGACGATAATCATTAGCATCATCGGCATTTGATCCCTCAAGCACCCAAGCATAACCAGCATTACTCGCCCAGCTAGAGATTTCACCAAAACGTGTTTTTTTGCAAAAATAGCAGCGTTGTGCATTGTTTGCAACAAAATTTTCGTCATCGAGTTCATTAATAGATAATAAAACATGACGAATCCCAATTTGTTCAGCAAATTTGACGGCTTCTTGTTTTTCACTTTCTGGCAGTGTCGGTGAATAGGCCGTAACAGCAACTGCTTTATCACCTAAAACTCTGGCTGCTGCCGCAGCCAGAAATGTACTGTCCACCCCACCAGAAAAACCAATTGCTGCACTTTCAAAAGTCTTCAGCAATGCATTAAGCTTTATAAGTTTCTGCTGTACAATCTCCATATAAAATCTTCCTTTCTTATCCATCATAAGATTATAAAATAATCAGTTCTTGTTGTTGCTGGTGTTTCCCGCCCTTTTGAAAACAATTATAATTTTTTCTTTACAAATTTGTCATCTATTTATTACAGATTTATCATAGTACTTAGAGCCCAGTCCTATACAACCACTGTGAAGCTTCCTCCAATTATATCCCTACCTATTCACTTATACATTTTTTCCCATTTCATAAGCTTCCTTGACGGCTTTAGTTCCTTCAATCTCACCAAGATTCCAGGCACCAACTCCATAAATAATACCTTTTTCCGTTGCTCCATTAAGACAATCAGCAAAACCACGGAAGCATTCAATTGTACGCTGCATCATCGGAATGCTTGTATCCGCTGCTGTAATAATAAAATATAATTCTTTGTCTGTAATCTCCGTATAACGTGCAACAGTTCGATCAATAATTGTCTTCATCTGCGCATCTAAAGAATAAAAATACACCGGTGATGACATAACAATGACATCCGCTGCAATCATTTTTTCGAGAACTTCAGCCATATCGTCCTTATAAACACATTTCCCTGTACCTCTGCAGGCATAACAGGCAATACAATAATTAATTTTCTTATCTCTAAGAAAAATTTTTTCAACTTCATTGCCTCCGTCCCTGCCACCTTGCATGAACTGATCACAAAGAATGTCTGAATTTCCACCTTTGCGCGGACTGCCTGATAAAATCAACACTTTTTTACTCATACTATACTCACTCTCCAAAACATAACTTTTTTTTAAAATCCGCCTTACTATATGGAGGAAACTTCAATCCATAAACACTTCTTATAATCTCAGAAAATCATTGACTTTATCTGTGTTTTGTAATTATTCTATTCGCGAATAAAATTTGTAAAAATTCCCTTGCTCTTTTTCCGGTAAAGCAACACCATTTTTCAAACCAGCTTCCTTACATTTAAGGGAAAACGCCATGTTTCTCGCAAGTGTCCGCATCGTCTGCATCCCCTCCAGATCTTTTTTAACGTCCTCAGGCTTTGCACCATGTACCATATTCCAGTATTGTGAAGAAATAATCGGCATTTGCGAAAGTCCGAAATACTTGTTTAACTGGTCATATGTCGCAGTAGTACCAGCACGACGAGCTGAAACAACACAAGCAGCCGGTTTTAAATAAAAATCCTCTTTACCACTACAGAGATCCGCGTAAAAAGCACGATCCATAAAAGCTGTCATGGCACCGCTGGCAGCAGCCCAGTGTACTGGTGTTCCAAAAATAAACCCATCATAATCACCAATAACAGCCAAAAATTCATTCACCCGATCATCAAATACACACTTTTTTTTCGTTGCACAAGAATGACAGCCTATACAACCATTCAATGCTTTATTTTGAATCCAAAATATCTCTGTTTCAATGCCGTTTGTATTCAACGTATCTGCCACTTCACTAAGTGCTGTATAAGTGCAGCCTTTCTCATGCGGACTGCCATTTACCAATAATACTTTCATTTTAAAAAATCCCCCTTAAATTTTACGTAAAAATCCTCCAAAACATGCCTATATATAACAAGCTTTAGAGAATTTTCATTTTAATAATGCCCCTCCTTAGTCAAGAGAAATCAATTCATATTTATCGTTACCCATTTTCAGTTTACGCATAGCATCCAATTGATGCAGACCATGACGGGATTCAATGCGTTCTACGAGATCATGTTTCTCCTTTTCTGGTTTTTCATAGACCATGTCCACAGAAGCCTGATCGATTGCCAAGATATCTGTCGATGCCAAAATGCCAATATCTGAAATTGTTGGTTCTGCCGCACTTACACCTGCACAATCACAGTCTACCGACATACGACGCAGAACGTTGAGAAAAATGATATGTTTACCAAAATAATCAATTGTTGCTTTACCTGAATCCGCCATATTTTCCATGAACAAATCTTTCGTATCCATTTCTTTCCAATCCGCACCCTGTGGTTCCGTTGACTTCTTAAATCCATGTACCATGTGCTTGCCAATTTTTCCATCAGCACAACCAATAGCAATATTTTTGAGCGATCCACCAAAGCCACCCATAGCATGACCCTTAAAATGTGTAAGTACAATCATTGAATCATAATTCATAATATGGCTGCCCATTGATACTTCCTTAAGATGAAATGCATTTCGAACTGGCAGCATAACTGCGCCTTCCTCGTCCATTATATCCACTGGACAAAATGTCCATCCGTTAACTTCCAGCGTCTTACGATGCTTTTCCGTAGTATTACGATCACCCGTATACATTGTATTCGTTTCAACGATTACGCTGTCAGGAACATTTGCCTGAAAAGCCTTAACCATATCACGTGGCAAAATATTTGGACCATGCTGCTCACCAGTATGCAATTTAATTGCAACTTTTCCATAGATGCCCTCGTCGATTTTGTCATACAAACAGATTAAATGCTTTGCATCAATTTGTTTTGTAAAATAAACTTTTGCTTTAGAACCATCTATACTTCCACCAGTTACAGCGGTACTGCCAATAACAGGTGCCTGTGCGATCACTTTCTCTACTCCGCCAATACCAGCAGACAAAGCTGCCCCAACCGCTGCTGTCCCGGCAAATTTAACAAAATCGCGTCTTGAAATCCCCATAAAAACACCCCTCTTATTTTTCTGATACATCATTTCCAACTTTAGTATACAACCTGCAGTTAACTCCAAGTCAATAGGTTTTTCCCGAAATCTTGTTATATATTACCAGTCAATATTTTTTTGCAGATGCACACAGCTGCATAGCCGGAAAAATCATAGGTAAATCTAAACCATGAGATGTATTTAACCGCATAAAAACTGCCAGCAATCCATTTTACAGAGTTACTGACAGTTAATTTTTTTATTTTATTATCGCTTGATGGAATTGTACGCACTACTACTCGTGCATTTTCTCAACTATTTGTAACGTATTTGAACAAGATTCTTCATTGCTCAGGCTCATCCGTTACATTTTTGTAAGAACAATACGCTTTGCACGTTGTACCAGCGATGAAGACCCTTTCCCCTTTTCTGCAACTTCTTCTTCCGATATACTCAGTTCACGGGCAATTATCTTCCGCATCCGAGGTCCACAAAAAGCGTTTTGACAACGACCATATCCTGCTCTCGTTCTTCTTCCAACAGCATCAACGGATCGCACCGCAATTCCCCGATGCAGACAATCTATGATTTCTGCCTCCGTAACTTGCTCACAGCGGCAAATAATATTGAATGCAGGATCTTGCGAATCAATAACACCAGCAAAATCGGCCGTCTTTTTTTGAATAATTGGCCGGCGTTCCGCCTTAAAATCAACCTTTTTTTCTAAAACAAGGCCAGCTTTCTTTAAGATTGAAACCGTTTTCAGTGCAATAGCCGGAGATGATGTGAGTCCGGGAGAATCAATTCCAACGAGGTTTATCAAGCCTTTAACCTGGCTTTCTTCAATGACCCAGTCTTTTTGATTTGAAACCGGTCGATTGCCTGCAAAAGATTTTAGAGCCTTTTTCATATCGAAACCTGGTACAGATTTACGTGCTGTTTCCGTTATATATTGCAATGTTTTTTCATCAGTTCCGACATCGTCTTTATCATCAATCTCTTCAGCATTCGGTCCGATCATAAGATTTCCATGATAGGTGGTCGTAACCAGAATTCCCTTTCCCAGCTTCGTCGGCACCTGAAATATGACTGAGTTCACAAGATAGTTCTGATCTTTATCCAATATCACATACTGACCGCGCCGTGGTGTAATTTTATATTTATCGTCCCCTGCTAATGCGGCAACTTGATCACTATATACACCTGCTGCATTAATAACAAAGCGAGACCGTATGGTTTCCTTGTTAGTCCCGATGAGAAAGCCATCGTCTTGTTTTTCAATTGCTTCCACTTTGTGCTGAAGCATCAGCTCCACACCATTTGCTACAGCATTTTCCGCCAATGCAATGACAAACTCATAAGGTGATACGACCCCGGCATTTTTGCAATAAAGCGATGCCTTGACTGCATCGCTTAGATGCGGTTCATATTGCTTCGTTTCTGCTGCATCCATTAGCTTGAGACCGCCGACGCCATTTGCCATTCCATAGCGATAAAGCGTCTCAAGTGTAGGTATTTCCTCTACCGCAAAAGCAAGCACAAAAGATCCTGTTTCACGATAACCAAAATGCAGCTCATTCTCAAGCTGTTCATACATCTGATTGCCTTTTACGCAAAGTTCCGCCTTCAACGTTCCTGGTTCATCCGAATAACCACCATGAACGATCCCACTATTGCTCTTTGAACAGCCGCAACTGACATCATCTTCTTTTTCAAGAGCGCAAATTTTCAGTTTGTATTTCGACAACTCCCGGGCAATATTCATTCCAACTGTGCCGGCACCAATAATACACACGTCATACATCATAACATCCTCCTATTCCTGCTTTTATATTTCATAATTAATACAAACAGATTGTTATTATTATGTATTCTATTTCAAATTATTTTATCCTGCCATTTTTACAAGAGCCTCTTCCTCCTCGACAAAAAAGACTCTATAAGAAATGTTGTGTTTTTGAAAAACTTCAAGACTACAACATTTACTATAGAACCAATAATTTACGACACAACCCTTGATTTTGTTGGTAGAGATAAAAAGACTCAAGCTCCTGGTCCCCTGAATACTATATTCATGTTAAATTATGTTAAATTAACTAGAAGTATAGTGGCCACAATGATAAAATGTCATTGTAAATAAAATATGAGGAGGCCAACGATGAAGAGGTTTAATTATCTAAATGTGTTAGTAGTATTAACAATGTTGTTTTCTGCTGTTATGTTTGCCAATCCGATCCAGGCTGCCGAGAATTCAAACATTGTCACTCTAAAAATCCTTAGCATTAATGATTTTCATGGTGCTTTGGCTGAGAATGGCAAAAACCCTGGCGCTGCAAAAATGGCGCACTATTTAAAAAGCATGATTGCTCAAGATCCCGATAACACGTTACTTTTGAGTGCTGGAGATATGTTTCAGGGCAGTGTCGATTCCAATCTGCTGTATGGTAAAACTGTGGTTGAAGTCATGAATGCGCTTAATTTTGATGCAATGGCTATTGGTAATCATGAATTTGACTGGGGTATTGATATTTTGAAGGCAAGGATTGCTCAATCAGCCTTTCCGTATCTTGCAGCTAATATTATTGATAAAAAAACTGGCAAGCTGGCGGACTTTTCAACACCGTATATCATCATTGAAAAAGCTGGTCTCAAAATCGGCATTATCGGTATTGCTACTCCGGAAACAGCTTTTAAGTCAAACCCCAGAGTAGTTGGCGCATATGAATTCGAAGACCCTGCCAGGATTGTCAATATTCTGGTCCCTGAACTTAAACAAAAGGGGGCAGAAGTGATTATCGTAGTCGGTCATTTAGGCGCTATTCAGGATAAGGATGGTCAGATTAGCAATGACTCCGCAGCTTTAGCGATGAATGCAAGAGGGATTGATGCCATCATATCCGGACATACGCATACAGTTGTCGCTGGTAAAGTGAATAACATACCGATTGTCCAGGCAGATCACTTTGGTCGTTATGTTGGTAAAATCGAGCTTACATATGACAAAAACGCTAAGCAGGTAATTACATCAAACGTCAGTTCCACTCCAATAGAACCAGCAGCGCTGACTGCTGATTCTGGCGTTCAGTCGATAGTTGAGAGGTCAAAAGGTGAAATTGATCCCATTAAAAATGTTGTACTTGGTAAAACGCTTACTGATTTGAACCATGACCATGAAAACGGAACTATAGAATCACCATTGGGTCAATGGTGTACCGATGTTATGCGGCAAACAGTTCATGCCGATATTGCCTTCGAAAATGGCGGTGGTCTCAGAGTCAGTATTCCATCTGGCAATATTACCACGGGACTCTTATATGAAGTAATGCCGTTCGACAATACTTTATATACGGTAGACCTGACTGGTGCTCAGGTAATGGAAGTTCTCAATCACGGTATCTTAAACACCCAAATTGGTATGCTGCAGTTCTCTGGTATCAAAGTCAAGGCTGACCCTGCAAAACCCTTTGGACAACAAATCGTCTCAGTTACAATGCTTGACAATACTCCGCTTGATTTGAATAAGACTTATACGGTCGTGACAAATGATTTCATGGCTGCAGGTGGTGATAAATATACCACATTTAAAGCAGGTAAAAACTTTGTTGACACCAATAGACCATTAAGAGATGTGTTTGTTGAATCGATAAAAAAACTGCAAATCATTGATTTCAAACCGGATGATAGATTCACTACTATTAAAGCCTCAGCCGCACTAACACTGCCGATTGCTGCTTAGTAGTAAAAGCAGATAGTCAGCAAGGGGCTGCCGCACGTTTTATAACGTGTGGCAGCCCCTTGTTTATATTCTATTACGTTAATGGGGATGATGTTGAAACTCAACCTTCAACATGACCCCCATTAACTTTTTCTCATTGCTGTTATTTTATTTTACAGACCATTGTGTGTTCCATCACAATAGGGAGCATTTTTCGTATGCTTACATGCACATAAATGAGCTGTTTCGTCTTTTACCGCAGTAAATGTTAACGGCATAAAGGAAGTTCCTTGATGTGATCCATCACAAAATGGCTGTTTAGAACTTTTTCCACAAGAGCACCAATGGTAGGTTTCATCCTTCTTAAGTTCAACTGCAATCGGACTCTTTTGGCTAATTATCGGTTTTTCCATGTCAATCTCTCCTTTACATTTTGTTTTTCTATTAATTAATGTGGTTAGTAGACTGCTGTAATGTGCTTTTTGTTTTAACGCTTGTTAATAGCCGAACTATCTCATATAAATCTATTAGCGTTGGCAAAAAAGAAGATTTTTTGCCTTCTGGCATTTTGTTCCTAAGTGCGTTGAAAATTTATACAAGCACTTCTCCAATATCTTTTTTAGTTTTTAATAAATTTGTTTTCATCCAACTCTTTGAAAGCCAAATTTAATTCCTCTTTTGTATTCATCACAATCGGCCCCCCCCAAGCAATCGGTTCCCGAAGGGGAGAACCCAACATAAGTAAAAATCGGACGCCTCTGTTTGATGCCTTGACCTGGAATTTTGTACCTGTATCAAATAATAAAACTTGTCTTGCTGAAATAATATCGCTTCCATCAGGACCAAAAGATCCATCGCCTTGCATAATATAAACAAACAGGGTTGCAACCTCATCTATATCCAGGGACCACTCGACACCTGGGTTGACTTCGACATCAAGATATACAGGCTTAACATAGTCTCCTTCTATTGCCCCGTCTTTTCCCTTGTAGCTTCCGGCAATGATGTGTATCTTCCTATCGCCTTCATTAATTACAGGGATATCAGCCGCTACTATTCCGTGATATTTAGGAGGAACCATTTTATCTTTTGCGGGTAAATTAAGCCACAACTGAACCCCTAGCATTCTATCACTTGGTTTTGGCATTTCCTGATGAATAATACCTGATCCTGCCGTCATCCACTGACATTCTCCATTCAAAATACTGCCTTTATTTCCTAAGCTATCGCCATGTTCAATGTTTCCTTCAATTAAGTAAGTAATAGTTTCGATTCCACGATGTGGATGCCAGGGAAAACCTTTGATATAGTCATTGGGATTTACTGAGTCAAACGCATCCAGCATAAGAAATGGGTCAAAATCCTTTGTATCGCTATGACCAATAAGCCTTAACAATTTTACACCAGCACCATCCTCAGTATGTACTCCAGTTACAATTTTGCAAACAGCCCGTATCTTACTTATAAAAAAAGCCTCCTTTTTCCCATACATACTAATAGTTACGGTTCGACATAAACAAAAGCAAACAGATAAAAATCGATCCAATGGAGTCCTTTAACGATATTCCTATTTAAAACATTTGATTAGATAATAAATAGAGTTCAATAAAATAATAATAGTTCCTGCTTAGTTTTTGTTATTTTAATAAAATTTTTATTTATATTTAAGATACTCCTCAATCACAATTCATAAAAATAACTTTAAACGTCAAAAACATCGTCACCTTAACAAAAAGTCGAAGTCCTTTTGTAACAGAATTTTGAGGCGTACTAATCATCTGCAATATATTGTATTTTTAGTTTATTCCAATTATATCGTTATCGCACAAGCACTATCTACAAAATCAAGCCCCAAAAGACTCTGGAATAGATGTTTTGATTATTAACTGTTCGAAATAAACTTCGTAGAACTTCATGATTGACTTGTTTCAATTTTTTTACATCCAATTTCCTTTTGATGAAAATTCCTGAAATTACTTTCAATGTATAAATCAACAAATCTTGCAGTTTAGCAACACGCTCCGTCTTACCGCAAACACCTTTAGCTGTTTCCTTGCATTAAATCACCCTTCACTTATTCCCCAACTCACACGAATATTATTTAATTTTTTTTCTACGTATTCAAGTGAAACACCCATATTGTAAAAAGCGCCTATCTTGTTAAATAAAGCACACGCTATTTTTAGCTGATTCTCATCGTGCAAACTAAATATTTGTTCCTTTAAATCAACATCAAAAATCAACTGTAAGGTTTCTTCTGATTGTTTTTCCTGAACTAAATCGCAATTAATTTTCTCATTTTTTTCAGGTAAAATATGCAATAGTATTTTAAATATCATTACTAAATAATTATGGTTTCCTTTTGTTTTTAGTTCATCTTTTGATATGTTATTGATTACTAAACGATTATCACAACTTGTAATAATTTCACTGATCAGCTTTGAGGTGGTACGGCTATTGATTACGGGCGGCAATTGGTTCAAATATGTCAAATAGATTACCTCGGCTATATGGACTATCTCATCCTGCCTTATTTGTTGATCCGCCGATTTATCAGCAACTATTGCAATGTTTTTTCTCCACAAAGAAAACAATAATACACTGATTTTATACAAATGACGAAGCCCGTTTTTTTCTTCTGCTTTCTTTTCTTCCATCGCCCGGAATATATTTTGATACGCAATATTTTTCATAGCCAGATTATCCGTCAATGTATCTCTTTCAATTTGAAGGTTGTAGTAATCGATGGCCTGCTCAATGACAGGTAGTAATTCATCTTTGCTAGTCCAGGGCTTGGTAATAAATTTAAAGATTTCCCCTTGATTTATTGTTACAAGCATTTGAGATAATTGCGTAAATCCCGATAAAACGACACGAACCGTTTTGGGGTATTTTTCCTTTACAATTTTTAATAGAGTTAACCCATCCATAACAGGCATACGCATATCTGTTACAATAACACAAAATTCATTATTTTCCATAATTTTAAGTGCTTCCGCACCACTTCCAACAAAAAAAGGTGTGTATTTTTCATCCTGAATAGCTCTTCTGATTGCACTTAAAACATTAGGCTCATCATCAACAAACAGCACTTTATTTGAGCTCATATCATGTCACCTCAGTTCTAAAAAATCCCCTCTGCTTCCGGGGTTATCAGAAATAATGCCTTCGTTTCTAACATTAAAATTCGACAATTTAACCAAGTATCCTTTTTTCTGATCGATTTATTTTCATATAGTATCAATAACTCCCTAATGTTTTAGCAGGAATTAGCAACCATATACCGAAATGATAAAATATATCATTGGTAATTTTCTAAATTTTTTGCAATAAAATATAAAGACAAAAACAACCATCCCTTTTGACAATGGAGGCGTATAGAATGCAAATTGAACAACTACTATATGATAGTTCAGGAAACAAACAAAAAGATACAACCAACGCTTTAAGAGATAAAGCACAATTTGTTCTAATTTTTGGTGCAAAAAAACTTTTATTAAACAATCGCATTTATGACGAATTACGAGATTTATATCCAAAGGCCTATTTAATCGGCGGAACGACTGCTGGAGAAATCTATGACAATGTTGCTACTGAAAATACCGTATCCGCTACTGCTGTTTATATGGAAAAAACCAAAGTGCAATTTTCTTCTCTAGTTATTGAAAATGATAAATATTTTGAGGCTGCTGCTGATTTAGTTGCAAAATTCGCTATTGATGATTTAAAGCATGTTTTTATTATTTCAGAAGGAATAAATATTAATGGCAGCAAACTTGTTGAAGGATTAATAAAAGGCCTGCCAGAAAATGTTACTTTATCGGGAGGTCTTGCTGGAGACGGAACGCTTTATAAAGAAACCTTCATTATTGCAAACGATTATCCAAAACAAAATCGTCTTGTTGCAATCGGGTTTTATGGCAAACACGTGCATTTCGGCTATGCTTCTATTGGCGGATGGTCTCCTTTCGGAATTGAACGCATCATTACAAAGTCAAAAGATAATATTTTGTATGAGCTTGATGACAAACCCGCACTCGCTTTATATAAGGAATATCTCGGAGACTATGCAGCAGAACTTCCAGCTGCCGGACTATACTTTCCTCTTATGGTTCGATCAAAGGATCATCGCCGTACTTTCATTCGCACAATTCAGCGAGTTGATGAAAGCCAAAATGCCCTAATATTTTCTGGTGATGTACCAGAAGGGTATTATGCAAAATTAATGAGATCCACTTCTGATAATCTTATTGATGGAGCACGGCAAGCAGCTAAAATAAGCCTTGCGTCTCTCGGTGTAAATGGTGCTGATCTCGCTATCTTGGTAAGCTGTGTTGGCAGAAAACTCGTACTGGATCAACTGACAAGTGAAGAAATTGATGTAGCTCGAAGTGTTTTGAAAACAGATACTGTTTTTACAGGGTTTTATTCTTATGGTGAAATTTCATCACCTGATAAGGATGCAATATGTGAGCTGCATAACCAAACAATGACGATTACTTTAATTACGGAGGTTTAATATGATGGATAATTTACATCGCCTTTTGAAACGGCAAATCAAAACCCATTTAGGCAATAGTGAGCTTACAAATGAACTCCAATCTTTTATTTCAGCTGTAAATCAAGCCTATATAACCCAAGATAAAGATCGATCATTATTGGAACGCAGCATCGCCATCAGTTCTAAAGAATACAATGAAAACATGGAAAAAATACGAATGCTGCAAAGTCAGCTTATCCAACAAGAAAAAATGGCTGGAATCGGACAACTTTCAGCGGGAATTGCGCATGAAATCAACAATCCGCTTGGTTATACGCAAAGCAACCTGGATACTTTAAAAAAATATTTAGATAAAATCAAAGA
>WSSedB1CaDRAFT_10000556_pt1 | contig 15862 bp, 14 predicted proteins | sample WetSurSB1Cattail_FD_9460 | JGI IMG/M metagenome (IMG submission 9460)
CCCCTTGCGCAAGATGATAATCGAGGCGGACAGCGATGGCGCTGTACGAGCCAGCGCCGCTAACCCGACTGCCGAGGCGGAGCCATTGGAAGGGCGCTGGAACGTGCCGGGAGTTCTTGGCCGGGCCGGTTTTCTGACAGTAAGCAAAGATTTGGGATTGGGGGGCACGCCGTATCTCGGTGTGGTTCAACTTTTCAGCAGCGAAATCGGCGATGACTTGGCGTATTACTTGACTGACTCGGAACAGACACCAACAGCAGTCGGGTTGAGCGCGGCCCTGGATGAAACCGGACGAATATCAGAGTGCGGGGGCTTTCTGGTTCAGGCGCTCCCCAATGTAGATGAGAGTAAGTTGGAAACGATCATGGCAAACATCGCATCCCTGCCGCCACTTCCAAGCATTTTGCGGGAAGGCGGACCGCAAAAACTCCTGGAACTGCTTTTCAACACGGTAGCATATAGATTGCTGGAAACGCGGGAGATATTCTTCCGCTGTGGCTGTTCACGGGAAAAGGTTGAACGGGCTCTGCTGTCGTTTGGTCTCGATGAGTTGCGTGACATGTGTACCAGGGAAAAAGGCGCCGAAGTAACGTGCGAGTTCTGCCGCCAAGCATATCATTTTGATGTTGCAGAGCTCGAAAAACTGATTAATACAGACTAACACGCCTTCATGCCGCAAAAAAGAACCCTTCCATGCACACTATCAAACTAATCATAGAATATGACGGCACCAACTACGCCGGTTGGCAAGTGCAACCTAACGGCATGGCTGTGCAGCAGGTAATTGAAAACGCCCTGTTGCAGCTTTTAGGCGAGCCGGTTCGGCTGCGGTCTTCCGGGCGAACCGATGCCGGAGTGCATGCTCAAGGCATGGTGGCTTCCTTTACGACATCCAGAGCACTGCCCCTGCAGGCTTATGTGGGAGGAGTCAACCGTTTTCTCCCGCCGGATATCGCCATTCTTTCCGCGTCCGAGGTTCCAGCAGGCTTCATGGCAATAAGGGATGCCCGGTCCAAACATTACCGCTACACGATTTACAATTCACAAGTACGGTCACCCTTGCGACGTTTTTATTCCTGGCATGTGCGCGAGCGGCTTAATCTGGATGCCATGACGGCTGCTGCACAGTGCTTTGTCGGCCTGCATGACTTCGCCGCATTCCGTGCCTCCAACTGTGTGACAAAGACAACGGTGCGGCGCATCGATTCCGTCACCATTAGCCGCGAAAGCGATATGATTACCATTGATGTGACGGGCGGAGGCTTTTTAAAGAATATGGTACGAATAATGGCGGGGACGCTGGTGGATGTCGGCCGGGGCCGGTTCGCGCCGGAGCGCATTGACTGGCTGCTGAATAATCCTGACAGAAATAAGGCCGGCGTAACGGCGCCGGCCTGTGGTTTGTGTTTGATCGAAGTTTCGTACTGATAATACGCTCGGTCCTACTTTTCTGCTAACAATCGTTTGATCAGCCGCTCCATGGAGCGGCCAATTTCATCATTAAAGCCCCGATAAACTTCAGCAACAACCCCTTTCTTATTAATTACGAACATGATCGGAACGGAGCGAATACCGAAGTCGGTTTGTACCGTTTCGCCAGCCAATGCCACGGGGTAATTGATGCGGTACTCATCTGCAAATGATTTGATGGTGTGATCTTCATCATCATCAGCACTCAGGCCAAGCACTTGAAGCCCCTGTTTGCTGTATTTACGATTCATTTCAACGATATGCGGCACCGACGCACGGCAGGGTATGCACCACGTGGCAAAAAAATCAATTACCAACACATACCCGCGATAATTTTCAAGAGATATCGCCTGTCCCGAAGTTGAAATCACCTTGAAGTTCGGCGCTGCCTGACCCGCTCGCGGCAAAGCGTAAAGATCTGCCGGCAAAATACTTGCGACGAACAACAGCGCCAGAACAAGCAGGCAAAATGGACGAGTTCTCTTCATAGTGCTTAGAGCGCCTTGGCAATCAGAGCTTCCAGTTGTGACTTGGGTATGGCGCCGACGACTTGATCAACAACAGCTCCACCCTTGAACAGCACCAGCGTCGGAATGCCACGTACACCATATTTTCCGGGTGTAGCCGGGTTTTCATCGACATTGACCTTGCCAACTTTAATTTTTCCGGCATATTCGTCGGCCATGGCATCAATCAGAGGGGCAATAGCCTTGCAGGGTGAGCACCAAGTGGCCCAGAAATCAACGAGAACCGGAAGGTCGGATTGCAGTACTTCCCGGTCAAAATTAGCGTCGCTCAATGCGAGTACCTTGTCGCTGGACATATAATGTTTATCTCCTTTGGTAAGTTGAATAATCTAAATGATATACTAGGCCGGAAAAAAATCAAGGGCAAACTCCCATATACACGCAGTTGAAACATTTACCAAAAGAGACTATTCTACCATAGTCGATATCAAGCGGGGAGTAATCAGCCAATGTCTCACTTGACACTGAACATTAAAATTCAGGACCGCATCGCTCTGGTCGTTGGGAGCGGAGCCGTAGCCTGCCGAAAAGTACGAACACTGCTTAAGGCAGGTGCGCGTGTTCGGGTGGTGACATTATCCTTGGAGTCCGGTCTGGAAAACCTGCAGAAATCAGCTGACATCGAAGTGCGAATTGCTCCCTACGCATCAAGCGATCTTGATGACGTCTTTCTGGCGGTTGCGGCAAGCGACAGCATCGAAACGAATACGGAAATTGCCCGTGATGCCCTAAAACGGGGTATTCTGGTTGTAGTAGTAAATGCCCCGAAACTGGGCAACTGTACATTCCCGGCCATCCTGCAACGAGGAGCGCTCGAAATTGCTGTTTCCAGCGACAGTCGTTGTCCGGCATTTTCCGTACTCGTTCGGGATCATCTTGCAGGCCTGATCGGTGAAGACTTTGGCGTTGCTCTTGAACGACTCGCAGCAGAGCGTGAAAAGCAGTTGACGCAAGGGAATTGCAGCACTTACAATGCAAAGGTCGTGCGCGCGTGCGCACAGCGACTGATTGCCGCGTTGTCAGACACCAGGGAAACACCATGATGATCAGGATTTTTTTCTATTGCACACTCGCACTGTACGGGGGTGCCACGGTAGCCTATCTGGCCTATCTATTTAAAACAACGCCTGTGCTGGCAACCTGGGCCCATCGTTTGATCGCTGCCGGGTTCGTCGCTCATCTGCTTTCAACAATCCATCTTTCTGTTCTGACCGGCCAACTGCCGATCACCAACATGCACCAGTCCCTGTCGTTCTTCAGCCTGACCATTGTCGGCGCCTTTATCTATTTTGAGCGCACCTACAAGGTGGCCATACTCGGGTCATTCGTCTCACCACTGGCATTGCTGGCAATCATCGCCTCCAGCGCCCTTCCGGACGAGATCAAGCACCTCTCGCCCATACTGCGCAGCAACTGGTTCTGGATTCACGCCCTGATGGCGTTTGTCAGTTACGCCGCTTTCACGATCACGTTTGCAACGTCGGCTATGTATCTGATCCAGGAACATTTTCTCAAGAAAAAGCACTTTGGAGCACTGTTCCGTAAGCTGCCGTCGCTGGATACCATGGATGATATCAGCTATCGTTGTCTGACCATCGGCTTTCCGCTTCTGACAATGGCCATCATCTCCGGAGCCATCTGGTCAGAGCAAACAGGGGGAGGTTACTGGAACTGGTCGGACCGGAAGCAGATCTGGTCTCTGATTACCTGGTTTATCTATGCCGCTTTACTACATGGGCGCTTGACAACCGGGTGGCGCGGACGTCGGGCAGCGCTGCTTTCCATTTTGGGCTTCATCGTTCTTCTGATCACCTTTATCGGCATGAAACACAGCATCTCATGGTAGCAGTTTACAAACGGCGAGCAACAGCACGTTCCATGGAGATGTTAACGCAATGAATATTATCGTTGTTGGTCTCTCCCACAAGACCGCACCGGTTGAGGTTCGGGAAAAGGTTGCCTTTTCCCCCAATCTGATTGAAAAACCGTTGCGGGATCTGATCGCACTGGACGAAATCGTCGAGGGAGTGGTCGTCTCCACCTGTAACCGGGTCGAGATCTATGCCACCACACGTGACATCGCCGGCGGAATCTCCCGCATCAAGCGATTCCTGGCCGACCACCACCGTATCTCTCTGGAGAGCCTGGAGCAGCATCTCTACAGCTACCACTCCGAGTCCGCCATACGCCATGTTTTCCGAGTGGCCTCCAGTCTCGATTCCTTGGTGGTGGGAGAACCACAAATCCTGGGCCAGATCAAGACCGCCTATGGTTATGCCGCAGAATACAAGTCATCCGGCATCATTCTCAACCGCTTTCTGCACAAGGCCTTCTCGGTCGCCAAGCGTGTGCGCACCGAAACCAAAATCGCCTCATCGGCGGTATCGGTTGCGTTTGCCGCCGTGGAGCTGGCCAAGAAGATCCTGGGCGATCTGTCCGGCAAAACCGTCATGCTGATCGGCGCCGGAGAAATGTGCGAACTTGCTGCAAAACATTTCCTCAACTCTGGCGCCAGCGGTGTGATGGTCGCCAACCGCACCTTTTCGCGCGCCGAGCGACTGGCTGACGAGTTTGCCGGGGAGGCAGTGCGCTTCGAAGATTTATTTGACCATCTCCACCGGGCCGACATCGTGCTTTCTTCAACCGGTGCTCCCCATACCATCATTGGGCCCAAGGATGTCGAGGCGGTTGTTCGTCGCCGCAAATACAAGCCGATGTTTTTCATCGACATCGCCGTACCCCGCGATATCGACGCCAAGGTAAATGACGTGGAAAGCGCCTATCTTTTCACGGTCGATGACCTGCAGGAAATCATTCAGGCAAACCTGGCCCAGCGCAACCTTGAAGCGAGCAAGGCTGAGGAGATTATTGAACAGGAGATCGGTCAGTTTTTCAGATGGCTCTCCTCGCTGGAATCAACCCCAACCATTGTTGCTTTGCGCAGCAAATTCGATGAAATTAGGCGGGCCGAGCTGGACAAAACCCTGAGTGGCTGGAAAGATCTCCCCCCAGAGGCGGAAAAACGTCTGGAGGCACTGACTGTCGCCATCATCAACAAACTGCTGCACACTCCCACGGCTGTCCTCAAGCAATCCGGACAGGGTGGGCGCACTGATCTCTATACCGATGCCCTGCGGCAACTCTTTGACCTTCAGACAAGCCATCAGGATGATGGCGAACTGGAGCTGGAAGAAGAGTGAAGCTGCCGCCACTGATACCTGGCACCCTCATCAGGCGCTACAAACGATTTCTGGCAGATGTTACCCTGAACGACGGCAGTGTTGTCACGGCCCATTGTCCCAATTCGGGGAGTATGAAAGGATGCGCCGTCCCTGGGAGCCGGGTATTTCTCTCCCGCAGCAACAATCCCGGCCGCACCTATCCTTTTACCTGGGAGCTGGTTGAATCCGACGGCTTCTGGACCGGCATCAATACGGCTCGTCCCAACCGGCTGGCGCGCGAGGCGATCGAAGATGGCACAGTTGTGGAACTACAGGGATATGAAACCATCCGTCCCGAGGTACCCTACGGCGAACATAGCCGCATCGACCTTCTACTGGAGGGGTCCGCCGGCCGTTGTTATGTGGAAGTAAAAAATGTCACCCTGATGGAAAACTCATTGGCGCTATTCCCGGATGCCGTGACTACCCGTGGACAAAAACACCTGAACGAGCTGATGCGGGTCGTGAAGGAAGGTGACCGCGGCGTGATCTTCTTCACCGTCCAGCGAGGTGATGCCGCAAGCGTTTCCCCGGCCGACACCATTGACCCCGAATACGGCAGATTACTGCGGCTGGCGCTGGCCAACGGTGTTGAAGCTCTGGCCTACCGCGCTAATATTTCCAAGGAAGAGATTTGCTTGACGCAACGATTGCCGGTCATTGTATAATTTGGTTTATACATAAAAAATCATTTTGAACGCAAAGGGAGAACATAAGTATGCCACCTCGGCAGCTTCGTATCGGCACACGCGCCAGCCAGTTGGCACTCTGGCAGGCCAACTGGGTCAAGTCTGAACTGGAAAAAAAATATCCCGGCATGGAAGTCGTCCTGACCAAAATCAAGACCATTGGCGACAAGATCCTTGATGTGCCCTTGGCCCAGGTGGGTGGCAAAGGATTGTTTGTCAAGGAGATCGAAAAAGCCATGCTGAGGGACGAGATTGATATCGCGGTGCATAGCATGAAGGATGTTCCGACCGAGTTTCCGGAAGGGCTGGGGTTGTACTGCATTACCGAACGCGAGGATCCCCGCGATGCCGTCATCTCCCGGAATCTGCGTTTCTCCGAGCTGCCACAGGGCGCCAGAATCGGCACCAGCGCGTTGCGTCGGCAGGCACAGCTGCTCAAAGTACGTCCCGATCTCAGGATGCTCACGATCCGCGGCAATGTCGAAACCCGAATCCACAAACTGGAGGATGACAATCTGGATGCTGTCATTCTGGCCGCGGCAGGCTTGAAACGATTGGGACTCACTGCCCGTGTGGCAGAATATCTCGATGTAGATTTTTCCATACCGGCCATCGGTCAAGGTGCCCTGGGAATCGAATGCCGTCTGGCAGACCCGATTGTCACCGAAACTATCGCTTTTTTCAACCATTCCGCCACCAGTTATGCCGTCCGAGCCGAACGGGCACTGTTGAAGCGCTGCCAGGGTGGCTGCCAGGTACCGATTGCCGCACACGGCACGGTCCGGGACAACCAGCTGCGACTGGTCGGTTTTATTGCCGCGGTAGATGGACAAAACTCGGTGCGCGGCGAAATTAGCGGCCCGGTGGAACAATGCGAATCACTGGGTTCCGCCTTGGCTGACCGCCTGCTTTCGCAGGGGGGCAAGGCAATTCTGGAGGAGGTTTACCAGCGTGAACTCTGCAACTAAAGGTATAGTGTATCTTGTCGGCTCAGGCCCCGGCGATCCGGGATTGATCACCCTGCGGGGCGTTGAATGCCTGCGCCGGGCCGAGGTGGTGGTATACGACTACCTGGCCAACGAGCAGCTTCTAGATCATGCCCCCCTTTCCGCTGAGCGGATCTATGCCGGTAAGATCGGTGGCCGCCACAACCAGGGCCAGGACGAGATCAACGCATTGCTGGTGAAAAAGGGAAGGGAAGGAAAGAGCGTTGTCCGCCTCAAGGGAGGCGATCCCTTTGTATTCGGGCGCGGTGGCGAGGAATGCGAAGCGCTCCGCGAAGCGGGGATACCTTTTGAGATCGTACCGGGGGTAACCGCAGCAGTCGGTGCTGCCGCCTACGCCGGTATCCCGCTTACCCACCGCAACTACACCGCATCTGTTACACTGGTAACCGGCCAAGAGGGAAAGGACAAGGATGAATCCAACATCGATTGGAAACGCCTCTCCCACGGCAACGGCACAATTGTCTTTTATATGGGTATTAAAGCATTGCGCCAAAACATGGAGCACCTGATGGAGCACGGCAAAAATCCCCAGACACCGGTAGCGCTGGTGCGCTGGGGCACTCTGCCCAAGCAGCGGGTGCTGACAGGAACCTTAGCCAATATCGCCGACCGCGCCGAAAAAAATGGCTTCAAGCCGCCCGCAGTTACCATTGTGGGAGAGGTAGTCACCCTACGGGACAAACTGCGCTGGTTCGATGGCCGCCCGCTTTTCGGCAAGAAACTGATGGTCACCCGTGCCGTTGCCCAAGCCGGAGAATTTGCAACCATGCTGTCCGAGCGTGGGGCAACGATCATTGAATGCCCCACTATCCGGCTTGTCGAGCCTGAACAGTGGGAGCCGCTGGATGCCGCGCTGCGGAGCATTTCCGGCTATGACTGGGTTGTGTTGACATCGGGCAACGCTGTACGCTCTCTGTTCCAGCGGCTTGATACCCTTGGCCTGGACGCCAGGGCTTTCGGCGGCTGCCGGGTCTGCGCATTGGGACCGAAGACCGCCGAAGTAATCAAAACCTTTGGCATTCGCGCCGATCTGGTGGCATCCGATTACAAAGCTGAAGGTGTCGTGGCCGAATTCGCAAAAATGGACATAGCCGGCAAAAAGATACTCTATCCCCGGGCTGATCGCGCCCGCAAAGCCATACCACGTGAACTGGGCAACATGGGAGCCCAGGTGGATAGTCCGGTGGCCTATCGCACGGTTCTTCCGGACAGGTTACCGCCCGAGGCTATTTTTGCCCTCGAAAAACGCTCCGTGGACTGTGTCACATTCACCTCATCCTCAACGGTTCAGAACCTTGCCCGGATGCTGGGAGAGGATCGCATGCTGGATATGCTCAAAGGTGTGGTGGTAGCATCAATCGGACCGATTACATCACGAAGCTGCCGGGAACTGGGACTCAAGGTTGATATTGAGCCCTCCGAATACACCCTTGCTGCCCTAACCGACGCGGTTGAAGGTTTCTTGACCAGTTGAGTAAGCTGGGTTATACATTATCGGGTAAATTCAGCGAATCTTCAGGAGGAGACATATGCAGCCTGTTCAGGCTCTGATATCCGGCAAGATCCGCCTGCCATCTCCGCCTCTTATTGCCGTCAAAATACTCGAAGAAGTCCGCAAGGATGATTTCACCTTTCAGGACCTTGCATATCTGATCGAATCGGATCCGGCATTAACGGCGCGGATACTGAAAGCTTCTAACTCATCCTACTTCAACCCCCGCAGCAATGTAACCAGTATTGAAAAAGCCCTGAGCCTGCTCGGATCGGCTACCGTAACCAATATAGCCCTCTCATTTGTTATCGTTTCAGAAGTCCAAGCCGAGTCCAGCGGGACCTTCGACACCACCCTCTTTTGGAGAAGGGCTCTGACATCCGCCGTTGCAGCGGAAATGATCTCCACACTGGTGGGCAGTCCATACCGGGACATCTTTGTCATCTCCCTGCTCCAGGATATCGGCATTCTGGTCATGCATGGAAGCAACCCGCACGATTACCTGAAAGTCTTCCAGCATCGTGAACAGCATCGGACACCGTTGTGCGAGGCGGAGCGGGAGATATTCGGATTTGATCACCAGGAACTGGGAGCCGAACTCCTCATGAGCTGGCAACTCCCCGAGGAAATATTCGCACCCATCAGGCACCACCATTCGGGCGCCAAGGTTTCCAGCCGGTTTCAGCAACAGAGGGATATTCTGTGCGTTGCCGACTGCTTGGCGTCCTTCCATTGCGGAACCCCGGATAATGATAAAATAAGACAGGCCAAACATATTCTTTACGATACGTTCGGTCTGTTGGGGAAAGAAGTCGAAGCTCTGATTGAAGCCGTTGCCGCCAGGTCTATTGAGATTCTCGCCTCCTTTGAAATCCCTCCTGACGCCATGCGACCACTCTCCCTGATTTTGCAGGAAGCAAATCAGGAACTGAGCAACTTGTACGACGCCTATGAACTGCAGGCCATCGAACTGAAGCAGGCCAAGGAAAAAGCCGAGAAGCGGGTTCAGGAACTCCATGAGGCCAATGCCCTGCATCGTGAACTGGCCTTCCGGGATGGACTGACCGGAGTTTACAATCGCAGGTTCTTCCAGGAAGCACTGGACAACGAGCTCATGCGGGCCCAGCGCTACAAGCGGCAATTCTCGCTGGCCATCCTTGATGTGGATAACTACAAAAAAATCAATGATGCCCATGGACACACGGTTGGCGACCTTGTGCTGATCAATGTCAGCAAGTCGGTGCAGGAAATGGTGAGAGCAACCGATATATTTGCCCGTTATGGAGGAGATGAATTCGTCATTATCATGCCTGAAACGGACCTCTCCAATGCCATCGCCGTTGCTGAAAATCTGCGCTCGCGGGTTGAAGCGCTTATAACCACCGTGGGTAATGTCTCAATCAAGACAACCATAAGTCTCGGCCTGACCAGTTACCTCGCCTCAATTGGAAACAAGACAAGGGAGCAGGTAATCGACATGGCTGACAAGGCACTGTATATTGCCAAACATAGCGGAAAAAATAGCACACGTGCCATGAAGTTTCCTGAGAAATAATATTTCTCACTGCGAAAGAGCCCTTCCGGATTAAAAACAACCAAGGCCCTCATATCGAATGATATGAAGGCCTTGGTTGTTTCAGCGAGACCTTGTAAGAATTGGTTGGTCCGTCCGGTCGCGGAGCTTTTATACTCTACAATAGTGTTAAAACCTTAAAGCATCCCCGCCACTGCTTCCTTGGCGAGAGCAATGAAACTCTGAGGCAACACACCGGTGAGAATGATTGCGGCGATGAAGAAGACGCCGAGTACTTTGACCGGAAAACTGAGCGCAACGCTCTCGCCGGGTTCATCCTCCTGGCTGTAGGAAGCGCGCACCAATTTAAGATAGTAGAAGGCGGAGATAGCAGCGTTGATCACCCCGAGGATGACCAGAGTGTAGAAGCCTTTCTGGATGGCTGCGGTGAACACCAGGAGCTTCCCGGTAAAGCCGATTGTCGGCGGAATGCCGGTCATGCCGAAGGCGCCGGTTGCCAGCACGAAAGCCAGGAGAGGGGATCTCTTGTAGAGCCCCTTGAGATGGTCGAAGGTGAGGTTCTCGCCGGCAGGGGCCAACTGATAGATGACATAAAAGCAGGATAGGTTCATCAGCAGGTAGCCGCCCATGTAGTAGATGACCGAGGCGAGTCCCAGCTCATTGGCGCTCAACACCCCGAGCATGACGTAGCCGGCGTGAGCGATGGAGGAATAGGCCAGAAGCCTTTTCAGGTCCTGCTGCACCAGTGCAGATAAGTTACCCACTGTCATCGAGCCGACGGCAAAGACCGCCAGCACCCAGGTGAGCTGCCCCACCTCGGCGCCTGCGGTGTGAGCGAGCCGCACCAACACCGCGATAGCGGTTGCCTTGGGGACCGTGGCGATAAAGCTGGTGGTCTCGTTGGCAGCCCCGGTGTAGACGTCGGGAGCCAGGAAGTGCAGCGGGAAAAGGGCCAGCTTGTAGAAAAAACCGCAGAACAGAAGTATCATCCCCACCACGGCGAGCGGTTCGGTGTGCAAAAGCTTGGGAAGCACTTTCGCCATCTCGGCGAGATAGGTGGTGCCGGTAACCCCGAAGAGGTAACTCATGCCGAAAAGCATGAGCCCTGTAGCGATGGTGCCGAAAAGAAAGTACTTGATGGCCGCTTCCAGGTGATCGCGGTAGTGGTGCGGGTGGCGAAAGGGGATGATTATGTAAAGCGAGAAAGCGGATATCTCAAGGCTCATCAAGATAGTGAGAAGCTCGACAGAACTCGCAAGCGAAACCAGACCAAAAGCGCCTATTGCGAGAAACATGTAGTATTCCGCCTTCAGGTTTTCCGCAATACCGCGCAGTCCCGAACTGGAGCTTATTACGAGAAAGAGCCCGAGAGTGGTGATGATCTTGAAGATCTGGGAGAGGGGGTCTACCCGGTAGGTGTCGAAGAAAAGCACACAGTGTTCGCAGCAACCGGCGACGGCCGCGAAAAGCGCAATGGCGGAGAGGGCGAGAGCGGTGAGATTCAGGGTGCCTGCCTTAAATTTACCAAGGGAGGTCGCAAAGAGCACCAGCACCATGATCGACAAGGCTATCTCTGGGAGCAATTGGGTTATCTGCATAGATTGTTCTCGCTTTTTATTAAGCTTTTTAGGCTGAAGACAGAAGTAACTATCAATTCCATTAGCGGCCTTCTGTCTTCACACGCACTACCTGACTAACTTTATCCAATGAACCTTTTTGTACGCCGGTCTCAACTTGCTGCAGCAGGTGATCGACGCTGGAGCCCATCATATTCAGGAGCGGTTTGGGGTTGAAGCCGACCCAGAAGACGAAGAACATCAGGAATCCCAAGGTGCCGATCTCTCGCAGGTTGAGGTCGAAGAGGTGATGCTCTGCAGCATGCCCCTCGCCGTGAGCATCGCCATGACCTGCGTGGTGAGCGTGCCCATCGGAGTCGGCCCAGATCATCTTCTGCAACAGGCGAAGCATGTAGGCCGCTGCCATTATGGCGCCAATGATGGAGGCTGCACCCACCAGCGGGTACTTTGCAAAGGCAGCGATCAGCACCATGAACTCGCTGACGAAACTGTTGGTGCCGGGAAAGCCGAAGGAGCTCAAGGAGAAGATGGCGAGAAAGGTCACGTAGATCGGCATCTGCATCCCGAGCGCCGAGTTGTCCTTGATTTCGCGACTATGGGTACGCTCGTAGATGATGCCTACACAGATAAAGAGTGCGCCGGTGGTGATGCCGTGGTTGATCATCTGCAGCATGGCGCCTTTGATGCCGGTGGAACTCAGCAGGAAGATGCCGAGCGTTACAAACCCCATGTGGGCAACCGAAGAGTAGGCGATCAGTTTCTTGATGTCGGTCTGCCCCAACGCCAGGTAGCCGCCGATAATGATGGAGACCACCGAGATGGCGATCATGTACGGTATGCACACCATGGTGGCGTTAGGCGCCAACGGCAGACAGAATCGCAGAAATCCGTAGCCCCCCATCTTGAGAAGGATACTGGCCAGAATCACCGACCCTGCGGTAGGTGCCTCGACGTGGGCAGCCGGCAACCAAGTGTGCAGCGGATAGACCGGCATCTTGATGGCAAAGGACAGAGCAAAGGACAGGAACACCAGGAGCTGGTAGGTCATGGAGTAGCTGTGCTCCATGAGCGCCGGGATGAAGAAAGTACCGGTGGTAACGTAGAGGGCGATCACGGCAACCAGGAGAAAGATACTGCCGACAAAGGTGTACAGGAAGAATTTGATCGAGGCGTAGTCGCGACGCGCGCCCCCCCAGACCGCGATAAGCAGGTACATGGGCACCAGCATCCCTTCCCAGAAGATGTAGAAGAGCACCGTGTTGAGGCTGACGAAAACGCCGATCATCGCCGCTTCCATGAGAAGCGTCACGAAGATGAACTCTTTCATGCGCACCTTGATGTAGTTCCATGAGCACAGGATACAAAGCGGCATAACGAAGGTAGTGAGGAGCACCAGGAGCACGCTGATGCCGTCGACTCCGACCACGTAATCGAGGTTCACGGACGGAAACCAGGTGCGTAACTCGGCGAACTGGTACTTAGGTGTGCTCGAATCGAATGCGCTGTAGAGCGGAAAGGAGATCACCATCGTCACTACGGTGACTATGAAACCCCACGCCTTGAGCACAGTGTCGTTCTTGAGGAATAGGGTGATCAAGGCACCGATGACCGGAACGATCATGATCATCGAGAGGATCGGGTAGCTTAGGGTGTTGGCAATGAGAAACTTTTCCATGGGTACCTTCTGGATTCTAGGTAAAGATTACTATCGCAAGGATCACGAAGACGCCGGCAACGGAGCCGCCGATGTAGTGCTGCAGGTTACCGGTGACGTGCATCCTGGTCTTGTCGCCGAGCGCTACAACGCCGCGCGCCGAGCCATCGATGGCGCCGTCGATGCCGTTCCAGTCAAACCAGGAGGAGGCTTTCGCGATGGCCATTGTCATGCGGCAGCCAATGTTCTGGTAGACGTTGCTGACAAACTCGTTCAAGGCGTTCAGCGGGTTATTGGCAATCCACATGAAGACACGGGCGCCTTTCCTGTAAAACCAGTCGAAGTCCAGGTTGATCAGCGGACCGGTCGGGTGGTGCACGTTTGGCGCAGCGGTAAGCGGCGCCCTGATGGCATCCATGACCGGGTGCCTCTTCGGTGTAAGCTTCTTGATCAGGAGGTAGAAGCCGAGACCGGTGAAGGCGAACATCTGTAGCGATTCCGAGACGTGGTAGCCGAAGTACGGCTTGTAGTCGACAGGGAAGGGGAGCATGTTGTACAGGTAGTCCGGATTGCAGCCGATGAAGATACACATGAACGCGGCAATGGCCATGCCGAGCTGCATGTTCCACGGCGGATCCTGCGCCTCAAAGTCGGACTGCCTGCCGCCGTACCAGATGAAGTAGGGGAGCTTGAGGCCGACCGAGAGGAAGGTACCGACCGCAGCGCCCAGGAGCATCAGCATGACGGCCAGTTGATGATGCTGCCCTGCCGCCTCGACAATCATCGATTTGGAGACAAAGCCCGAGGTGAGCGGGAAACCGGATATAGAGATGCCGCCGATCACAGTAAGAATCAGGGAGATCGGCATATATTTGTAGAGTCCGCCCAGCTCGGAGAGCCTGGACTTGCCGGTCATCTGCAGTACCGAGCCGACCCCCATGAACAGGAGCGCCTTGTAGAGGATATGGGCGTAGGCGTGGGCGCAGGCGCCGTTGATCGCCATCTCGGTACCGATGCCGACCGCGCACACCATGTAGCCGACCTGGCTTATGATGTGGTAGGCGAGGATGCGGCGACCGTCGTTTTCTATGGTCGCGTAACCGGCGCCGTAGAGGGTCATGATGGCGCCGGCCCACATCAGCACCTCGAAGCCGGGGAAGGCGCGAGCCAATACATACACCGCGGTCTTGGTGGTAAAGGCGCACATGAAGACGGCGCCGGCCACGGTAGCCTCGGGATAGGCGTCCGGGAGCCAGGCATGGATCGGCGGTACTGCGGCGTTCAGCGCAAAGCCAACCAGGATCAGGTAATCGGCGACCGTTGCGCCCTCGACGAGAATCCTGTGGAAGGTCAGGTCATGCACATTCTGGTAGCGCAGGAAGATGCCGGCCAGGAGAATCAGACCGCCCGCAACGTGCACCAGGAGATAGCGAAAGCCTGCCTCAGTGGAGCGTTTTTTCTTCCTGAACAACACCAGGAAGGTAGAGGCAAATGCCATCAGTTCCCAGAAGATGAAGATGGTCAGGTAGTCCCCGGCGAGCGTCACCCCGAGCGAACCGGCGACGTAGAGAAACGCCGCGATGTGCTGTTCGGTTTCCTCAACCTTGAGGCCGTAGATGCAGCCGATGATCGCCATCAGGGTAAAGACGTGGAGAAAGACGAAGGTGAGCTTGTCCTTGTGGCCGAAGATCAGGTCAAAGCCCAGGTAGTGCACTGTTCCGAAGTTTTCCGGCAGGGCATAGATCTGGATGAAGGCCATCACGGGAATGGCGATCAGAAGTGCCTTCTGCAGGTTGAGCTTCTTGGCAAGGGGGAGAAGCAGGGCGCCGACAATAAACCAGGTCGCAGGATGTAAGAAAATTCCGCTAGTTATCATAATAGTCTTCATCCCTTTCCAAGAATCCGTGGGCGAGCCACTTCCAGAAGATGATCATCGCGAGACAGATCACGAGTCCCCAGATGGACCAGAAACCGTAGATCTTGTCGCCGGCGAAGTGTGCCTCCTCGGGCCTGTGCACGGTGATGTCGTAGAGAACCACCGCGCCCAGGATGCCGAAGAAAAACCACCTGAAGAGTGCCTTACGTTCGTACATATACACGATAATGTTTCGCATTATGCCCCTCCCATCAGCTTAGCGATGTTGAGCAGGAGATTGGGATAGACCCCGATTGCCACCGAGATGATGGAGGTGATGAAAAGGGGCACTACCATAAGGAGTATCAACGGCTGCATCTCCAGCGAACCCACCGCGGTCTCTCCGGCAGGGCGCTCTCCGAAGAAGGCGGTGTAGACGATCGGGACGAAGTAGCCGGCGTTCAGAAGACTGGAGATGATCAGCACCGAGAGGATAATGGTATTGTGGATGTCCATGGAGCCAAGCGCCAGGTACCATTTGCTGGTGAAGCCCGCCACCGGAGGCACCCCGATCATGCTTAACGATGCGATGCCGAAGGCGACAAGGGTGATCGGCATGCGGTAGCCCAGCCCCCCCAGCTCGGGGATTTCCTTCTTGCCGGTGGCGCAGAAGATAGCGCCGGCCGCGAAGAACAGGGTGATCTTGGAGAAGGCGTGGTTTGCTATGTGAATCAGGCCGCCGGTGATGGCGTTCGGGGTGAGCATGGCCACGCCGAGGATGATGTAGGAGAGTTGGCTCACCGTGGAGTAGGCAAGCCTGGCCTTGAGATTGGTCT
>WSSedB1CaDRAFT_10000557_pt1 | contig 15855 bp, 16 predicted proteins | sample WetSurSB1Cattail_FD_9460 | JGI IMG/M metagenome (IMG submission 9460)
GCCATCATCGAGAATGATGATATTGACGCCTTCTCCGAGATCGGGAATATGATCAACGGATCGTTCAATACGGTCTTTCAGGAAAGCCTGCCGAACAAGGTTCACCTGAAGGTGCTGCCGCCAAAAAAATTCATTCCCGACATAGACCAACTGTCCGAAGAAGAACCGATTCCCGAAGGGGACTACCTGATGTTCCGCTCTCGTTTGGAGTTGGCGGGGCAGGAAATGAATTATCTTGATGTACTGATACCGGTGCAACTTGGTAATCGGTTTGATCCTCCACAGGAAACTCCTGAACCGGTGGAGGAAGAGACTGTTAGTGATGCCGGTGGAACCGTAGATACCGACGATGTTGCCATGACAGTTGCGGAAGATGCTGTTACTGTTCCAGCGGGAGCGGTTGTTGCCGGTGAAGGGCCGATTTCCGCTGTTTCCGAAGAGCAGGGAGTTGACAGCATCGTTGTGCTGCAGGATGACGATGACGGGCGCCGCCTGATTGTTGACGCCATTACGTTTACCGGTTTTCACGTGGTTGAGGGAACCCTTGACGACAATATAAAGGAGCTTTTTGCCGGACGGAACGTGCGACTGGTTATTATCGGCTCGGAGGATGCGGATGACCGCGAGTTGTCGGTCTGCATTAAGGTCATGGCCATGCGTCAGGACTCGCCTCCGCCGATCATGATGAGCGCCCAGCGCTGGACACGGACAGCTGCTCTCAAGGCATTGAAATATGGGGCGCGGGATATTGTCATTACCCCCTGCAGCGAAGAAGAACTGGCGGCAAAGGTGCGAAGATTTTGCAAGTTGCAGGAGTAACATCTCCGCAAAGCCCGCGAATGGTTTTCTCTATGACCAGCGTTTCCGGCATATGCAGAAAGAAAAAGCGTTTTTCCCTGTCGGAGGTGCTATTTGTTGCGCTGCTGGCAAGTCTGCTGACCCTGATTATGCTGTCCTCTGCCCGCGCATCACTGCCTTCCAATAATCTTCAGCGAGTGGCAATTCGATCCAATAACAGTTTTACTCGCATAACGCTCAGTCTTGAAAACCAGCCGCAATATACTGTATCAAGCTTGCCCGGAAACAGGCTGCGAATCGGTCTTGCGAACACCGGCGGTCCCCTGTTGAAGAAATTCCGGCGCTATTCCGACTCCAATATGGGCGGCATTGTAATTTCTCGGCGTGGCGATAACCTGTTGTTGACGTTTCAGATTGCAGCGGGTCGCGGCTGGCGTGATGTCAGTCTGGATGGCATCAGCGCCATTACTCTCGATGTCGGCAAACAGTTTGGTGCGCCGCAACCGCTTGCATACCGTCCCGGACGAGAGAAAATCTGGAGTGGTGTTGAAAAACTCGTGCGTGATTTCGATCCGCCGCTCAAGTCGGAATTTCCGTTCCTGCCCACTGATCCCCTGATTCTCAAAAACCTGCTCGACAAAAACGGCCAAGAAGTCTTTGTCATGGCCGAGGCAGCCCTTTACAAGGGAAACCTGGCAGAGGCCGAAGAGGCTTTTACTCAGTTTTCCATTCAGCAGACAGCAATCAGGTCCCTGGCCCTCTACCGGCTCGGAGAAACCTATTACAAGCTCCAGAAATATCCCCAGGCTCTGGCTGCTTTCCGTGACGCGGAAAAGCTCTGGCCGGCATACCTCAACTTCAATCCAAGTGTTACTTTTTATTATGGAGACAGTATTGCCCGAGGTGGCGATCTTATTGCTGCCCGCAGTTTGCTTTCCCGCTTGATCGCCCGGCTGGCCGAGAAAAAATTCGCGCCGGTGCTTCTTGTCCGGCTGGCAGATATTCTGTCTCGTCAGGGGCACGACCAGGAGGCGCTTGGCGTGTACCGCACGGTATCCGAGAATTTTCACGACAACAAAGCTACCTGGATGGCGCTTCTCAGATTGAAAGATCGCGAATTCTTTAGAGCAACTCCTTGGAATTTTCGCGGGTTGGCAGATGTGTACCTGGACGTCTCCCGGCGGTGTAGCGATGTTGATCTGCGCGAAGAGGCGTTTTTTAAATATGTGCTTCTGGAGTCCCTTTATGGTGAAGCTCCCGATGCACTCCGGCAGATTGTCATGTTCCAGAAGAAGTTTCCGCGGGGAATCTACGCAGCGGTGTGCAGAACCATGCGCGAGGTTCTGGTGGCGCAGGACTACCGCCAATCAGAGTGGAGTAAGGATTCTGCCGGTCTGATCCGATTCGTGGAAGAGCATCAGGATTATCTGGCTGGTTGTATGGAGCAGCCCGACTTTTTGCCGAAGGTGGTGAAAGCCTATGAAGAGTCCGGCAGGCCGATTGAGTTGGTTAAATTGATCAGCTTTCTGCTTGACCGTCAATGGGCTTCCGCAGGCGCACCGTACATGTATGAGCTTTTGGCGGAAAACGCCGAGCTTCTGGGCGATAGCGCCATGGCGGAAAAAAGTATGCGTACTTTTCTTCGCAAGTTCCCGTCCCACCCCCGGGCTCGCGTGATGCTGGAACGTCTCGGCGGTCTGCTGTATAGCGAGGAGAAATACCAAGAGGTCAAAGACACTCTCTTGTGGTTGCTGAACAAGGGAGAACAGGCACGCATAGCGGAAAGCTATTACTATCTCGGGCGCTCCCTCTGGGAGCTCAAACAGTTTGTTCCGGCTTATCGCTCGATGGAGCTTTACCTATCTTCGGGCGCCAGCCAGGGAGGCAAGGCAACCAGATTGCTTCCCGACGCCTATTATGTGGCCGCTTCGGCGCGTGAGGCTTCGGGGGACCGTAAGGGAGCCTTGCGGCTCGTTGAGTCAGGACTTAAGAAACCGGATTTGGCAGGGAGAGATGAGCTGCTCTATAAGGCCGGTGAACTTAACCTGTATGAAGGCAGGAAACAACTTGCCCGAAACTATTTTGAAAAGGTTGTAAAAAACGGGAAGGACCCTGACTGGCAGAAGCTTGCCCGCCAAGCCATGGAATCGCTCGATACGAAGAATGCATCAGATACAGTCAGATAACTTATTGTATTGCCGGGAGGTGTCTGTCAAAATTGCGACTTTGTCACCATTTTGACAGATTTTTTTTGTTTGTTCAGGGCAATTTGCAGTTTTGACGGTCACCTGAGGGGGGCGTGTCTTGATTTCGGTTGTCAGATGTGGAAAAGTTCAAAGGCACGCGTTTTGCAGCTTAATGAAACCGCATCAGGAGGTATCCATGCCAATAGATGGCATCTTTAATAAAACCGTAGATATTCTGGGCAAGAGCATTGATTTGCGCACAAAACAGCAGAACATGATTTCTGCCAATATCGCTAATGCTGAAACCCCCAACTATGTTCCAAAAGCGCTGTCGTTTGAGGATGAGCTACAGGGCGCGATCAAGGAAAAAAATACCGGGGCGCAGGCCCAGACCAATTCCCGGCATTTTCCCTTAAAAGGGGCGAACAGCCACATCCAGTCGGTAACAGGGCGGGTTATCGAGACTCCCGCCAAAACACCGGGTAAAGACGGCAACGCGGTGGAGCTTGAAGGCGAGATGGGCAGGATGATGGAAAATCAGATTATGTATAACGCTTCGGTGCAGCTCCTGGCGAAGAAATTCGAAGGACTGCGTACCGCTATCAAGGGGCAATAAATGGACTTTTTCAGTGCGATGAACGTAAGTGCTTCGGCGCTGTCCGCCGAGCGGACACGGATGAATCTGATTTCCAGTAATCTGGCAAACGCCAATGCAACGCGAACTCCTGAAGGCGGCCCGTATAAACGCAAGGATGCCGTTTTTGCAGCAACTCCGCTTGAGAGTCGTTTTTCCAGGGCGCTGGACGGGGCTGCCGGCAAGGAGGTCCGCCAGGTCGAGATACAACAACTGGTCGAAGACCAGAGTCCGCCACGTATGCAATATGATCCCAGTCATCCCGATGCGAACCCCCAAGGGTATGTGGCCATGCCCAATGTGAATGTCATTGAAGAGATGGCGGACATGATCAGCGCCAGCCGCACCTATGAGGCGAACGTGACAGCGGTGCAGGCAGCCAAAAGCATGGCTTTGAAAACCCTGGAGATCAGCAAATAGCCGGTTCACGGTTCAACTAAGTAGTAAGTATTGGATGGAGGAGTATTTCATATGCAACTGAACGGCATCGAAAGCGGGATTGGAATCAGCAAGGCTTTTCCTTCAATCGACAACACCAAACAGTCTTCAGCGGTTGAGGGCGCTGGCAAATTTTTCAGCGAACTTGTTTCCAAGGTGAATGATCTGCAGACCCAATCTGATCAGGCTATTCAGGGTCTTGCCAGCGGTGAAAATAAAAACCTCCATGAAGTCATGATCTCCATGGAAAAGGCCAGTGTATCCTTTCTCTTCATGTCTCAGGTTCGTAACAAGGCTATCGAGGCTTATCAGGAAGTTATGCGGATGCAGATGTAATATAAACAGTCATTCGCTTTTGTTGAAAAATAGACGTTTCGCCCTGTTTTGTCCCCTCTTATCAAGAAAGGATTACACGACACGCAATGCCTGAAGGATTACAGAGACTCATAGAGCCGTTCATGGCGCTTTCTCCCGGCAAGCGGATGCTGGTTGCCGGTGTGGCGCTCCTTTCAGTTGTTGCCTTTGCGGTGCTGATACTCGTGACGAATCGGACCGACTACCGGCCTTTGTTTACAAACCTGAGCGCCGAGGATGCGGGTGAAATCGTCAAGAAGTTGAAGGAAGCCAAAACACCTTATCAGATCACCCCTGATGGCAAAGGCATTTTGGTGCCGGCGGACAAAGTCTACGAACAGCGCCTTACCCTGGCATCCGAGGGATTGCCGCAAGGCGGCGGTGTCGGTTTTGAAATCTTTGACCGCAAGAATTTCGGCATGACGGAATTTGTCCAGAAAATCAATTATCAACGAGCTCTCCAAGGGGAACTTTCACGAACCATTTCCCAGATAAACGGTGTTGAACAGGCTCGAATTCATCTGGTTATTCCTGAAAAATCGCTTTTTAAGGAAAACGAGAAACCGTCGACCGCCTCGGTTGTTCTCAAGATGAAATCGGATCGCTCCTTACGCGAAAATGAGGTGCAGGGAATTGTCCATCTGGTCTCATCATCCATCGAGGGCATGGATGCAGACCATGTCACGGTCCTTGACAACCACGGCAAGGTTCTCAACAAGAGCAACGGTTCTTCCGACTCTTCAACCAAGGCTACGACCGCCATGCAGGAGACTCAGCGGGTTTATGAAAGAAATGTTGAGGAGCGTATCCAATCGTTGCTGGACCCGGTTGTCGGGTCCGGTAAAACCGTGGCGCGGGTTTCTGCCGCGTTTGATTTCAAACAGGTTGAGCGGGTCGAGGAAAAATTCGATCCCGAAACCATTGCAGTCAGAAGTGAACAGCGCTCCGAGGAGAAGGGCGCCTCGACAACTGCCAATGCAGGTGTTCCCGGAGTGCAAACCAACCTCGGAAAGACACCGCCAAATGGCGGAACGTCCACTGGCGGTGGCGCCAAAAACGACGAGACTCTCAATTACGAGGTCAGCCGCTCGACAGCTAAAATCATCGAGCCGGTGGGAGCCCTCAGCAAGATTTCCGTTGCCGTGCTGGTCGATGGCAAATATGAACAACCCGCCGCGCTCAAAGATGGCGAGACAGCCAAACCGAAATACGTTCCCCGTTCTCCAGAAGAGCTACAGAAAATAGAAGCATTGGTTAAGAGCGCAGTTGGGTTCAACGCCGAACGGGGTGATCAGTTGGCAATCCAGAATATCCCTTTTCAGGATACGGGAGACACTGGCAGCATTGAGTCCCAGCAGTGGTGGAAGTCTCCCTTTTTCATATCTCTGTTCAAGAATCTGCTGATCGGTCTCGGTTTTCTGGCGCTGGTATTTTTTGTTATCCGTCCGCTGCTGATTTCGCTCAAGATTGTGCGACCCGCTGCGCTGGACTCAATCGAATCGGTCCACGAGATTTCCGACAAGCTGACCTCGACGGAGCGTGCCCAGATTTCCATGCAGATGGCGGAACAGCAGAACCTGATAGAAGCGGCAAAAAAAGACCCCTATCAAGTCGCCCAGATTCTCCAGAACTGGATCGGCGAGGATAATAAATAATGCAAGACCTCTGTAAACAAGGAAACCATGACAGGCTCGGATAAAGCCGCCATTCTGCTCCTGTACCTGGGTAACGAAGTTACCAGCAAGGTGTTTGAGCATATGGATGACGACGAAATAAAGAAAATCAGCAAGAGCATGGCGAAACTTGGCCATATTTCCCGTAGTACCATCATGGATGTGGTTGAGAACTTCACCACGGTCATAAACCCCGAGTCCGGCCTCTTTGCCCAGGGAGATGAGTTTGTACGAAAAATCCTGGAAAAGGCCCTCGGCCCGGTTAAGGCCGATATACTCATGGAGGAACTGCAGGCATCCAGTTATGGCGACTTGGTGGATATTTTGGCCAACATGGATGCCAAGAGTATTGCCAATTTTCTTTCACAGGAACACCCGCAGACAGTTGCGGTGATTTTGGCAAAGCTCAAATCCAAGCAGACCAGTGAAATTATCAGCCTCCTTCCCCAGGAATTGCAAGCAGAGGTGGTGCTGCGCATCGCCGATGTTGAGCAGGTCTCACCGGAGATTCTTCGTGAGATCGATGAGGTTATGAAGAAAGAAATCAAGTCCATGGGAGGCACTCAGCGTTACAAGGTTGGCGGTATTGACAAGGTTGTGGATATGTTCAACCACTTTGACCGCAGCAAGGAAAAGCAGATTCTCGACAAGCTGGATGTGTTGAGTCCGCCCTTGGCCGAGATCATCCGCAAGCATCTCTTTACCTTCGAAGATGTCTTTCAGCTTGATGACCGCAGCATTCAGTCGGTCATGCGGGAAATCAGCAACGATACGCTGACATTGGCAATGAAGACTTCCGCTGATGAGGTCAAGGAGAAGATTTTCAGAAATATCTCCAGTCGTGCCGCCGAAATGATTAAGGAAGACCTGGAAGTAATGGGGCCGGTGCGTCTTTCGGATGTGGAGAAGGCCCAGAGCGAAATTATCAAGATCGTCCGCAAGATGGAGGAAGAGGGTAAGATTGTTCTGGCCGGACGTGGTGGAGACGATGTCCTCGTCTAGGATCATAAAATTCGCTCAGCTTGCTGACTGCAACCTCGGGGAGTTCACCTTTCAACCGCTCAACCGGCCCATTCAAAACCCGATTGCCGATGAGGCATCAACGGGTTTCGTGCCCATGGGGATTTTCGATACATCGGAGCTGAATGGCGTCAGTACAGCCCCCCTTGAGGAGCAGAAAGACCATGACGAACCGCCCGGTGTCACCCTGACTGAAGAGGATCTTCAGCAACGCCTCTCAGAGTCTTTTGAAAACGGTCTGATCGAAGGGAAAAACCTGGCTGAACGGGGACTGGTGAACGTATTCCGCTCGCTCAGGATTGCAACGGAAGGTGTGCAGTCCCTGCATGAAAAGGTCATGCGGGAAGCCGAGGATGACCTGATCGACCTGATCATGATGGTGGCGCGCAAGGTCATTCTCCGGGAAGTCTCCCTGGAACGCGGGATACTGTCCAGTGTCGTACAGGCAGCCATAGCAGCTCTTTCCGAACGCTGCGAAATAACCATTCGCCTTAACCCTGACGATTTCATCTTGGTAACCAATGGTCCCGACGATTCATTTCGCAAGGAATTGCTGACGGAGAGGATGCGGCTCAAGTCGGATCCCGTTGTGCCTCTGGGGAGTTGTCAGATCGACTCGGAGATGGGGACCCTCGATGCCGGAATTGATAGCCAGTTGGATGAAATTTTTCGACGATTACTGGAGCAGCGGGCCTTGTCAACAGATAATGACGAATAGCACCGGGAGTTCGTTTCGTGCATAAATCCTCTCTCAATCTGTCGAAATACCGCAATGCCGTGGAGACTGCTAAACCGATCAGGCTGCATGGCAAAGTCACCCAAGTGGTGGGACTGGTTATCGAGGGATACTGTCCGGACACTTCAGTCGGCGCCATTTGCGAGATCAGGCCCCAGGTTGGTGAGCCAATTCCGGCCGAGGTGGTTGGGTTTCGCAACAACAAGACGTTGCTGATGCCGTTGGGAGAACTCAGGGGGGTCGGACTGGATAGTCTGATTACAGTCAGAAGAGAAAAGGCCACCATGGGAGTCGGTCCGCTCATGCTTGGCCGGGTGATTGACGGGCTTGGAAATCCCATTGACGATAAGGGGCCGCTGCATGTCGAGGAGGAGTATCCGATTTATGCCTCGCCGGTTAACCCCATGACACGCCCCCCCATTCGTAAGCCGTTGGATCTGGGAATCAGGAGCATCAATGGATTATTGACCTGCGGACAGGGGCAGCGCGTTGGCATTATGGCAGGTTCGGGTGTCGGGAAGTCGACACTGCTCGGTATGATTGCCCGTTATACTGAGGCGGATGTCAGTGTGATCGCCCTGATCGGCGAACGCGGACGCGAGTTGCGGGAATTCATTGAAAAGGATCTCCAGGAGGCCGGGCTTAAAAAGTCAGTAGTGGTGGTGGCCACTTCCGATCAGCCGCCGCTGGTGCGCATGCGCGGCGCCTATATTGCTACAACAATAGCTGAATACTTTCAGAAGCAGGGCAAAAAAGTTTTGTTGATGATGGATTCAGTCACCCGTTTTGCAATGGCAATGCGCGAGGTGGGATTAGCCATCGGTGAACCTCCAACCACCAAGGGGTACACTCCATCGGTTTTCGCGGCTTTGCCAAAGCTGCTTGAGCGCGCCGGCAATTTTTCGGATGGCAGCATTACAGGCCTGTATACGGTACTTGTTGAAGGGGACGATTTTAACGAGCCGATTTCCGACGCTGTGCGCAGTATTCTGGATGGGCATATCGTTTTGAACCGAAGCCTGGCCGCTCGCAACATTTATCCTCCCATCGACATTATGGCCAGCGCCAGCAGGGTTATGAACGATGTTGTTACGGCCGATCATCAGGATCTGGCTGGTAAATTCAAGGAGACAATGGCAACGTATCGTCAATCCGAGGATCTTATAAACATTGGAGCATACAAGGACGGCAGCAATCCTGGAATAGATTATGCGGTTTCAAAAATCGAAGGAATGATGTCGTATCTGAAACAGGCTGTTCGCGACCCGGCGACTCTTCAGGAGTCCGTTGAGAACTTGAAAGCTCTTTTTCCGGATTGAAGCAGCTTTATGAAGAAAGGGGTTGATGTTCGTGGCAGTGAGTAAACAGTTTGAGCTGGAACAGGTTCTTAGATATCGCCTGGATGTCGAGCGCCTTCGCAAGCAGGAGTTTGCGACCGCAAAGCAGGGTTTTGAGCATGCCCATGACCGACTGAAGCGGGAAGAGGCCCAGGCGCGGAACATCTCGCAGGAATTTTTTCAGCGGCAGGGCGAGTTGGATAGCATTGAGGAAATACGCAGATATTCTGAGTTTTTCGCCCGTAAGCGCGAAGAAATTAAAACGCAGAAAAAATGCGTTGATCATCTTGGTCATGTCTTGAATGAGCACCGTGCGACTCTCTTGGATGCCACCAAGGATAAAAAAGTCCTGGAGTCGCTCAAAGAGAAAAAAGCACATGAATACAGGCTGGAAATGGATAAGAAGGAACAGGCATTCATGGATGAAATTTCTATCCAGAAAAAAGAAGAGCCGGTCTGATGCTCCGTGCTCTGTGTGTGGTCATCACTGTCATTGCTGCTTGCCTGCTTCCGTCGGCATCTCCTGACAGGTCGATTTTGGCGGCAACCTCCGAGGGGATTGCCTCTCAAAAGAATGGAAGCGAACAACCCTTGAGTGCTTCTCGCGCCGCCCGTGAGGAAAAGGCAATTCAGGATGCCCGCCGGCAGCAACTGGCGGAACGGGAAGCGGCTCTTGCTGCAAAAGAGTTGGAGTTGAAGAAGCTGGGCGCAAAACTCGACTCGCAAATAAAGTCGCTGGATGATTCCAAGAAGCGCCTGGATGATTCGTTCAAGACTCAGAAAAAGCTTCGCGACGAAAAGCAGAAGAAAATGATCGGACTCTTCAAAAAAATGCGCCCCGAGCAGGCCGGGCAGTTGATGGACAAACTTGGTGAGGAGAAAGTTATTTCCCTGCTTAACCAGATGGATACCAAGACGGTTATAAAGCTGATTCCATACTTGAAACAGCCCAGGGTACTCAAGTGGATTGAGGAGAACCTTAAAGGCGCATAAAAACCGCTCCTTGACGAGTCAACGTTGTTGTCTCGACAAGAGGAAGCGATTAAGAATAGTTTTGTACAAATTTTATGGACGGAGATTCTGTCCAGGTCCATAAAAAATTTATCTGGAAAGGAGGTGAGATACAATGAGTGAAGGACAGATAATGACACAAACGTTGGTTGGTACGCCATCAGCTGTAGCCATGCCGGTGGCTTCGCCGGTAACATCGCTACCGGTTGATGAACAGGAAGCGAACGCATTTGCGGGGCTTTTGCGCGGTTTGTCAGCGCATGTCACCACCAAGCCGGTGGTTGGCGCTGGTGCGGCAAAAGCATCACAGGCAGGGAACTCCGATGCGATGGGAACAGAAACTGCCTCGCCGCCGGATAGTATTGCAACGCTTTTGGCCATGGCGGATGTTGGAAAAGAGGTGGCGCCGTTGTCACCGGCAGTTGACGAACCAGGCTCCGGGCAACCGGAAAAAACGGGACAACAGAAAGATACTATTCCACAGAATGTGGTGCTGTCTGCGGCCGGAATTCAAGTTCTACCGGTGCAGCAGATCAACGGCAGAATGCCGGAATCAGCGGTAACACAGGCTGTTGACGAAAATGCAGCCCCCAGAACAGCGGAGGCCGGCGAATCGTTCAGGGGGCATGCGGTTGTGATGCCGGAAACAGCCGGAGCGCCCTGCATGGATACATCAGCCATGCCGTCCCCGGTTTTTGCCGGAATTTTGACTGATTCGTATAACATGCCGACTTCCGCTATTCAGCAGAATGCTGTGGCGAGTGCTTCAGTACAGCAGGGAACTCCCACGGCTCAAGTAATAGTACCGCCAACAACTCAACCGGCTGCCGATACCACGGCAACCAAGTATACCGCAGTGCAGGAACCGGTTCGAAATGTCTTGCAGGGAACGCCGGTGACATCGATTAATGTAGTATCCGCATCGCCAGAGCCCGAAGGCATATTCAAGGCGGAACCGGTGAATACATCAGGAGATGCTGTTTCAAAGCTGTCAGAAACAGCGACAACGGCAAGTTTGGTCCGCCCAGCCCTGGATGCATATTTTCAGACATCGGTCGCTCCATCAAGCAACAGCATGGCGGGTACCGCGCCAGCGGGACAAGAAATGAGCCCGCTGCCGGCCGTGGACGCGGTAACACGTGATACCGGCGTGACCCTGGCAGGTCGTATTCCGGTAGATGGTAAACGTAATGGTCTTCAAGTAGTACAAGAAGCGCAGTCTTCAAAATCGGATGCGACAGAGACTGCCAATAGTACGGAATCACGTAGTGGAAATGTAGTCGAAGCTGCAATAAAGAAGGTGACGGCGCCGGCTAACGGAGAGTCATCCGGTCAGGATGGAAAAGGCGCTTCCGATCAAAAAACAGGGGCACAGGACACTATGATGCTATTGCATCAGCTGAAAGTCGAAAGTGCGCCGGTAGCGGCCGGTACATCCGGGGCGTCTGCAAACGAACCGGTTCGTGCAAATGTGATGGAACAGGTCATTAGTCATTTGGCCGGGCGTGACATCAAGAGCGGCGTTGAGCAGGTTGTGATTCGGCTCTCCCCGGACAATCTGGGTGAACTGAAACTGAACTTGCGGATGGAAAACCAGTGTTTGAAGGTTGAGATCGTGGCGGAAAACAGCGCGGTTCGAGATACATTGATGAAACATGCCGACACACTTAAGGAAACCTTGTCCCGTCAGAACATCACCATGGAAACATTTGATGTTTCAACGGGAAGCAACAAAAATGGATTTGGATCGAATGGTCAGAGCCAGGCCAACTGGCAAGAACTGGCACGGCAGCAACAGAATTCCGCTTGGAATGCTTCCGGAGGCTATCGCATCAATGATGTACCGGAAATACCGCAAAGGCCGCTCTATCAGGCATCAACCGAACATTCCATGGTTGATGTACATTTCTAGAAAGGAAGGTGATTTAGATGGTTTCCAGCGTAACCTCAACAACCGACACAACCGCTGCAGATGCGGCAATGAAAAAATCCCTGGGCATGAACAAGGATGATTTTATGAAACTGTTTATTGCCCAACTCCAATACCAGGATCCACTGAAGCCCCAGGATTCAACAGCAATGCTGAATCAGCTTTCCCAGTTAACCTTGGTTGAGCAATCGTATAACAACAACACGGCATTGAACAATCTTTTGACGGCGCAGAACAACTCCCTGAGCATGTCTTCTGTTTCGTTTATCGGCAAAAACGTCAAGGCAAACGGAAATTCCGCGTCATTTGACGGCAGCTCATCCGTTCCGTTGCAATATAATTTGTCTGTACCCACATCCGCTGCAACAATTAGCATTACCGATTCATCTGGAAAAACAGTCAGAACCGCCACTGTTGGGGCGCAGTCTGCAGGTAATACCAGCTTTACCTGGGATGGGTGTGATAACAACGGCGCAACTCTTCCTGCCGGAGCTTATACCTTTGCCGTTGCGGCAACATCGGCCAGCGGTTCCAGTGTGACGGCAACAACCTATACAACGGGACGTATAGATGGCGTCAATCTTACGGGCAGCAATCCGTATCTCACCATTGGATCAACCTCCGTGTCGTTGGCGGATGTCATAAGCGTTACCGGGGCATAGCGTATGGTAGATCCGATCTTTTTCCCCAATCCGGTTCAGCCGGTAAAGTCCGACAGGACAACACCTCAAAAAAACAGTGGCACAGGCCAGGTATCCGGACCGTCTTTTGCATCCGTTCTGGATTCAAAACTCCCGGTCCAGGGAGTGAAATTTTCACAGCATGCCCAGGATCGTCTCAAGGCTCGCAACATAACCTTTTCCGCCAGTGATCTTGCCAATCTGGAGGGTGCCGTCAATAGTGTGGCCCAGAAAGGCGGCAAGGACTCGCTGGTCATGATGGGGGATGCGGCCCTGGTGGTAAGTGTCAAAAACCGCACCGTGGTAACTGCCATGGACCGGTCACAGATGAAGGGCAATGTTTTTACCAACATTGATTCAGCGATAATTATTTAAGAACGCAGCAGGGCTGGTCCTCCGTGAGGAAGCCCTCGAAACGCCGATCGATTGACGCGTTTCACACAACTTAAACACTCTCACACGCAAGGAGGCAACATAAATGAGTATTACATCAGCAATGTATACCGGCGTCAGTGGCCTGTTGGCCAATGCCGAAGGCATCAACGTGATCGGCAACAACTTGGCAAATGTCAACACCATCGGATTCAAGGGTTCCCGCATGCTTTTTTCCGACATGCTCTCCACTTCGATAGGGAATAATTCCCAGATTGGTCACGGCACCCAGATACAGAAGGTCGATAACGTTTTTTCACAAGGTTCTCTGGAATCCACCACCAGTGCCACCGACCTGATGATTCAGGGTGACGGATTTTTCGCGCTAGCTGGGCCAAGTGCCGCCCTAGGCACGGCAGTAGCACCGGCCAATGCATATTACACTCGGGCAGGCTCATTCCGGCTTGATGATACCGGATTGGGGCTCGTTAATCCCGACGGATATAAAGTACTTGATACCGCCGGCATGCCCATCAGTTTCCAAGCTACATACACCCCGGCAAGTGGTACTGCGCAAAACTTCCAGAAGGTAGTCGGAGTGGATTCAACAGGTGCCATCTCTCTGCTGTACGCGGATGCGTCAGGCAACTCATCGACGGTTTATTACGCGGGCAATGGCACCCCTCCAGTTGCGGCCGGCGCGGCAGGAATTGTCAAGATCGCCGAAACGAACGTGCCTAATCCGGCTGGAATGGTCAAACAGGGGAAGACGCTCTTCACGCTGACCGCCCAATCAGGAGCGCCGACCGCATTTACCTCTGCCAACGGCACTAATGAAACATTGCTCTCCAACAGTCTTGAACTTAGTACTGTTGACATGGCATCTGAGTTTGTGAATATGATCACCACGCAACGAGCCTATTCTGCCAACTCCAAAACCATTACCACTGCGGATGAGATGACCCAGGAAGTTCTGAATCTCAAACGGTAATTTCTTGCGAAACAGACAGTAGGAGCGGAGGTGTTCCCCGGTTATCACGGATGCACCTCCGCATCCGTTTAAATGATTGTAAAATCATTGAAATCGTTATACAAAGTTTATCACGAACAAATGTGTTGAATTTATTACCATCTATGGAGGAACGGCATGGCCAAGGACGAACAGGCACCTGCGGAAGCTGAAGGTGGCGGCGGCAAAAACAAGTTATTTATTATCATCAGTGCTGCCGTGGCTGTGGCGGTTATTTTGGGTGTCGTGGCATTTATGCTAATGGGCAAGGGCGACAAAAAAGATAAAGACAAGGAAGAAACCAAGACCGAGGCAAAAGCTGAAGGCGGTCATGGTGGCGCAGCGACCGGCAAGGAAGGGGCGGCTGCCACTACCAACATATATCCTCTGGAACCGTTTATCGTCAATATTTACGATGGGCAGGAACTGCGTTATCTGAAGGTCAAGGTGGAGATGGAAATGTCCACTGCGGTCAAGGGAGATCTTGATGCACGGCTTGCACCGATGCGGGACGCCATACTGGTGCTGTTGAGTTCCAAAACCTTGCAGGATCTTCAGGATCTTCAGGGTAAGAACCAGCTCAAGGAGGAAATCCTGGTTGCAATCAACAAGATTATTACACCGGCCAAGATAAGTAAGATCTATTTTACCGATTTTGTTGTCCAATAAGAACGCCTCCGGATCAGAATGGAAAAAATCCTTACTAAAGCAGAGATCGAAGCGCTCCTTAATGCTGTATTCGATGGCCGTATAGAGCCTGAGAAGGAGCTGGCCAAGGCAGAGGGGAGCGTGGTTACCTACGACCTCTTCAATACCGAGGCTCATAAGGGTTTTGTCCCTAACCTGGACATCATCTACGACAGCTATATCCGTTATAACCGGGTCAGTCTCTCCAACCGCCTGCGCAAGGTGGTTGAGATCAAGAAGATCGGCGCGCGTTCCTACAAATTCGACGACTTTATCCAGACGCTTCCCTCTCCGGTTTGCATGGCTATTTTCAAGATTGATCCGCTTAAAGGAGCGGCGTTGATTTCCTTTGATAGTACATTGGTGCTGTCATTGGTGGACAGCCTCCTGGGGGGGACCGGCGTAAGCAATGTTTCCTTGGCCAACCGGATGTTTACCTCCATTGAACTGCGGCTGATGGAGAAAATTGTAAAAGATATCCTGCAGGATCTGGAAAAAGCCTGGGCGCCGCTTTATGCAACTCACATGGGCCTGTTGCGCATGGAGATGAATCCCCGGTTGATCAACATTGTGCCGCCCGAGTACCAGATCGTGACCATGTCGCTCAAGATCCAGATCGAGGATATTTCGGGCAACATGGTTTTTGCCATTCCCTACATGACGATTGACCCTATTCGGGACAAGCTCAAGGCAGGGATGCAGTTTGACCTGATGGCCATCGATCCCCAGTGGTCCTCCCGTCTTTCGTCCGAGCTCATGGAAGCTCCTCTCGAAATTATTGTTGAGATGGGTAACGCCGGCATCACGCTCCGGGAACTTCTTGATCTGGCGGTGGGTGACACGATCATGCTTGACAAGCCCTGCTCCAGCGAATTACAGGTCAAGATCGAGGGCACGACAAAATACGTTGGCATTCCCGGCATCCGTCATGGAAACAGGGCGATACAGATTAGCGCGATAAGCGACAAAGGGGGCAGAGGTGAGTGACAA
>WSSedB1CaDRAFT_10000558_pt1 | contig 15828 bp, 14 predicted proteins | sample WetSurSB1Cattail_FD_9460 | JGI IMG/M metagenome (IMG submission 9460)
GATTTCCTTATATCCATAAAGCCGGCACAACCCACGGATCTTATTTTCCACATAATTCCATTGGCTGACTGTATCCGGCAAAATGTCCTTTGTCCCACGAGGACCATTCGTCAACATCAAAAAATTCCTCCTATACACCGTACACTTCACGAAGCAAAGACGCACGCCGTTCTATATATTTATCTACACTTGAAAGATATGTAAGCAGATCCTTGGCATTAAAGGATGTCTTCAACCGATGTTCATTAAAATCCACGATCTTGCTGGCCGCGGCCCCCCCGATTCCCAGGATAGTCTGATGTTCCTCCATAATCTGGATATTATACATCCCCTCTGCTCCCGGCCGACAACAACCGACATTCTCCAGCTGGCCACTCATATATCCCTGCCGATATAAATAGTAAGGACGCATACCAAGTTTCCCGATATAACACATAGCCATCGAGAACATGCGCTGCGTCACCTCATCACCCGGCAGCTCAATTTCATCCAGATGCAGTTTTAGACGTGAACCCCGCTTGAGTGCCAACGCATGCAGTGTGATATCATCCGGCTGCAATGCCGAAACCTTCTGCATGCTATCCTCTACATCCTCAACCGTTTCACCCGGCAATCCCAGGATAAGATCCATATTAATCTGCGGAATTCCAGCTTCACGCAAATCATAGAACATCTGGACAATATCCTCTGGCGTATGGCTGCGCCCAATGCGTTCCAAAGTCCTTTGCTGCATAGTCTGTGGATTTACACTCACACGGTTTACACCGAGCTCAACCATGCAGGCAATCTTCGCAGGCGACATACTGTCCGGACGTCCTGCTTCCACTGTAAACTCCACAGTAGAGGCTCCATAAAACGCCTCATGCACCCTATGCAGCATATCTGAAAAATATGCATCCGGCAGACTTGTCGGTGTTCCGCCGCCAACATAGATATTCTGCACCTTTAAACCATAAGTCTCTATTGCCTGGCACACCGAAGTCAGATCCTTTTGCCAGGCAGACATAAATTCATCCAGTTTTTCCCTGCCTGGTAATACATATGCAGGAAAAGAACAATACAGGCACCGTGACAAACAAAACGGAATCCCTACATAGATACTGATTGTCTTTTCATCCGAAGATGCTAAGAACGGACGCTGCCGAAAGGCCATCTGCGTTATACATGCAGCTTTTCCCTGGCTTACAGCGTAATCACGCATCAATCGTAAACGGATTTCCTCTTCCCCCATACCCTGGCGTATATAACGGTGTACGATCTTTGTAGGCCTGACACCGTTAAAAATCCCCCATGGAACCGGTTCCATAGAAAAATGCTCACAAAAAAGACGATAGAGATTGAGCTTTATGAGCCGATGTATGGCCGCTCCCTCTCTCTCATCTGCTCCTGCTTCATCCGAGCAGCTGAAAGACAGCTCTTCCCCATCCGCCTTCATAACCGAGAGCTTCGTCAAAACAAATGGCCGCCCATCGGTCCGCAAAGTATTTTCCACCATTAGAAGATCATAGTCCGTTTCATTACTGTCCACGACCTCAATCCTGAACAGCATCAGGATTTCCCGGACGATTTTTACGATAATTTCCTCTTCACTATTTAAATAAAATTCCTTTACCCTCAATATTTATTGGCACTCCTTGCAATAACCGAAAAACTTTACCTGATGATCTACGATCTTGAAACTGCATTTCTCGGAAATATCCTGTTCCAAATCTTCAAGTAGATCATCAGAAAACTCAATAACCTTGCCACATTTCAGACATATCAAATGATGATGCTGATGTGTTTCCGGATCCATTTGCTTAACCTCGTAACGGCTGCAGCCATCACCAAATTCCATCTTCTGCAAAATACCAAGCTCATTCAACAGCTCCAAACTGCGATACACCGTAGCCAAGCCAATTTCCGAATGGCTGTTGCGCAAAATAGCATGGACATCCTCCGCGCTTAAATGCTCCCCGGAACGATCAAGGAAAATCTGCAATATATGCTGGCGCTGCGGCGTCAGCTTATGCTGGCGTTCTTGCAAACGCTGTTTTAAGTCTCCCAATGTAAAATTAGCCGACATACCCACATACCCTTTCCTAAAGACTATTCAAATATCTTTATTGTACCCTAATTGATATTTAATTGCAACATAAAAGCATACCGCCACGTGATTCTGCGTGCCTCTATAACCATAATGCTGCAATTACCACATATACCAACTAAGCCAATCGCCAAAGTCCCGCCAGTATAAAAGAACTTAATGCACGCTGCTTCTGCGTCATTTGTACAGCTCAACCGGACACTCATACATAACAAAAAACCTGCAACCATTATGATTACAGGCCTGCTATATTGCAAGAATCACTTACCCACAAAGATACAGCAAAAAATTCATCTTCACATACTCAAATATGGATTATGTCTACGTTCCTGGCCTATACTTGTCGAGGGCCCATGCCCTGGATACACCATCGTCTCATCCGGTAAAGGAAGCACTTTTTCCTTCAAAGCGCTGATGAGCTGCTCTGCGGATGCCCCTGGAAAATCACAACGCCCTATAGAGCCTGAAAACAACGAATCTCCACTAAATAGCATACCTCCGCCCAAAAGGCAGATTCCGCCGGGCGAATGTCCTGGCGTATGCATTACTGAAAAACGGCTGTCTCCAAAAGCAACTATGTCCCCATCCGCCAAAAACCCATCCGCTGGTTTTGAGATAGCAGGAACTCCCATATAAGCTGAAAAATTTTCCTTTAGATCTGCGAGCATGTACGCATCCGCCTGATGTATAAACAATTTTGCGCCTGTTGCTTCGCGCAAAGAATCATTGGCACCGATATGGTCTCCGTGTCCATGGGTATTCACGATTGCCACGACATGGATATCTTTCGCAGTTATATACTGCAGAATATCCGCTACATCCCCGCCCGGATCTATCACCAGACCTTCCTTGGTATTTTTTTCCCAGAGTACATAGCAATTGACCCCCAGCGGGCCAACCTCAAAGCTCTGCATTTCTATCATCATAATCAATCCTCTTTCATACTTGCTGCAAGCGAGCGTGATACACTATAAACATCCTTGATTCTCCGCATCTTTGTCATAAGCTGAGAAACCTGCTGGGAATTCCGCACTGCCAGCCCCATAATGACAACAGAAGTTTTATTGTGCATGTTTGCCTTGGCATTAATCGAGCTTATATTAATCTTCATCTCGGAAGGCACCGCCAACAGATTCGTGAGTACACCGCTTTTATCATTACAAACGATTTCAATTTGCACAGTATATACCTTATCAAGCCCAATATCCCAATTTACCTCAATGACACGCGCCAGATCATTCTCATTATTGAGCACATTGGGACAGTCTGCACGGTGCACGGATACACCGCGTCCACGCGTAATATAGCCAACAATCGGATCTCCCGGAATCGCATTGCAGCAACGTGCCAGACGTACAAGCAATCCACCCTCACCCTCTACGAGAATTCCGTGGCTGGTTTTTTTCGTCTCGCCCTGATGCGGCTTTAATTCCTCCAGCATTTTTGAAACATCCGGTGGTGTCGTACGCTGCAATTCCTTCTTATGCATCTCAATGAGCTTTGACAAAATACCGCTGAAGGTAATACCACCATACCCAAGAGATGCGAGCAAGTCTTCCTCATTCTGGATATTGAGTTTCTGCGCTATGGTCTTCAGCCGTTCCTCCTTGAGCAGCTCTTTAGGTTCATAGCCTAAACGTTTTGCTTCTTTTTCTATAAGCTCCGTACCACGCTGGACATTTTCCTCCCGCTTCGCTTTCTTGAACCAGGAACGTATTTTGTTTCTCGTTTCCGAGGAAGCAACTATGTTCAGCCAGTCGGGACTCGGCCCGTTATTCGCCTTATTCGTAACGACAGAGACGATATCGCCGTTCTTCAGTTTATATTCGAGTGGTACCAGCTTTCCATTCACCTTTGCACCTACACAATGATGCCCCACCTCTGTATGAATGCGATAAGCAAAATCGATTGGTATGGAACCCTTCGGCAGATCAATGACATCTCCCTTCGGCGTAAACACAAAAACTTCATCAGAAAACACATCTACCTTGAGTGCCTCAAAATACTCCCGCGGATCCGTCAGCTCCTGCTGCAGGTTCACAACCTGACGCAGCCATGAAAGTTTCTGGTCATAGGCATCACCCGCGCCGACGCTCTTACCGGCTTCCTTGTATTTCCAATGTGCAGCTACACCATATTCCGATACCTGATGCATGGTAAAGGTACGTATCTGTATCTCCAGTGGATATCCTTTGGTCATAACCGTCGTGTGCAGAGATTGATAACCATTTGATTTTGGCATAGCAATATAATCCTTAAAACGTCCCGGTATTGGTTTCCACATCGCATGAATGATTCCCAGCACACCGTAACAGTCCTTTACCGAGTCCACGAGCACACGCACTGCTGATAAATCATATATCTCACTGATATCCTTATTATCGCGCTTCATTTTGCGATAAATACTGTAAAAGTGCTTAGCCCGACCCTTGATTTCCGCCCGCATATTGGATTTTTCCAACTGCCTGCTTATTTGTTCGATAGAATCGTCAATAAAGACCTGACGTTCCTTGCGCTTTTGTTTTACGCTTTCAACCAGTTCGTAATAGGTTTCCGGCTCAAGATATCGCAGGCACAAATCTTCCAGTTCCCATTTGATATTCGATATGCCAAGCCGATTGGCCAGCGGTGCATAGATTTCAATGGTTTCCTTGGCAATGCGTTTCTGCTTATCTTCACGCATAAATTTCAAAGTCCGCATATTGTGCAGCCGATCTGCCAGCTTAATAAGAATTACGCGAATATCCTTAGCCATGGCCAGGAAGAGCTTGCGATAATTTTCCAGTTGCTGCTCTTCCTTTGATTTATATTCGATGCGGCCAAGCTTGGTAACACCATCAATGAGCATTGCCACCTCTTCACCAAAAAGGTCCTTCATCTGTTCCTGTGTATAAGTCGTATCCTCCACCACATCATGCAAAAGGGCAGCTGCAATCGTCGCATCATCAAGCTGCAATTCCGTCAGAATCTTGGCAACACTAAGTGGATGAATGATATATTCCTCTCCGGACACACGTTTCTGCCCTGCATGTGCCGCATGCGCCACATCATAAGCCTTGCGGATAAGCTCCGCATCTGCATCCGGCTGGTATCTCCTGAATGCTGCGATAATATCTCCAATTGTCACAGTCGTATAATCTTTATCATTCATCTCGTTCAACCCCACTGCACTAAGATAAGCTATTGCATAGATATTCTTATTATAACATCTATTTAAATATTATCTATTTTTCTTTTTATAAATTCAACATTTTTCCTGTGTCCCCTGCCGATACACAGCAGATGCCATCAAATTGAGCTTTTCCTTGGGTGGTGGACTCATAATATAGTCGCCGTCCTTCATCTGCTGTAAGAGTCCCAATTCCTGGAAAACCTCCAAGCCTATGTTCATCGTATAAAATGAAATATCCGGCTGCTGCCGTCGACATTCCGCTACCAGAGCATCCGTATTGCCTGTTATTTTTCTCTTTGTATCCTGCACGTGACGTAAAAACAAATAAATTCCCCCAAGCTCTTTACGCGTTGGAAACTGCGTTCGCTGCGATGAAGGCAGAATATCCTGCAGCTTGCATTGCAAATACTGCCGGCCATTCCATTCGTTTATTTCCGGAGAATATGCAATATCTACAGGCTTCTGATTCACAAGTGCAGCCTGTTCACTCATATTCCAGCCGATTGCCGTGAGACGTGATGCCGGCACCTCTATCTGAAAACGCAGATGCTGTCCCTGCGCTCCCATTCCTTTTGCATAACTGCCACGTACATCCCGACAGCAAAATAAGGGGCGCGGATTCCCCGCACCAAAAGGCTCCAACAGCTCAATCTCATGGATAAACGCAAAATCCACTGAATGCACGGGCAGCTCCGCCTCAATAATCACCGAAGGGATATAATCCTCCGGGCTTAAATGGTTTACAGCATAAGCATCCATGGCCTCGCGCAGAGCATCTATATTCTCTGCCGTTACGCTCAGCCCCGCTGCCTGCGCGTGGCCACCAAAACCAAGCAGCAAATCTCCGCAGGCTGCCAGAGCATCATACATATGAAAGCCCTCTATACTGCGGCAGGATCCCTTGCCTATACCATCCTGCACTCCAATGACTACAGTCGGACGATAATATTTTTCTACAATACGTGAAGCAACAATGCCTATAACACCGGGATGCCAGCCTGCACCTGAAAGCACCAGTACGTGTACCTTCGACATATCAACATCCTGGAGCTGTTTTTCTGCCAGCTCCAATATAGCATGCTCCAACAACTGTCGCTGCGAATTTTCCTCATTCAGTTCCAACGCCAGCGCATCCGCCTTGCCGCGTTCTGCGGCAAGCAACAGTTCAGCTCCCTTGGCCGCCGTTCCTATACGTCCCGCTGCGTTTAGCCGGGGAGCAAGCGCAAAACCTATATGCTCTGTACTAATCTTTTTCCCCTCAAGCCCCGCTGCCGAAATAAGCGCCAGCAAACCGATGAGCTCCGTTTGCTGTATCTGGGCCAGGCCCAATTTCACAATGTGACGATTTTCTCCCAAAAGCGGTACAACATCAGCAATGGTACCCAAAGCAACAATCTCTAAATCTTCCGTAAAATCAACATCCTGCATTTTTTTCCACAACGCCTGACATAACTTAAAAGCTACACCAACCCCGGCGAGATTCTTATCCGGATAATTGCAGTCCTCCCGATGTGGATCCACCACTGCCAGAGCCTGCGGCAAATCTTTTTGCGGCAAATGGTGATCGGTAATCACAATATCAAGTTTGCCGATCATAGCAGCTGTTTCCTGAATTGCAGAAATACCACAATCCACAGAAATCAATAATACAGCTCCCGCATCACTTAAATGTTGGAGAGCCTTCGTATTAAAACCATAGCCCTCCGTCTGACGATTTGGAATATAATATTCTACATCCGCCCCCAAAGAAGAAAGGTTTCTCATAAGTAACGCTGTAGCGGTAATGCCATCTACGTCATAATCACCATATACCACAATTTTTTCCCGTTGTGCAATCGCCTGACAAATACGTTCTACAGCCTTATCCATATCCCTTAGCAAAAAGGGGTCATGAAAGGCCTGCTTCTCAGGATTCAGAAACTCCTTTGCTGTATCCGCGTTTTTTATGCCCCGGTGCAGCAACAGCCCGGCTACTATATGGGAAATCCCAACTTCTGCAGCCATCCTGTCGGCTGCCTTCTCATCCGTTTCCATCACTTTCCATTTTTTCTGCATATTTATCTCCCAATTCTATATATCAGCCGAAAAGCAAACAGCACAGACAAATAAACCCGTCTGTGCTGTTCACACTTAAGATTCCAGGCAATCCGCCCGATAATTATTTAGCTGCAACGGCTCTTCTCTTGTTTTCACGCCTTTGTTCAGCCCAATTGCGGAAAACAATCCAAAGCGGGCTGGCAATAAAAATAGAAGAGTAGCACCCACAAGCAAAGCCTACCAGCAGCGCAAAGGAAAAATCCTTTGTCGTGTCGCCGCCGAAAAAATAAAGTGCAAAAGTCGTAAAGAGTACCGTTGAAACCGTATAGATGGAACGCGTAAGCGTCTGGTAAATACTGCGGTCCACCAATTCTACAATGTCACCGTTACGCCTGAAATGCAGTTTCAGGTTTTCCCGGATACGGTCAAAGATAACGACCGTATCCGTCATGGAATAACCGACAATCGTAAGTATTGCGGCTACAAAAGACACATCGATCTGGCGTTGCGTAAGCGAAAACACACTCAGCACAACCAGCACATCATGAATAAGCGCACAAATAGCAGCAATGGCAAATCGGAATTCAAAACGATAGGAAACATACAGTACGATCAGCAGCCATGACAACACCGTGGCCCATACACCCTGCATCAGCAACTCCGACCCCATAGTCGCGCCGACCTTTTCCTCCCGCAAAACCGTATAATTACCCAGCTGCTCCTTGAGAGAAGACATAACCTGCTTTCTCTCGTTCTCCTGCAAATCCACCGTACGGATCATGATCTGCTGCGCAGCCACATCATCGCTGTTGTCTCCGGAAAGCTGTATGGTAGAGTTATCAAGCTGATACTCTTTCATAACATCACGAACCTGCGTAATCCCTACCGGCTGCTCAAATTTCATCTCTATAATCGTCCCGCCGGTAAAATCTATACCAAAATTAAAGCCTTGGACAAACATTGAAATAATGCCTGGTATGATAATAAGCAAGGAAAGTGTATACCATATCTTGCTGTTGCCAACAATATCGAACTTACGCATTCTGAGTCACTTCCTTTGCTTTTGAAGCTCCGTAAATATGCGGGTTTTTGAACAAATTTGCAGCAAACAACAAGCGCAGCATATACTGCGTAAAGGTTGTTGCTGTAAACAAGCTAAAAAATGTACCTATGCCAAGAGTAATGGCAAAACCCTTAATCGAGCCTGTCCCGCTGAAGAAAAGAACCATGGCCGCTATAATCGTTGTCATATGCGAATCGAGGATTGTCATAAATGCTCTCTTATATCCTGCCTCCATGGAAAGCCGCAGGGATTTTCCATTGCGATATTCCTCCTTGAAATGCTCGAATATAAGTACATTTGCATCGACTGCCATGCCTATAGACAAAATAATACCCGCCACACCCGGCAGAGTCATCGTTGCCTCGATGAATTTAAGCATCGCCAACAACATAAGTACATAAGCCATGAGCGTTACATCCGCTATAAAACCCGGCAGACGATAAAACAGCAACATGAACAAAATAACCGCACCAATTCCAATGGCAAAAGCAAATTCACTCTTGTCCTTGGAATCTTGTCCAAGTGTCGGTCCTACCGTACGCGTCTCAATGATATTCACTTTGACCGGCAAAGAACCGCTGCGAAGGAGTACTGCCAATTGCTGCGCTTCCTCCAAAGTTTTTTGTCCGGTAATCTCCGCCTTGCCGCCGGTTATAGGCTCCTTGACATTTGGCGCCGTAAGAACCTCCCCATCCAGCAGGATTGAAATTCTTTTACCAACATTTTTTGTTGTAAGCGCGGCAAATTTCTTCCCGCCTTCCTCGCTGAACTCGAGATTGACGACATTTTGCTGATTTTGCTGATTGGTAGATGCCTGTGCATCCTTTAAGTCCGTACCGGTAAGCACCGTATTGCCAGCCTCATCCTGAAATTCAAGCATAGCCGTTTTGCCAATGACCTGAATCGCCTTGTCCGGATCCTTTACACCCGGCAGTTCAATAATAACACGCCGTTCTCCCTGACGCTGTACAACTGGCTCGGTAAGCCCCAGTTCGTTTACACGTTTCTCCATGATTTTCACTACCCGGTTCATTGCATCATCATTTACTGTAGCTTCCGAAGTATCCTCGGCTTCCAGTACAACATGCGTACCACCCTGAAGATCAAGTCCCTGCTTTATCGAATACGCCAGCGGCGACACAAAATAAAGGAACAAGCCGACAATCGCCGCAACAAGTACCAGAAGTTTTAAAAAACTGTCTTTTCTCAACTACTTCAATCCTTTCTAAAATATTTCTTTTATGACCTTAGCAGCTTACAGAAAATCATTTTTCTTTCTGTAATCACAGCATCCATATAGCAATCATGCTCCTCCACAGGAATTTTCTCGGATATTTGGCAACTGAAAGCCACAGCTGCACGATAAGCATTGTCTGCCTGCGCGAGAAAGCGATCATAATATCCCCCGCCCATACCAAGCCGCCCTCCTTTGCTGCTGAAAGCCAGTCCAGGAATAATGGCGCAATCAATATGCTTCGGCGATACAAACTCACGCCAGGCAGCATCTACCGTCAAAATTCCAAAACGATCCGGAACCAATGCCTCCATAGACGGCAGTCGAACTGCCTCCATAACGCCCGCCTCGACAATAAAAGGCAGGCAAACCTCTCTGCCTGCCGCCAGGGATTGCTCGAAGATATCCCTTGTCTGTACTTCATCCTCCAACGCAGCATAACAAAAAACGCAGCCGGCTTTTATATAAAAAGGCGCAGAACAAAGCTGACGCACAATACAATCACTATAGGATAATCTCTCCTGTACAGAAAGACTCCGTCGAATGGCAAGCATCCGACGGCGCATTTCCCTTTTGGCTGTCAAAGCAGCCATGTCAGGCATTTTTCTCTTCTGTAGCATTCGCATTAATAGAGGAACGAGCTACCTCGATTTCAACACGCTCAGCAATCTTAAGCTTGACTATCGTTTCCTTAATATCGATAATCTCTCCGTAAATACCGCCAACCGTCATGACGCGGTTTCCTTTTTTCAGGCTGTCCAACATAGCCTTACGACGCTTCTGTTCTTTTTTCTGCGGCCGATAAAGCAAAAAATAAAAAATCGCGATCATAAGCACTATAGGCCCATACGTACTCAACATTGCTATACCCTCTGACTCCATACTACACATTCCTCTTTTCTTACTACTATACTTAATCAATTTATCTAAATTCGACGCAGTACATAAATATCCTCTTATTTTTTAGCATTCATCTGATAATTTGCCAAAAAGTCAATCCGGAATTTCGTAAAACGTCCTTCCATTATGGACTGCCGCAAACACCGCATAAAATCTTGCAAAAAATAGAGGTTATGCAGCGATAACAACCGCAAACCAAAAATCTCTCCAGCCCGCACAAGATGACGAATATACGCTCTCGTATAATGATTGCGGCAAGCATAACAGCCGCACCCATCTTCAAGCGTATGAAAATCCCTCGTATATTCCGCATTCTTCATAATCAATCTGCCGTTCCAGGTCATTGCCATACCATTTCTCGCCACACGCGTCGGAAAAACACAATCAAACATGTCAATGCCGTGTAATACGCCTTCTACCAGACAATCCGGCGTACCCACTCCCATAAGGTAACGCGGTTTATTCTGTGGAAGTAAAGCTACGGTGTGTTCCAATAACTCATACATAAGCTCCTTCGGCTCCCCCACACTAAGCCCGCCAACAGCATACCCCGGAAAATCCATTTCTATAAGAGCCTTCGCACTCTGCGTACGTAAATCCTTATACATTCCACCCTGTACAATCCCAAAGAGCCCCTGGTCCTCACGCGTAAGCGTATCCTTACAACGCTGAGCCCAGCGCGTAGTACGCTCCATAGATTTCTGCACATACTCATAATCCGCCGGATAAGGCGCACATTCGTCAAAAGCCATCAGAATATCCGAACCAAGATCCATCTGTACCTTAGTTGCAACCTCAGGAGAAAGAAATTTCTTCGAACCGTCAATATGCGAACGAAAAGTTACTCCCTCCTCGGTAATCTTTCTGAGATCACCGAGGCTGAACACTTGAAATCCTCCACTGTCCGTTAATATAGCACGGTCCCAGTTCATGAACTTATGCAGACCTCCGGCTTCCCGAATAAGCTCCGGGCCCGGCCGCAAAAAAAGATGATACGTATTGCTCAGGATAATTCCCGCACCCAAATCTCTCAACTCATCCGGGGACACCGCCTTTACTGAAGCCTGTGTTCCCACCGGCATAAAAATTGGTGTAGGAAAGCTCCCATGCGGTGTATGTATAATACCTGCACGAGCTCCTGTCACGGGATCCTGCTTAACTAATTCGTAGGTTATTGCTGGCAAAATAAAATCCTCCTGTGAAATTTTTTACGATATCGTCGCATAGGCAGCATAAAGAGTACCATAGCACTCTTTTGCCTGCCCGCATTACATTCTATCATTATATTTATACGTATTACAAACTTTTTCTGCATTGAGAATATAAAGCAGGCCAGGTTACTGCCATACATACGACACTTTGATGTAGGCATTATAGCTATGGGATCATATGCATCAACTGCACCTGAGCACTTGCCATCCTTAGAAATGTATTTATCCAAACAATAGCCTACCATACCTGATGAATACGCGTCAATGCAATCTGCATTTTTACAAATTGTCTTTTAACAATATAAAACCCTGTTCTTATATTGTTTTTATACTTAACGGTTGTGGATGCGAAATGCAGCTTCTCTGCTATCCTCACTTTATTTTCTTTATTTCTTATCAACCGTTTTGGGAGGATCTAGCTGCACCAGATATTCCGCCGGGATATCTGGTGCCTTTGGGAAAAGCTTTTTATACAAACGATAATTTTCCAGCGCATGCGCTTTCTCTCCCATCTCATCGTAAAGATCAGCCATCAACTTATAGGCATCTGGCAGCTTATCCCTGAGCTGAATTGCCTGCTGACAATCCTGGAGTGCCGCCTGACGATCTCCTTTTGCCCGGTACGCATCCGCGCGATTCAAATAATTATATGGATTCTTTGCATCCATTTCCAATGCCTTATTGCAATCCGCTATAGCCTCTGTATATTTTCCCAGCATAGCCTTGCCACGGCCACGAATGGAATAATTCTCCGCCATATTATCCTGATGCTCACAAGCAAAAGCCCGATTGACTTCAAAAATCCCCAACTCCGGCAGTCCCAAGTCAATATAAGCATCGCCATTCATCCGCATCATTTTGACGTTTGCCCGGCTTGTCTGCTTATTTTTTTCCTGGAGCTTATCCAGTTCATCCCGCCGCCCCTTTTCAGCCTTCTGCTGCACGATGCGCGCCCCGGTTGCGGATTCTGCAGTATAAGCCTCTGTCACCAGCTGCTGCAGCAAATCCTCAGCATGATTTGCTGCGACAAAATCCTTCAGCATATTGTACACCCTGCTGTCCGTCAAATAAGTAATATGTCCGGTTGCGCCTGTCTGGAAACACCAATCGGCAAGCTGTGTATAATCATGAAAGGCCTTTGCCAGACCTCCGGCAATAAAATAGGCATTTTCAGCAGTATTATCATACTCCTCCGTTGTCCAATGCGCCGTGAGCAAAGGCTTTCCATCAATATCAATCTCCCGCCGGTTTTTGACTGTCACATGCCCGCAGCTATAGTCTGTCAAAAGCTGCATTAAGCGGATTTCACGATTATTTGTATCCGGATGATCATATGGATCATAGACCTCAAAATAACTTGATAAATTTGTTTCGTAATACTGCATATGTGCCATTGCTGCCGCACTACCACCCGGGTTGAACCCTGCACTCGCAAGCAGATAAAAACCCCCTTCATCTGCTTCATACTCCGTCGGTAACGTGACATTTTTGGCAATCGAATAATCCGCAAGTGCTGCCATTACATTTCCATCCATGGCATTTGTCGTCATATTCAAAAATCCCATGCCATAATACGTAGCAACGGCCTTCGCGTAGTTATGCGCACTATGCTGTCTGAGTCCATGCGTCATTTCATGGCCAAGCACCGCCGCCAGCTCATCCGGATTACACCCGAGGCCTCGAACCAACCCACGGTTTACACTGATATAATTTGTTGGATAACAGCATGCATTAAAATCATCCTTATTATTTACCGCCCAGCGAAACGGCAGCGAACGTGCATCCAATACATAAGCACCATGCTCTGCCAGCTGCCGCATGACCTGATCCGTAAGCTGCTTATCCAGCGTATTTTCATCTACGCCATGCGTCTTCATATCTTCCTGCAGCGTTTGTATCTGACAATAAGCATCATTACCCAGACTTAAAATCTCATGCAGGCAAGCGGAATAGGTCCCCGCTACTCCCAGAAGCTCTGCCGAAGCCAGCCAGGCATCCCCCGCAGCAAAAGCCCGCGGCCCACCAAAAGGCAATATTGCCAGCAATGCAGCCAATACAAAAATCATACTGCCTTGCCACAGTAAATACCCTTTGCGCTTCTTGCTCTCAACCATACTGCTTCGTCTTCTTTCCGCTAAAATCAAATTTTATTATATCACAAATACCGCTCAATATATGAAGCGCTCGCACCTGTATGTAGCAGGACACTCCCAATAGAAAAGTCTGCCTTTATCCAGTCGGTTCTCACTGGAAATGAGCTAAATTGAACTTTCTAAAAGAAAAAATAACAGCAATCCATTTTACAAGCTCAATAACCATGGCACAGTATTTCAGCTATAGCGTCTCTATCCTGGCCTCATGCTCCTCATTGAGCAATATCCGGTAGTCAGCGAAATCTCGTGCAAATGTCTTGTCATGCGTTGATATAATAAGCGTTTTTCCTGATTTTTTCAACGCCTTTAAAAAATCAACAAGCCAAAGCTGTGTCTTCTCATCGAGCGCGCTTAGCGGCTCATCCATCGTCCAAATCTCAGGATTCATAGTAAGAATTGCGGCAATCGCCGTCTTTTTCTTCTCACCGCCACTCAAATAATATGGAGCCCGCATACGCAGGTTTTCAAGGTGCAACAAAGCAATAGCATCTTCAACGCGTCGCAGGACTTCCTCCTCCGGCAATCCCATCTGCTGCGGACCAAAAGCCAGCTCTTCCTCAACGCTGCCGCAAAAAAGCTGTACATCGGGATTCTGCCATACAAAACCGACCTTTTGATGATACCATTTCGAATATTTGTGTTCGCGCATCAGTTTCTCCGTAATCTCGCGGCCATAGAACAGGTACTTTCCCTGACCCGGATAAATAAGTCCATTGAGTATTTTTAAAATTGTCGACTTACCTGTACCATTCGGCCCCGCCAGTAATACCGCGTCACCGGGTTGAATGGTAAAATTCACATGCTGCAGTACAGGTATGCGCTCATAAGCGTAGCATACATCCTGAAATTCAATCATAAAAAAGCCCCTTCTATATAGGAATAAACCAGAACAAGCACGCTTGCCGAAACAAGAAGAAGTGCATCCTGCACCTGCCAGCGTTTCCCGGAAAATACGGGATAGTCGCCCGTAAAGCAACGACAGATCATCGCCCTGTACATCTCCTCCGACATTTCACGTGATTTAAGGAAGGTCACGCCCAGCACACCTGAAAAGGCCTGCTTCTTCATAGGATTTCGCCCTACGGAACGCAGCTTCAGTGCATAGAGCATCTCCAAAGAAATCTCCCCCAAGAGCACAATGTATTTGAGCGTAATATCGAGGATTTGAATAAAAATCTGCGGCACATGAAAAACACGCAGACTCGCCGTAAGTACATGCCAAGGCAAAGATTCATTCAAAATACTCAGACACATTACAGTCAAAAACGTCTTTAACGGAATGAGCACGATTGCTGGCGCACTGCCAAGAAAAAGTGCCGGCAAAAGTACCAGCGCTGAAAACAGCATAGCCAAAAGGGCATTGCGTAATATTCGCAGGATCGTGCTGCCAGGCATAAAACATAGCAAAACAAGTTCTCCTGTCAGCACCAGCAGCAGAAATGCTCCCATACGCGTTCCCACCGTGAGGAGCACCACGATAAATACAAACAACAAACGTCCAGCAGCCAGCCCCTTGTAATTCATTACATTTTTTGCTTGTCGGCGAATATGGAGCAGCACCCCCATAAGTCGCAAAAGCGACCGGGAAATGAAAAAATCCCGATCGCCTGAAGGTTTATAATTTTCTTCCCGCATCGCCCATTCAGGAAGTTTCAGTTCGGCCATAGCTCACACTCCATGCACTGATTTCTCATAATCTATTTTATCAGAAAAGAAGGAAGATACAACCTTAAAAATTAAAATCAAAAGCGCCGTACCGATGACCGCCGACAGGATATAGCCAAATGCATCCGGTAACCCTGCCACGGAATAGTCGGGGAAAAGTGCCCCGAACGAAAAACCATTTTCCATACCAGACGGCGTATAGCCAAGTGCATGACCAACAAAATTCTGCTCCGCCAGTTCCTCCGGTTCCCATTCGCCCCAGGCTGTACCCGCAGCTAAAAGCCCTGCTGGTGTACAGACAATAAGC
>WSSedB1CaDRAFT_10000559_pt1 | contig 15823 bp, 12 predicted proteins | sample WetSurSB1Cattail_FD_9460 | JGI IMG/M metagenome (IMG submission 9460)
CGGGATACCCGGAATGATCCTGGGTATTCCTGCCTATACCGTGATGAGAGTTTTTGCAAGGGAGTTCTTTTATAATTTCAAAGCGGTTCAGAAAATAACATCCGGTCTTTCTGCTGAAAATATAGGAAGTAAACCCCAGATGCCATTTAAAACCAATGATGGAACATCGTCGGAGTAATTTCTGCATAATAACCGTTTAATTTTTTCATATCTTCAGAACAGAAACGAATAATTAAATGAAACAATATTTTTCTTTTATTAAACGGTTGTTCCATTTTTATTATGATGGATTCAGAAATATGCCAGTTTGGGGAAGGAAGGTATGGTTGATAATCATAATCAAACTTTTTATTATGTTTGTTATATTAAAAATATTTTTTTTCCATGATTTTTTAAAAACAAATTGGCCTACGAATAAAGAAAGAACTGAACATGTTCTGGATCAATTAACTAATTCATCTGACAACCATGATAGACAACATTGATTTAAGCCTTGTTGACTGGTCAAGGGCTCAATTTGCCCTGACAGCAATATACCACTGGCTATTTGTTCCTCTTACCCTGGGGCTTTCATTTATCCTGGCAATAATGGAGACAATCTATGTCAAAACAGGTAAAGAGGAATGGAAAAGAATTACACGTTTCTGGATGACTCTTTTTGGAATAAACTTCGCAATTGGAGTCGCAACAGGAATTATATTAGAATTTGAGTTCGGGACAAACTGGTCAAACTACTCATGGTTTGTTGGTGATATTTTCGGTGCACCACTCGCAGTTGAAGGTATTCTGGCATTCTTTCTCGAATCAACTTTTGTTGCCGTTATGTTTTTCGGATGGAATAAAGTGAATAAAAAATTCCATCTGGTATCTACATGGCTGGTTGCAATAGGCGCCAACCTCTCTGCACTATGGATCCTGGTTGCAAATGCCTGGATGCAACATCCTGTAGGCATGGTATTCAATCCTGACACTGCACGTAATGAAATGGTCAATTTCTGGTCAGTTTTATTTAATGAGGTTGCTGTTGATAAATTCCTGCATACAATTTCATCGGGTTTCCTGCTCGCATCTATGTTTGTTCTGGGGATAAGCGCATGGTATCTGATAAGGAAAAGGGAAGAACAGATTGCAAAAAAGAGTATTCTCGTAGCGGGTGTATTTGGACTATTATCTTCGCTTATGGTTGCTTATACAGGTGATGCGTCAGCCAGAACATTATCAAAAGTGCAACCTGTCAAATTTGCATCAATGGAGGCTCTTTATGATGGCAAAAGTAATGCCGGGCTCATAGGTTTTGGTATCCTTAAAGATGCGGATAAAAAAATTGGCGGGAAAACAGAAAAGGAATTTGCTGTTAAAATACAAATACCAGGTTTACTTTCAGTTCTGACCGGGGGCGACAGAAATTCATATGTGAAAGGACTTTCAGATCTTATTTCAGGAAATGAGAAACTTGGTCTGATCTCAACCTCTGAAAAAATTCAAAATGGAAGGTATTCCAGGGATGTACTCACGACGTATAAAAATGCAAGACTTAATAATGATTCTTCAAAGGTTGATTCATTAAAAAAGGTTTTCAATGACAATGAGTTCCAAAACAGATATTTCAGGTATTTTGGATATGCATCTGTTGATAAACCCGAGGATGTTATTCCGAATGTAACAGCTTCTTTTTATTCATTTCATCTTATGGTTATACTGGGTTTCCTGTTCATAATTATTTTTTCGGTTGCCCTCTTTCTTCTGTTTAATGGAACAATTTCGAAACGGAAATGGTTTTTGTGGATAGCCCTACTGTCAATTCCTTTACCATATATCGCCAGCGAGCTGGGTTGGCTGCTTACAGAATTAGGACGGCAACCATGGATAATTCAGGATCTGATGACCGTATCGAAAGCCGTCTCCCGAATCAGTACCGGATCGGTGATTACTACCTTCATTCTCTTTGCAATTCTCTTTACCGGGTTGCTTATTTCAGAGGTATCAATTATGGTTAAACAGATTAAAACGGGACCAAAACATTAGGAGGACAAATTTATGACAGCAATGATATCTCAACTCTTCTTGCAACACTACTGGTGGATCATAGTTTCGATTCTGGCCAGTCTGCTTGTTTTTCTGATGTTCGTTCAGGGAGGGCAATCGTTGCTCTTTACGCTTCCCCGAAACAATATTCAGAAGACAATGATTGTTAACACTTTGGGACGTAAATGGGAATTCACTTTCACAACTCTGGTAACTTTCGGAGGTGCTTTTTTTGCCTCTTTCCCTCTTTTTTATTCAACCAGCTTCGGAGGTGCATACTGGGTATGGATAGCAATTTTGTTCAGTTTTACAATACAGGCTATTGCGTATGAGTTCAGATCCAAACCCAATAATGTTCTTGGCCGGAAAACCTTCGACATGTTTTTGTTTCTGAATGGTTCATTGGGCCCTTTCCTGATAGGAGTAGCCGTTGCGACTTTTTTCACAGGAGCAATGTTCAAACTTAACATAATGAATCAGGTACGATGGGCAACTCCGTGGTATGGACTTGAAGCGTTATTGAATATCCGCAACCTTACACTTGGTTTTGCAGTATTATTTCTTGCCAGGATAAATGGGTTGTTATACATAATCAATACTATTGACGACGATGAACTGGCAGAAAGATCAGCTAAAGCATTAATCAGAAATTCTATCCCTTTTCTGATATTCTTCCTGTTTTTTGTTATTTCTCTCATTTTTTCGAGTGGTTTTGCAGCTGATCCGATAACTGGTGGTATAACAGTAGAGAAATTTAAATACATTCATAATTTTATTCAGATGCCTTTTGTAATGGTACTTTTTCTTGCAGGAGTGGTAGCCGTGCTTTTTGGTATTGGTATTACTGTCTTCAGCAAAAGCCATTCAGGGATATGGTTTACCGGTTCGGGAACGATACTCGCTGTATTCTCATTATTTATTATTGCCGGTTTCAACGGGACATCATTTTATCCTTCCCTGGCCGATCTTCAGAGTTCTTTAACAATTACCAACGCATCATCGAGCCAGTTTACTCTGAAAACAATGATGTATGTTTCATTTATTATTCCCCTGGTTCTGGCTTATATATGGTATGCCTGGAAATCGATTAATAATAGCAAAATAACCGAAGAGGAAATGAATTCGGAGGAACATAAGTATTAAAACGAAGATCAAAATTACACATTGACCTGCAGGTTCGAAGAATAACAAGACTGAAGGTCAGACAACAAGATAAAAACCAATCAGACATGTATATTTCTCAAATTCTTCAATACCTTATCTGGCCCGCTTTTATTCTGTTAAGCTGGTTCATTATCAAATACTCCTTAACGGCGTACGAAAAGAAATTTCCTGAAAAGGAATAACGGACAATCTTAAAACAAACGGGGAAGACCGGTCAGAAGAGCAGTGATAATGCCGAAGAAACAATATAAAGAGGTATTATTAGCGGAAATGCCATAATCCCAAAAACCGCGAATGCGCCCAATACCAAAACTACAAGGATATATCTTCCCTGATTCCCTTTTAATTTAAAGTTCGAAACCTTGAGAGAGAGTAATGGTATCCTGCTGACCATTAATAAAGATAATAAAAGAGTAAAGATCACGAGTAAAAACGGAGAACCTGTAAATGTATTTATCATGGACGATGAGGAATAATGTTCCGCAATAACAACCGATATTACTGCAAGTGCATTTGCCGGTATTGGTAGTCCCCTGAAAGTTGTAGCCTGTGTTGAATCGAGGTTGAAAATTGCCAGTCGTACAGCTCCGCATACAGGCATTATAGCCGGGATTAACATCAGCAATATGGTTTTTAAAACATCAGAATTATAATTAGCCGGAGCGTTCAACAAAACAGATTTACAAAACAGATTATAGATTATTATTCCGGGAGCCACTCCAAAGCTTACCACATCTGCAAGACTATCAAGTTCTTTGCCTATATCTGAGTAAGCTTTTAACAAACGTGCAGAAAAACCATCGAGAAAGTCAAAGATCATTGCTGCGAGTATGAACCATGAGGCTGTAATTAAATTGCCATTAGCCGCAAAAATAATTGCAATAAATCCACATGTCAGGTTCAGCGATGTTATAAAATTTGGAAAGTGTTTCATTGTAAATTAATATAGCTGCATCAGAAGGGAAGTAAAATTAAGATAATTTTCAGTATGACACCAGTTCGTGATGTCTTAATTCGATCGTTCTTTTATCATTTATTAGTAGATTTGTATCAAATTAGATAATATTTGGATGGTTGACTTTACAGGTATAAAAATCGCGGTTGATTTTGATGGAACAATAGTTGAACATGCATATCCCAAAATTGGCAAAGAGAAACTTTTTGCATTTCAGACACTTAAGGAACTCGACAGGTTAGGGGCAATTCTGATTCTCTGGACGATCCGGACGGGTGCTGAACTTAATGAAGCTGTTGAATACTGCAGGATGAATGGAGTTGAGTTTTATGCAGTTAATAAAAACTATCCCGAGGAAATTGTTGATGAAACAGTCAGCCGGAAGATCAATGCAGATATCTACATTGACGATAAAAATATTGGTGGTTTCCCGGGGTGGAGTGGCGTATGGCAGATACTTAAACCTTATGAAGTAGAGGAGATGGAAGCGGAAAAGAGAATTTTCTCAGCCCGGAAAAATATTTTTAAAAGGATTTTTAAATTATTAACTAGAAACGAATGAAGACTTATTATCAGAAGTATCTCATCTTTTTCTCAGTGCCGCTTCTCTTTATCTGGATATTTTCATGTTCCGGCAGATCAGGGAATGTGAAAGAAACCGGAGATCATCCCGCACTGGTACCTACCGGAGAAATCCCCTCAAAGCTAATTAAAATAGTATCGCCCGAAGAAAATTCAGGCTTCAAACTCAACCAGTCAATAAAGGTGAACATGGCACTTTGGGATGAGACAAAGGTTCCTGACTCTGTTACCATTTATTTCAACGGAAATTATATAACATCGCTAAAATCTAAACCATGGGAATATTCCATACCTTCGGTTTTCACGATAACCACGGGTAGAAAATCTTTAAAAGTAACAGCTTATAAAGGAGGTAAAACCCAGAACACTATAACCCGTTTCATGGTTATCTATTCTGATATTATACCCAAACGCTATGGTTATAAGGTAATTCACACATATCCTCACGACAGGAATGCTTTTACACAGGGACTTTTCTATGATAAAGGCGAACTCTATGAAGGTACCGGACAGGAAAGCGGCTCGACATTGCGCGAAGTGGACCTGGAAACCGGCAAGGTGAAAAAGCAACATGATCTTGATGAATCATTGTTTGGTGAAGGCATTACATTGTACCGCGACAGGATATTCCAGGTGACCTGGAAAAGTGAAGTCGGATTTGTATATAATGAATCCGATTTTAACTTAATAAATAAGATATATTATGCTACTCAGGGATGGGGACTTACAACAATAGATGACAAGATAGTTATGAGTGACGGCTCAAACATTTTGTATTTCTATGAACCTGATATGTTTACGGTCATTTCCAAAATTGAGGTCTATGATAATGAAAAGAAAAGAGATTCATTAAATGAGCTTGAATACATTAACGGTGAAATTTGGGCAAACATCTGGATAAATGATCATATCGCCAGGATCGATCCGGTATCAGGTAAAGTTCTTGGGTATGTTGATCTGAAAGGAATCCTGCCTGCTTCTGATCGTGATGCTGAGACTGATGTTCTGAATGGTATTGCATATGATAAAAAGGGGAACAGAATTTTTGTTACAGGAAAAAGGTGGCCCAAACTATTCGAAATAAAAGTTACGGAATAAGCTTAGTCCCGTAAACTATATAAACACCTTCGGGAATAATACTGAATTCTGCAGGAGTCTGACCCAGTGATTCGCCATCAGCTTCAGCATACATTACAGACGATGAGGTGACTTTTATATTTTTACACTTATAGCCATCAACCTTTGGATGACGCAGGATTGTCCCGTCGTAAAGGATCTTCAGATTCCTGATTATTTCAAACTTGCCCATACCTTTTATAATGGTTACATCAAGAAGACCATCATCAGGCAGGGCCCTGGGCGTCTGTCTCATTCCTCCCCCGCAATAGCGGCCATTACCTACATTAAGAGAAAAAACATCGGCATGTATTATTTCACCGTCAATATCTATCTCTGCCCTGGTGTTTTTATATGAAAGAAGACTGGTGAGAAGATTATAAAAATAGATCAGTTTGCCACCGCTACCGTTGTCCTTCTGAATATTGGTTTTTCTCACAACAACCGACTCAAATCCCAGTCCTGCTATATTGATAAAATACCTGTTGGTTTTCACTCCGCCGTTATTAAAGCTTACCAGACCAACATCATGCAGCAATCTCTTATTATCACTTATTATTTTAACTGCTTTTTCATAATCAAGCGAGATTCCAAACATTTTACTCCAGTCATTACCGGTACCGACAGGTATCATGGCCAGGGTAATATCGGTAGTAAGACATGATCCGTTTGTAAATACTCCGTTTAATACTTCATTTAGTGTTCCATCTCCTCCAACGGTAATTATATTTCTGAAACCTTCGGAAATTGCATTTACTGCAAGGTCGATGGCATGGCCTTTTCTTTCAGTGAATTTCACTTTAAACAATACGTCTTCCTTTTTGAGAAATTCAGATATCTTGCTCCAGTCTTTCTGCCCTTTCCCGTTTCCGGCATTAGGGTTTACGATGACCAGCCATTCTTTCTGTTCTGTATTATGATTCATATATATTCGGATATTATACTGACAAAGATGGAAATAAATAGATTAATTTTTTAAAACCTGGTTTATTATCACTTTAATGATCTGTTTATCAGACTTACACTTCGTGCTATTTTGAGCAAAAAACAAAAGATTGTGCATGCATCTGATTTGTTATATGCCATAAAATGAGTAAGTTATATTTTTGATCAAAAAAGATTAATGTTAATAAAGTGTTGAAAACCACAAAAAAAATGTTTACAATTACATCTTTTAGTGCCGGTGGCAGAAGTGCATAAATAGTAAATTTGAAACTCAAAATATAACTCGATAACTGGACAACAATGGGAAGGATTATAGCTATAGCAAATCAGAAGGGTGGAGTAGGGAAGACAACAACAGCAATTAACCTGGCGGCCAGTCTGGCCGCTCTCGAAAAAAAAGTGCTGATTGTTGATGGCGACCCCCAGGCAAACGCAACCTCGGGTATTGGAATTGACACCAGGCAAATCAGGTGTACAATTTACGATTGCCTGATTGATGGGAAAGAACCGGGTGAAGCTTTGCTTAAATGTGAAGTTGATAATCTTTCAATAATCCCCTCGAATATTGATCTGGTTGGTGCAGAGATAGAGATGCTTGACAGGCATGAAAGGGAAAAGATTCTTAAAGAAGTACTTAAAAAAATAGAATCGGATTATGATTATATTCTGATTGACTGTTCTCCGTCGCTTGGCCTGCTTACAGTCAATGCGCTTACAGCATCGCACTCCGTAATAATTCCTGTTCAGTGTGAGTATTTTGCACTTGAGGGACTTGGGAAGCTTCTTAATACAATAAAAATTATTCAGAATAACCTTAATCCCGAGCTTGAGATTGAGGGTTTTCTTCTTACAATGTATGATGCACGTCTCCGGTTGTCAAATCAGGTAGCTGATGAGGTCAATAAACATTTCCAGCAGATGGTTTTCAAGACTATAATACAAAGAAATGTTAAGCTCTCGGAAGCACCAAGTTTTGGACAGCCGGCTATACTTTACGATGCCGATTCAAGAGGTACGGTCAACTATCTTAATCTGGCAAAAGAGCTTATTGAGAAACAGGAAACAAGAATTAAGAATTAGTTATACGACTTTTCAATAAAAGGAAACATAATGAACATGGCAAAGAAAAATGCGTTGGGAAGAGGTCTTGGTGCATTGATAGATGGAGTGGAGAAAGAGGTCCTTGAAAAAAAAGTTGAAGCAAACCTTGATATATCCGTAGATTCAATTGAGGCAAATCCTTTTCAGCCCAGAACGAGTTTTGATGAACAGGCTCTCGAAGACCTTTCAAATTCAATCAAAAAACTGGGTATCGTACAACCACTTACAGTGCGTGAGGTTGGTGCAGGCCGTTTCCAGCTGATTGCAGGGGAAAGAAGACTCAGAGCAGCACGACTGGCCGGACTTACACATGTTCCGGCTTACATCCGGACAGCGGATGATCAGGCTATGCTTGAACTTGCTCTTGTTGAAAATATTCAGCGTGAAGATCTTGATGCCGTTGAAGTAGCAATTAGTTTCCATAGACTGATAGAAGAATGTAAACTCACCCAGGAGCAATTAAGCGACAGGGTAGGGAAACAAAGATCAACAGTAGCAAATTATCTGCGTCTTTTGAAATTGCCGGCCGAGATACAACTTGGCATTAAGAACAAACACCTGATGATGGGCCATGCAAGGACTCTTGTTAACATTGAGGATCCTAAAAAGCAAATAAACGTTTATTACAAAATCATCGATGGCGAATTGTCTGTTCGTCAGGCAGAAGAGCTTGTAAGGCAATTGCAGTCTGAAAAGGCTAAAGACCCGGCAAAAATTGATAAGAAAAACCAACTCAATAATGATTTCACTCAGCTTTCTGACCATCTTAATAAGATATTTTCAGCAAAGGTGAATTTCAGAATCAATGAAAAGGGAAAGGGTAAGATTGTGATCCCGTTTGAAGACTCTGAGGAAATGGAACGCATTTTAGGAGTATTTGACCGTCTGAACTCCTGAAAATAATTATCTTTATCGCGCGTTATACTGGTTTTAGATTACAAAACCGGTAATTGTTTATTTTGAAAACTACTCACAAAATACTGATAATATTCATCCTGCAATTGCTTTGCTTTGAGCAGAACATATTTGCACAGGATACACTGGCTGTTCCTGAACCGGTTAAACACAAGTTTAAACCGGAGACGATGAGAGCAACCATGCTGGCTGTTGCATTTCCCGGACTCGGTCAGATATATAACAGGAAAATATGGAAAATACCGGTAGTTTATGCAGGATTCGGTGCTCTTGTTTATAGTATTGGTTTTAATGGTAAGAATTATAACTTATACATGAAAGCATATCAGGATTTTACTGATAACATATTATCAACAGACAGCTATCTCAAAGTAATTTCTCCCAGCGCCGACCGGAGTACCTATGATCGTATGTATAATCCTACTGGTTATTCCCGTACAGAGTATACTGATTATGAGAATGCAATGCTCAGAATGGTAGATTATTATAAAAGATACCGGGATCTTTCGTATATTGGCATCGCAGGATGGTATCTTATATCGATACTTGATGCAAATGTTGATGCGAGTCTTTTTAATTATGATATTAGTCCGAATCTTAATGTTACATTCGTTCCTGTGCAGATGACATTACCGGGCGGATACATGGGAGCAGGGATTTGTATGGACCTGAAAGTAAATTTTTAAATTATTTATTTAACTATGAAATTTAAAGCAATACTGATAATTTTTTTCTTTTTGGCCATTAAGGCGAATGCAGCACCCGATGTTGATACAATAATTATACGTACTGATAATAACAGTGAGCGAATTGCCCGTGATCTTGATAGCCTTGTGAACACTTGGTATGTCAAAATTGCTATCAAGAATAAGCTGGTTGAAAATGACACTGATACTTTAGCATATCAATGCCCCGATTCAGTTTATATCAACAGACTGAATAAGATTAATTCGGTTATTAATCTGCCATTTAATAATATAGTCCGTAATCATATTGAAGTATATACTGTAAGACAAAGAGAGAAATTCTGCGCTGTACTGGGATTGAAAGATTACTATTTTCCAATGATTGAAGATGTATTTGATTCGTATGGTCTTCCTGCCGAGTTTAAATATATGGCTGTAATTGAATCAGCCTTAAATCCAAATGCTGTTAACAGGCGTTCAGGTGCAGCCGGTATGTGGCAATTTATGTACAGTACCGGACGTATGTACGGACTTACGATTAATTCCATTATTGATGAGCGCAAAGATCCGGTAAAAGCGACCCATGCAGCTGCCAGATATATTAAAGATCTTTATAATATCTATAAAGACTGGGTTCTGGTTATTGCCGCCTACGACTGTGGTCCGGGAAATGTGAATAAAGCAATCAAGCGGTCGGGTAATAAAAAGGATTACTGGGGTATATACTACAGACTGCCCAGGGAAACCAGGGGATATATTCCTCAGTATATTGCTGCGGCTTATGCAGTTACATATTATGCTGAACATAACCTGCAACCATTGCCCCTGAATATTCCTGTCGCAACTGACACCATTATGGTAAATAAAGATATTCATCTTGCCCAGATCTCAGAAGTAATGGGTATACCTTTAGGAGAACTTGAGGCACTTAATCCTCAGTATCGTACGGGTCTGGTTCCCGGATCTTCAAAACCTATGTCTCTTACCCTGCCAATGAACCATCTTGGAGATTTCATGGATCTGACTGACACAATAAGACAGTATAAACCTGATGTCTATTTAAATAAACGGACACTTATTGATGATCCTACCCGCTCTTCTTATGTAACGACAAATATTAAAGGAAAAACAAAATTAATTTATACTGTAAAAGATGGAGATAACATTGGTTTTATCTCCGAATGGTACCATGTAGGGCTTTCCGATCTCAGAAACTGGAATAATATTTACCGTAACAATATAAGGGTTGGACAAAAACTGGTAGTTTATGTAGATCCTGCAAAATCGGAGTATTATTCAAAAATAAATATGATGGATTTATCTGATAAACAGGCATTGAGCGGAAAGACAGTGACTAATACCTCCCAGCCGCAGGCAACATCAATTGGCCCGGGTGATATAGATGGTGAGTTTATCACTTATACCGTTCGTAACGGAGACACTATCTGGGATATAGTCAAGATGTTTGATAATGTCACAACAACACAGGTACTGTCGTTGAATAATATTTCTGATGCTGGTAAAATAAAAGTTGGGCAAGTGCTGAAGATCAAGAAAAAGAGCTGATTCTTTTTTAATATATGCGCCCTTTAAGGTCATTCTTGTTATTGCTGATCTTTCTGGCCTGTTTTACCGGTCTTCATTATTTAATTCATGTAAATCAACTGTTCCCGCCAATTAATGAATTTGTTCCACAGGATATTATTAATGATATAATACCGGTTGGCAGGAAAAATTACACGATACCGGAAATGCAGCCGGACTCGGAAAACTTATCACCAACTGACACAATATCATCGAATGTATCCATACATCCCATTCCGGAGAATATTTCGGTTTATCCGCTTCAACCTTTTCTTGACTCTCTCAGATATTCCAAAGGACAGATAAGAGTCATCTATTATGGCGACTCACAGATTGAAGGCGACCGGATTACATCTTATTTGCGCCACACCCTGAGAATTGGCAGGGGAGGATCGGGGCCAGGGTTGTTTTTGCCTTTGATGCCGGTAATGTATACTAAATCAGTTTGGATCAAGTCATCCTCTAACTGGAAGCGATACAATTATCTATCATATAAAGCAGGGGAAATATCGCACAGGGATCTTGGTCCATTCATGGCTATTTGTCGCTATTTACCCGAAGGGGAAATCTCCTCTGAACCTGAAAAAGCTTTTGTAAGGATAAGGCCTTCAAATATCGCTGACAGCGCTTCAGCACATTATGATATATTGAGGATTTTTTATAAAAACAACGAAGGTACTGTAAAGATAGATGTTAAAGGGAATGATATTTTGCTATTTGCTGATACATTAAAAAGAGGGAACAGTTATAATGAGATAAAATGTCCGTTATATTCCACTAGCGACATACTTATTGAATTTGAAGGAAGATCGAGCCCCGATATATACGGCATCAGTATTGAAAGCGAAAAGGGAGTTGTTGTAGACAACATTCCTCAAAGAGGAAGTGCCGGCCTTGAATTTACAATGGTTGACAGGGAAAATCTGAAGGAATCATTGAGAAAACTCTCCCCCGATCTGATTGTCCTGCAATACGGTCTGAATGTAGTTAAAAATATAAGGGACAATTATTCATATTATAAAAAAGGATTGTACCGGCAGATCTCTCTTCTTAAAGAAATTTTACCATCCACTTCCATATTAGTTGTTGGAGTAACCGATATGGCAGAAAATGAGGGTGACAGTGTAATATCGTATAAAAATATTCCTTCTATAGTTGATGCCCAGAAACAAGCCTCACTAGAGGCTGATGTAACATTCTGGAATGCATACAGGGCAATGGGCGGGAGATCATCTATTGTAAGCTGGGAAGAAAAGAAACCTCCTTTGGCCCAGAAAGACTTCATACATTTTACGTATCCCGGAGCAGATACCCTTTCAGAAATGATTGCATCTTCCTTATTTATAAACAGGGAAAAGGATACCCTCCAACCGGCTTTGACCGAAATGAGACCTGTTAAGGTTTCAGTAGCACCAACAGTTGCAGCCGGAGAACCTCAGAAAGAAGGGAAAAGTGAAGGACTGTTTAAATCTGTTGCATTTTCAATATTAAATTTTAATCCGCATACAGCATTTATTTTTACATCAGCAGCATTCTGGATATTCTTTCTTTTTGTTCTGGCCGGATATAGTCTCGTTTATAAGAAATTACTGACCAGAAATATATATCTGTTTTTAGTTAGCCTCTTTTTTTACTATAAAGCAGGGGGTCTGTTCTTATTCATTCTCATCTTTGTAACTGTTGTAGATTTTAGTTTTGGTTTATTGATCTTTAAATCCAGGAGATCGGCTGCAAGGCGGTTTTTTGTACTTCTGAGTATAATATCCAATCTCGGTCTTCTTGCCTATTTTAAATACACTGGTTTTATCATCAATACAATAAATGAGTTATTTGGTACCTCATTTAAAGTTTATGACCTGCTTTCAGGTTTTTCAAATTCAATCCTTGGAACCTCATTTGACATAAGTTATATTATTCTTCCTGTAGGTATTTCCTTTTTTACTTTTCAGTCTCTCAGTTATACTATTGACGTCTACAGAAAAAAAATGGAACCGGTCAGAAATATTATTGATTTTGGTTTTTATGTCTCCTTCTTTCCGCATCTTGTAGCTGGCCCGATAGTACGTGCATCGGTTTTTATTCCTCAGATCTACCAGGAATTCAAATTGTCGAAGCATGAGTTTAGCCATGCTCTATACATTATTTCCAAAGGTTTGATTAAAAAGATAGTAATCTCAAATTTCATTGCTCTTAATCTTGTTGACCGGGTTTTTGATGCACCCTCAATTTATTCGGGATTTGAGAATCTGCTGGCAATTTATGGATATGGATTACAGATTTACTGCGATTTTTCGGGATATACTGATATTGCTATAGGAGTCGCTTTGATTCTCGGATTCAGATTACCTGTAAATTTTAACTCTCCATATAAAGCAAAAAGCATATCAGACTTCTGGAAAAGATGGCATATTTCCTTATCACAATGGCTGCGCGACTATCTTTATATTTCATTAGGCGGTAACAGGAAGGGAAGGATCAGAACTTATATTAATCTAATGTTAACCATGCTTCTTGGCGGATTATGGCATGGGGCATCATTAAGATTTATTATCTGGGGAGGATTGCATGGTATTGGACTGGTAATTAATAAGATATGGAATTCGATTTTCAAACATCATTCAGGAACAAAATGGTTTGGGCGAATACTCGCGGTATTTTTAACATTTCAGTTTGTAAATTTTTGCTGGATCTTCTTCAGAGCCCCCGATATGGAAAGCGTGAAGATTATGTTAAAACAAATCTTTGAGAATTTTTCTCCCGGGTCATATGCGACTGTTCTTCCTGCATACGGCAGCGTCCTATTACTTATGCTTGTTGCATATATAATACATTTTCTCCCGGAAAGGATTAAAGAGTCATACAGAGGACTGTTCATAGAAATCCCGCTTGTTGCTCAGCTGGCAGTTGTCATGCTTGTAGCGGTTCTTCTTTATCAGATGCGTACAACAGAGGTTATGCCGTTTATTTATTTCAGGTTCTGAGATCCTGTTTCCCGGTTCTCATTTTTCGTCAGCATTAAAACTCTGTGACTCTCTGTGAATCCTCTGTGGCACTCTGTGTAACAAAAAAGAACTGACACAAATTGTCTCGATCTATAACAAGAGTATAACAGATACTGCCTGCGGGTAGGCAGAGAAGCAGGAAGTTAAGCAGAGAATTTAAAGATAGGTATCCTCATTTGCCTTTCCTTTTATAAAAGGTGCAATGGCCCGGTCGTAGATGCCTTGTACATAAGCAATTGCCATTCCATAATTTGTAACAGGCACACCTGCTCTGATCGCCGGCTGAAGACGGTTATAAAGTTGTTTTCTCGTTATCATGCAGCCACCGCATTGTATAACCAGGGAGTAATCTGTTACCGGTCTTGATAAGGCATCGAGTCCCGCAACAACATCATATTCAATTTTTTTACCTGTAAAGGCTGTTATCCATCGCGGAATTTTGGTTCTTCCAATGTCATCGCATGAGACATGATGTGTGCACGATTCGAGAAGAAGAACCCTGTCGCCGTCTTTTAATTCAGATATTTTAGGAGTGCCTTTAAGATAATTATCAAAATCACCTTTGAACCGCGCAAGCATAATACTAAAACTGGTAAGCGGGATATCATGAGGGATAGATGAATCTGCTTTGACAAATACCTGCGAATCTGTTATTGCCAGCGCTGGTTTTACTCCGGTCTTTTTCAGAAATGAATCGACCTCTCTTTCCTTTAAAACTATGGCAACAGCCTCGTTGTCAAGAATATCCCTGATAGCCTGCATCTGTGGCAGTATGAGGCGTCCGGCTGGTGCCTCTATATCTATTGGTGTAATAAGAATTACTATATCTCCATAAGTTATAAGATCGCCAAGCAAACTAGGTGTCCTGAATGAATGTTCCGGTATTGTTGTTCTTATGAGCGATATGAGCTCTTCATAATTACGTTTATCAGCTGACGAAAATTCAAATAGCGGTGATCCGGTTAACCTGAGAATTGTATGTTGAAATTCAGCATCAGGCTGCTGAATATCAGATTTGCTGTGTATTACAATATATGGAAGATCATGATCATCAAATTGCTTTATAAGTTCATCCTCATATTTACCCCATGAATTATCAGTTACAACCAGTAACGCCATGTCAATAATCTCAAGAGTGCCTAACGTACGGTCAACCCGCTTCAGTCCAAGTTCGCCTGAGTCATCTATCCCTGCTGTATCGACAAGGATCACAGGACCAAAGCCTGTAATTTCAAATGATTTTTTAACCGGATCAGTAGTTGTTCCCGGATGATCGGATACTATGGCAATATCCTGACCTGCCAGAGAGTTGATCAGACTGCTCTTGCCATTATTCCGCCGTCCATAAATACCAATATGTGGTTTTGACTCACGTCCTTTATTAACCATTCTGTCAAATTTCCTGCAAAATTAGCAATATTTTAGTGATTTGTTTCTCTCCCGCCTTGCAGGAAAGTTGTGAAGTTTTGTGTTTTCTCTGTGCAACACTGTGTCTCCTCTGTGCAACTCTGTGTCAGTTCTTATTGTTACACAGAGTGACAAAGAGGAGCACAACTTTTCCCGCGAGGCAAGAGAAAATCACAGAGAAAATGCATAGACTATTCAATGAAGATCTTGAGAATTTAAAAGCGAATGAGCCAGTTGACTTAACTAAATTTCAGATATCTTAGATTAATAAATTTCCAGTACCGGCAATGGACCTTAATATTATTGTTTTAAATATACCTTATCCTCCTGATTATGGCGGG
>WSSedB1CaDRAFT_10000560_pt1 | contig 15795 bp, 12 predicted proteins | sample WetSurSB1Cattail_FD_9460 | JGI IMG/M metagenome (IMG submission 9460)
CCTGCCAAACTCATCTGACGCATCCGCGATCTTCCCCCTCTATCCACATTACCCACGACAGTTGTGGATCGGGAAGTTCTTCAGAGGTTCCCTAAGTCTGTTGCAGCAACTGGGCGCGCTTCCCGGACCGCCGGCGAGCTAATACGAGCACGAACGCAGCGCAGCCAGTTTGGTCTGATCCAAGCTGTGCTGCGCCTGAACCCGCTCCCTGCGTTCGAGGGAGTAGAATTCCTCGAACATTACTTCTTGCGCAAAGTCCTATAAATTTTGCAGAAGGATCGGGTCATGGATATCCGTGCCGCTCGGGCGCACGTACTTATCTTCGTTGCCTTGCTGTCTCCTCTCACGCTTTCCGCACAATTCAAGGATCCAACCCAGGAAGAGCTCCGAATGACCACGGAGCCAAAAGCGCCGGGCGCTGCGGCGGTCTATCTCTACGTTGAAGACATAGCGGACCAACACGACACGTCGCGCAGTTATTATCAGCGCATCAAGGTGCTGACCGAGAAGGGCAAGGAGATGGCGACAGTGAACGTCTCCTACGACCCGGACATCGAAAAAATTCCGGAGATCGAAGCGCGGACAATTCACGCCGACGGCACGGTAATTCCCATGACGGAAAAGCCGTCGAACCTAGTGACTGTGAAGACCAGGGACCTGGAGCTTCATAAGTTGGTGTTCACGCTGCCGAACGTGGAGGTGGGCAGCATTCTCGAGTACCGGATGAAGGAGAAGTTCAAGAGCTTTGTTGACGCGCCGACGTGGATGGTACAGCAGGACACGTTTGTGCACTGCGCGCACTATGAATTCCGGTCGCTTGCCTCGTGGACCATGAGTTATGTATCCCAGCTCGGCGCGGGGGCGAAGGTCGTCAAGGATAAGCATGACACCTATACCCTCGACGTGAGCGACGTTCCGCCAGTGCCGGATGAGGATTGGATGCCACCGCTCAACACGCTCAAGTGGAGGGTGCTGTTCTTCAACTCGTCATACTCCAGCAAGACCGCGTTCTGGGAGGCGGCGGGCAAGCAGTGGGCCGATACGCTGCGCGAGGTGACCAAGCCAACGGGCGCGCTGAAGAAGGCTGCCGAATCGCTGGTTGCGCCCGGCGACTCGGAGACGGCGAAGGCGCGCAAGATCTACGCCGCCGCGATGCAGATGCAGAATACTGACTTCACGCGCCAGCGCACTGAGGTCGAGCGCAAGAAGGAAAAGATCAAGGAAGCGCAGACGGTCGAGGACCTATGGAAGCTCAAAGAGGGAAGCGGCGATGAGCTGACGCTTTTGTTCGTGACGCTGTGCCGTGCGGTGGGGCTCAATGTAGAGCCGATGCGGGTAACGAATCGAGCGCGCGCTGTGTTTGACGAGAATCTGATGTCAACCGAGCAACTGGACGATTACGTCGCGGTGGCCCAGTTGGACGGCAAGGAAGTCTTCCTAGATCCGGGTCAGAAGATGTGCCCGTTTGGCATGCTGTATTGGGGGCACATGATCACGTCGGGAATGCGCTACGCTGCCAAGAGTGCGGTGATCGGGCGCATGCCGCAACCGGACTACCGGGCGACATTGGTGTCGCGCGTTGTGGACCTCACGCTGGACGAGTCCGGCGGCGTGCAAGGATCGATCCGCGTTGTGTTGTCGGGGCAGGAGGCACTGCACTGGCGGCAGATTGCGCTGCGCAACGACGAGAGCGAGGTGCGCAAGCAGTTCAATGAGTGGGTGCATGGGACGTTGCCCGAGGGAGTGCAGGGCGAGTTCGATCATTTTCTGGCGCTGGACGACTACGAGTCGAACCTTGTGGCGACGGTGAGGATCAGTGGCACGCTGGGCACGGGGACAGCGAAACGGACGTTTCTACCGGGGCAGTTTTTTGAGGCTAACGCGAAGCATCCGTTCGTGAGCGAGGAGAAGCGAGCCATGCCGGTGGACCTGTACTATGCTTATGCGAAATCCGACGAGGTGGTCTACCACCTGCCCACAGGATTCGTGGTGCAGAGCGCGCCGCAGGCGCAGAGCATCCAGTGGCCGGGGCACGCTGCGTTGAAGATTGACTCCGACACAGCTGCAGGTACCGTGACCGTGAAACGCGTGCTAGGGATCGGGCTCGCCATTCTGGCGCCCGGCGATTACGCAGGGCTGCACGACTTCTACCAGAAGGTGGCTGCGGCCGATCAGCAGCAGATCGTGCTGGCGCGTGCAGTCGCCAGCAAGTAGCCTCCGCGGATTAGCTAACGGCGTTCTGCGCGTTGGTGGTGGGGTTGGCGCGGGTGACTGCGCCTTTCAGATACCACGCGGTGACGACCCACGGCACCGTGAGTGCGTAAGCAAGCCGCGCCAGCACCACGCCGGGCTTGAGCGTGCGCGGAAACAGCCAGTCCTGCTCAAACGCGAAGTAGAACTCCAGCGCAGCGACAGCAGCGAACGGAATCCACGTCCAGGGCAGGGCCGCCAGCACGGAAATCTCCGCCACGCAGCGTGCTGCATTGCGCGCCAGGCGGTTCTTGCGCACGCCCAGTATGCCGTCGCCGAGGGCGTAGCGGCCCAACTGGCGGCACGCGGAGCGGAAACTGTTCCGTGGATGATAAAGCGCCCGCGCGCGGACGAAGGCCGGCGAAGTGCGCTTCTTTGCCTCAATGTCGAAGAGCGTGTCTTCGCTCAGCAGCACATTCTCAGGGAATCCCCCGATGCGTTGCCACAGGCCGCGCGTAAAGGCCATGGAGCGCGCAGTGCAGGACTTGTTCGTCACTTCGAGCGAGAGCTTGACGCCGAGGAAAGGTGCGGAAGCAAGGTCCCACACCGTTGCCTCCTTAAGCGCGAGGCAGGAGCCGCCCAGGGAGTACTCAGTCTCTCCGTTCACCAGCGGCGCGATCAGCTCTTCCAGCCAGTTGGGCTCGTAGATGCATCCCGCATCGGCGCTGGCAATCAGGTCGGTCTTCGCGGATGCGATGGCTACGTTGCGGCCCTTCGACACCGGGCCCGGCGTGAACTTCAAGCTGCAGGTTTCGTCGCGGATGACGCGCAAAGTGGGGTGCTTTTGCGCTGCGGCGTGCAGCCACTCCCAGGTGCCGTCGCGCGAGCCGCCGTCCACGATGACGATTTCTGCAGCCGGGGGATCGAGAGCCAGCAGACTCTCCACCAGCCGCGGAATATCCTCGGCCTCGTTGAGCACCGTGGCGACCACGCTGGCGGGTAACTCGGGCAAACTGCGTCTCTCCATCCGGGGGACAGGCGGCGCGCGCTGGCGCAAACGTAAAACGGCGCAAGCGGTGTCCCCACACCCTGCCTGCGCCGTTGTGAGGCTGTTAGAACCTGTAGGTCACGCCGATAGCAGCGTGCGCATTAAAAAGCCGGTGCGGGGAATTGCCCGGTACATACGGAGTGACGGTGAACGAGGAGCCGATGTCGTCACCATAGGCGCGCAAGCCCCAACGCTCGTTCAAACGGTAGTCCATGCCCAAGCCCACGCCGCCGGCAAAGGACACGCTCGGCGAAATGGAGACGCCGCCGGTGTGTACGCCGCCCAACAGCCCGTGCACGTACATGCTCACCGGTCCGTAGAGCTGTGCATGGAGTTCAGGCCCAGCCAGAAAATGGTCCACGGTCGGATTGCCCGGGTTCGAGTCCGTGAGTGCCCATGCGTAGTGGCCGCCTTGGACGGTCAGGCCAAAGTAACGGCCCCAGTTGCGGGTGACTGACGCGCTGATTCCCCCCAGGCCGCTCCTGGACTGGCTCACCTGGTTGATGCTGGTGTAACCGAAGCCGCCGAATACCACGTACTTGTAGGTTGGCTCGGTGGTCGCCGCGGGCGCCTTTTCCGGCGCAATCTGGCTGTAAGCCGCCAGGGGCGCAAGCAGGCCCGAAACCGCGACCAACATCGCAAGCAACATCTTTCTCTTCAAGTGGAAACTCTCCTCAATCCCATGCCGGGACCAACTGGCCACACCAGGGGTTTTGCCTCAGGCACGGTTGCCCGAACTCGATGGCGGTACCCACATAGACTATCGTCTTTCCCCCCGTTTGCTGAAGCGGCGCAAGAAGGCAGACTCGTTTGCTGAACGTGTTGTTCTTTGGGACGCCTGGAACACGAAGACGGTAGCTGCTCCGGCCGCCACCAAGCCTAATTTGCAGGACCGGGCAGTTTGCAGCAGTCGGCTGCCTCGGCGGGTTCGTTGGCCCCGGCGTCGAGAACCACCTTCCACTTGCCGTCCGGCTCCTTGCGCCAGATCGTCATGTAGCGGCCAGTGGTCGTTACCGGATTGCCATTCGCGTCCTTGCTGTGGCCCTCAAAATGGCCCCAGGTGTACCCCATGTCGCCGGACGGGCCCATCAAGGCGTCGGTCGGCGTCCAGGTAAGTTGATAGTCCTTCGGCGACCATGTGGCAGATTTCGTAATCGTCACACGGCCCACCTTGGGCGCAGCGCCGTTGCTCAGTTCCACGCCGTCTTCGGCGAACCACTCGGCAAACGCCGCGCCCCCGCGCGCCGCCACGTCCTTCGCAAAGCGTGCGTCCAGGTCGAACAGCAGCATCTTGCCGGGCTTGACAGTGGAGTCCGCCAGGGGATTCGGCGCGGTGGAAGGTGCCTTCGGCTCCAGCAGTTGGGCGCGCATCGGCGCTGCCCCCAGCAGCCCAACAACCAACAGTCCCAACACCATTGCCCACGATTCTCTACGCACGGCTGATTCCTCCCTGCCTACCTCACCCGCACCCGGGGTCCCACGGTCATCCTAAACCTTTTGCGGGCCGGCCCCGGTGCTTGTCCGGCGCCACGCCTTTCCCGGTTCTGCGTCAAACTCTGCGACCCTTGAGCAATCTCGCAGATTGCTATACTTGGGTGATACGATTACCCGGTCCGCGACCGGCAGCATGCCCGTACGTGCAGGCCGTGCCAGCCGCCGTTGCAGGGGTGTCGCGATCGCGAAACCTCCCGGTGCTCAGAGATTTGTTCTTTTCGAGACCCGGCATTTCCCGGGGGAAGGATGTTCATGGGAACGTTGCTGGAGTCCATTCAATCGCCCGCCGACCTCAAAAAGCTGAACTACGCGCAAATGGCCACGCTAGCCGAAGAGATCCGCGAGTTCCTGATTCAGACGCTTTCCAAGACCGGCGGTCATCTGGGCCCCAACCTCGGTGTCGTTGAACTCACTCTGGCCCTGCACGCGGCCTTTGAGACGCCCACCGACAAGTTCGTCTTCGATGTCAGCCACCAAGCCTACATTCACAAGATACTCACCGGCCGCCGCGAGCGCTTCGGCACCATCCGCCAGCCGGGCGGACTCAACGGCTTCATGCTGCGCACCGAGAGCGAGCACGACTGCTACGGCGCGGGCCACGCCGGCACCGCGCTTTCTGCAGCTCTCGGCATGGCCGTGGCGCGTGATCTGGCCGGGGGCAGGGAACACGTGGTTGCCGTGGCGGGCGACGCCGCCTTCACCAACGGCATCTCGTTCGAGGCCCTCAACAACATCGCCGAGCAGACCAAGCGCCTGATCGTGGTGCTCAACGACAACGAGTGGTCCATCGACCGCAACGTCGGCGCCATCGCGCGCTACTTCCACCGCATCGTCACCAACGAGCGCGTCCGCGACTTTCACGAGTCGGCCGCGAAACTCGTGGAGCGCTTCGGCGGCAAGACGGCCATCAACGTTGTCCGCCGCGCCGAAGAAGCTGCCAAGAGCATGCTGTGGCCCTCGATCCTCTTCGAGGAGTTCGGCCTGCAATACTTCGGTCCCATCGACGGGCACAACATTCCGCTCCTTGTTGAAACCTTCAACTTCCTCAAGAAGGAAGAGCGCCCTGTTCTGCTGCACATTCTTACGGAGAAGGGGCGCGGTTTCCAGCCCGCCCTCGACGGGCAGAAGAAGTTCCACGGCCTTGGGCCTTACGATCCCGAGACCGGCAAGACGTCGCAAGGGCAAATCACCTACTCTGAAGTTTTCGCCAAGACGCTCGTGCAGTTGGCCGACGAAGACCCGCGTGTGGTGGCCATTACCGCTGCCATGCCCAACGGCACTGGCCTTGATCTCTTCCGCCCCGCGCATCCGCGCCGCTATTTCGACGTGGGCATCGCCGAGGAGCATGCCGTCGTCTTCGCCGCAGGCATGGCCACGCGCGGCTACCGGCCCGTCTGCGCCATTTACTCCACGTTCCTGCAGCGCGCCTTCGATCCCATCGTCCACGACGTCGCATTGCAGAATCTTCCCGTACTGTTCTGCATGGACCGCGCCGGCCTCTCCGGCGACGACGGCCCCACGCATCACGGCCTCTTCGACATCTCCTACCTGCGCGGCATTCCAGACATGGTCCTGATGGCTCCCAAGGACGAGGACGAACTGGCCGACATGATGAAGACCGCGCTCACCCTGCCCGGCCCCAGCGCCATCCGCTATCCACGCGGAGCCGTAGCCGGTGTGGAGCGCAAGCCCGCGCCCGCCGTGCTGCCCTTGGGCAAGGCAGAGGTACTCACTGACGGTTCCGAAGTGGCAATCCTCGGCCTCGGCCCGATGATCACGATGGCGCAGGAACTCGGCGCACGCCTTGAGCGCGAGGGCTTCTCGGCGGCGGTGGTGAATCCGCGCTTTGTGAAGCCTCTCGATCGCGAGATGATCGCCAACTACGCACGCCGCGTTGCGGCCTTCGTCACCTTTGAGGATCACGTGAAGATGGGTGGCTTCGGCTCTGCCGTAGTAGAAGCGCTCGACGAGATGGGCCTCGCCGTTCCGGTGGTGCGTATCGGCTGGCCCGACCAGTTCATCGAGCACGGCAAGGTGGATGCGCTGCGCGCGAAATACGGACTCACCGTGGACGAAGCGCACGCGCAAGTCCTGCCCCTGCTAACGCGCCGCCAGCGGCCCACGCTGGTAGCCAGCTAACAGAAGCTGGGTGGCTCATCCTAACCCAGCCACAGGGCGGGTGGGCCACTCGCCGACGCAGAACCCCGGTCAGCAATGGCCGGGGTTTTGTTTTGATAGGACTGCTGACTCGCAGCTGTGATCCACCTCACAGTTAGGGACGAGTTAGCCACCATCCGTCCAGAATCCGACGGCTGTCCGCAACCGAGGGTTCTATGGTAGGATGAGCCGCCTTATCAGGAGAACTAACTTATGTTCGGTAAGTTTCGACGGTTGTGTGTCCTTTTGTCTTTTGTTGCCACAATCTCTTTCGCGACAGCCGAAAGATTACCTGCCATTCATTCGCTTCCGATCACATTTGAGCCAAATCAAGGCCAGGCGCCCGTCCAGTATGGGTACGTTTTTCATCGTGATGGGCTGAGCGCGATGTTCTTTCGCAACGGGATCGACTTTGATTTCACGGGGACACAAGGTCGCGTTAGCCGGATCCAGTTGACGCTGGTGGGAGGCGACGCGGATCCCAAGGCGCAAGGCGCGCTCGGTGGCCACAGTAATTATTTCATCGGGAGTGATTCGTCGCGTTGGATTCGCAACGTGCCGCTATCGAAGGAGATTGAGTACAGCGAGCTCTATCCGGGAATCTCCCTAAGCTTTTATGGCAATGGTCGCGAACTGGAGCACGACTTTCGCGTGAGTCCCGGTGCGGATCCAGCGAGGATTGCGATCCGGCTGGAAGGAACAGATCCTGCGAGGTTGACTGCGGATGGGGACCTGGAGATTAATTCCGGCGACGCTGTGCTGACCTTGCGCAAGCCGGTTGCGTACCAGGAATTCGCGAGCGGACGCAGAGCGGTTGTTGCGAGGTTTCTTCTGGCGAAGGACGGAACGGTGCGCTTTGGTCTGGGAGAGTATGACAACAAGCTGCCGCTGGTGATCGATCCGGTGTTTGTTTTTTCGACGTATCTAGGCGGGACGGGAACCGATGTAGCGACAGCCGTGACGACCGACGCGAACGGAAATATCTTCTTGACCGGTTACACGAACTCGACGGACTTTCCTACGTCGCATCCAGAACAAGCAGCGATGGGAGGGTGCAGTCTTGCGTCCTGCGGCAACGTGTTTATCAGCAAGTTTGATCCTGCGGGAACGACCTTGATTTACTCGACCTATCTGGGCGGATCGAATCAAGATTTCGGTGATGGGATTGCTGTGGATGGCAACGGAAACGCGATTGTCGCCGGCTATGTGAATTCGTCCAATTTTCCGCATGCAGGTGCGATTACGGCCCCGTCGAGTTGCAGCGGGACCACATGCTACTTTCTGGCTTCGCTTTCGCCGGATGGTTCGATGCTGAATTATTCAGGCGCTGTCGGCGGGCGATCAGTTGGGGGTCCGCCGAATCTGACCAACACACCGGCGCTTCCGCTTGCAGTGGATAGGTCCGGGAATGCGTATCTTGCCAGCGTCACTTACGACGCGCAGTTTCAAATCACTCCGGGAACCCTTGCTTCGTCGGTTGAGGGCTATCCGTACTCTCAGATGTTCGTGCTGAAGGTGGGCCCGGTGGGCGAGATTGTCTATTCGACTGTGGTGCCCGGAAACGCTTCTTACGACCCAAGTGAGTCATATATCAACTTGTTTGTCCCGGCGGGGATCTCGGTGGATGCGTCAGGAAGCGTGACCACCGTCGGACAGGCAGGAGTAGGCCTGCCGACGAGCGCCGGTGCAGTTACGCCGCAGTTTCCGAATGACCCCACTGCGGTGAACGCCAGCGCGGGCTACGTCCTTCAGTTGAATACAACGGCTTCGGCGATCGACTTTGCGAGCTATCTGCCGGGTACGGACCAGGCCGGCGGCATGGCGGTAGACAAAAACGGGAACCTCTGGATTGTAGGAACGACGCGGGAAACCAATTTGCCGGTGAGCCAGAACGCGTATATGAAGGCGCCCACCGTGGGCACGTATGTGGCTGTCTCGACGACCGGATACATTCTGGAACTGTCTCCTGGGGCGAAGCAGGTGCTGGGCGCAACCTATTTGGACGGAACTGGCGTGGGTCAGATTTGGGAATCCAGTCAATTCACGGCGGTGGCGCTGGATAGCCGCTCGAACGTGTTCGTGGGCGGAGTTACTAGCTCAGCGGATTTTCCGATGCAGAACCCCTTTGTCAGTGAGTACGAAACCGGTTCTACCGTATTGAATCTGATACTGGCCGAGATGAGTCCGGATTTGAGCACGCTCGAGTTCGGGAGTTTCCTGAGTTCGACTGACACTGTGGACGACCAGGGCACATCCTCTTCCGCATTTGCTGGGCTCGCCATTGATGGGTCAGACAATCTAATTGTTGCGGGTGATACTTGGTCGCGCCACTTTCCCATCACGGCCGGCAGCTTCGAGCCACAACTGCCTGCTCAAGCGAACGCATCCTTGACCCCCCAGCATATCTTCGTCACGAAGATTGATATGGCAACGCCTGCGCCCGCTGTGTGCATGGACTGGTTCAACTTCGATTTCGGCAGCGTGGCTGTGAACATCCCGTACTCCGCGACGCTTCAAGTAAGGAACTGCGGTAACGCGGCGCTCAACATCTACTCGGCGACATCGATAGACCCGGAGATGGTCGCGTCAGAGAATTGCGGCGCGATCGCGCCGGGTGGTGTCTGCGCTGTGACGCTGACATTTACGCCGCGCACCACCGGGAGCATCTCCGGGTGGGTCAATCTTGGAGATAACGCGGATACGTTGCCGCAGTCGGTGTACTTTAGCGCATATGCCGTCGGGAGTCCGAACAATCCTCTGCCGGTGATTACAGGCATGTCGCCGCCGTTTACGAGCATGGGCGGCGGGGGGTCTCAGTTGACAGTGCACGGAGTAGGGTTCACAACCGGATCGACGGTCTACTGGGGCAGCACGGCGCTGTCCACACAGTTGGTGAGCGCCACCCAGCTGACGGCGGAAACCACGTCGTCTAATCTCGGCAAGGCCGGAGTCGCGGAAATTACGGTGCAGAATCCCTCGCCGGGCGGAGGCTCATCGAACAAGTGGCAGTATGAGGTGGACTCGGCTGGAGCCGGGGTTAAGCCGCCCTACTTCGAAACTGCGACCGCAACGGTCACGCCGGGAACGGCTACTACGTTTGGGGTGACGCTGCCCTCTGCGGCAACGAACGTTTCGGCAAGGTGCCTCAACCTACCAAGTGGTGCGACGTGCGGCTATTCGAGTGGGACGGTGACGATCAACACGTCGACCTCGACGCCTGCGGGAACTTACCAGATCACTGTGGTCTTTACGGAAGCGCTTCCTTCAGGGGGATCAGCAGCGATGGTGCTCCCGATTTTCATGCTGCCGCTTGCGTTTGCGAGAAGGAAGTGGGCCAAAAGGGCCTGGTTGGCTGCCTGCCTAGGGTTGGCGCTGACAATTGCCGCGGCCGTTGGCTGTGGCGGAAGTTCGGGCGGAAGCGGAGGCGGCACGTCACCAAGCCAGCCGGATCAGGTGACAAGTTCGGGAGTCGTGAGCATAACTGTTATGTAGTCTGTTCAGCTCCGTGCCGGGTGCCCACCCTTCGTTTGGTGCCTTTGTCCCCGCCACAAACCTTGGGTGCCCCATTCTTCGCGGCGTTGTTTGCCGCGAAGGGTGGGAAAGCACGATCCCCATATTTCTTTGCAAAGAATTTCACTCAAAGCGCGCATACTGGCCCCAGGCAAGGTTCACGCCAAAAAGAGCCTGCTCTTTTCGTCATAAAAGTGTTCCACGTGGAACACTTTTTCGCTGTAGCCGCGCGTCTGTTCAAGCATTTCCGCCCTGAAGTGTTCATATTCCGCAAGCCCGGCAACTTCGCTCAAAAATGTTCCACGTGGAACACTTTCAAGCAGTGTGGCAACGCACGCTCGCGGGTTTCAAAGGTGAAGCGTTTCACTTGCGGGTGCGGCCTCGTGTGCGACAATCCACAACAGACCATTATTCCTATGCGATTGTTCCGTATCTTCCTGGCGTGGGTCGGTGGACTGTCATTATGCTGCGCGAGTCTTTGGACACAGCCCGCCACTGAGCTTGTGCTCGCCGGTGGTACAGTCATCGACGTCTCGGCCTGGGGCCGCTCCGCCAAAGACATTCCCGATGCAGTTGTGGTCGTGAGCGAAGGCCGGATTGTCGCTGTTGGTCCGCGTGCTGAAGTCCCCATTCCCAAGGGCGCGCGAATCGTTGATTGCACTGGCAAGTTTCTGGTCCCTGGCCTGGTCGACGGCTTTGCCGGAATGAACTCGCAGGGGCAGGCCAGCGCCTTTCTCGCCATGGGCGTCACCACCGTAGTAGCCAGCGCCGACAACCGGCGCGGCCACATTGATCTCGCAGCCAGCCCGCGGCCGCATCTTTATCTCATTGACTCGGTCGGCACCACCGACGACTGGAGCCTGCTGATCGGCCAGAAGGGCTGGACCACGAAGCTGCGCGAAGGCGCGCACCCCACTGAGCTTTCCGCCGAAGACATCGCCCGCCAGCTCGCGGAAACGGCGAAGCTGGGCACGCGTGTGGTCTGGCTGGGGCGCAACCTTACCGCCGCCAATACGCAATGGATCATCGCGCACGCCCATCAGATGGGAATGGTGACCTACGGTGAGTTCGCAGCCACGCCGTACCGAGTGGGTGTAGAGGCGGGAGTAGACGCGCTCGTGCATATGGGCCGCTATGAACTGGGCGCGGTGCCCGACGAACTGCAGCGTCCGCTTGCACAGGATCCCTTTGGCCCAGCTGCCAGCACCGCCTATGACTATGCTGAGCGCGTGCCCACCACCGACGTGCGCTTGCGCAGCTACGCGCGCTTTCTGGCGCAGCATCACGCGGCGCTCATGCCCACCTTTAGCACCTACTTTCTGCACCTACCTGGCCACCGCAACCTGTGGCACGAACCGGCCGCAGCGCTGCTGGACCCTGACGCACTGTTCAACCCGCCGGACCGCACCACCGGCGAGCTGACCTATCCCATCGCCGCGTGGGCGCACCGCCTGCCTGCCACCTCGCAACGCTGGATGCAGGAGAGCCAGCGCAAGAAGGCCGACCAGGAGGCCATGCGTCTTTGGCAGGTCAACCAGGTGCTCTTCAGCGCGCAGCCGCATTACCTGGCCGCTTCGGCCGCGCCGGTGGACGGCTCCATGCCCGGCATCTCAGAGCACGTCGAAATGGAGATGCTCGTGCGGCTCGGCCTTTCACCGCGCGAGGCGCTGGCCGCGGCCACCAACAACTATTCGCTCGAATTTGGCTGGAACGAGCTTGGGCTGATCGCGCCCGGCCGCCGTGCGGACATTCTGGTGGTGGACTCGGACCCCACAATGAACGTCTGGAACGCACGCCGCATCTCGGGCATCGTCTTCGACGGCAACCTGATGGACCGCGATGCGCTGCTGCACGCCAAATAAAAAGTGCGCTTAGCAGCGCGTGAGAAGTTCGGGCAGCCTCTGCTGTCGCGCGGCAAACATCGCCTTGATCTGCCGCAGTGCTATCGGTTCACCCAGCCGCCCCAGTGCACCGAGCGGCAGGGCAAACTCCACATCATCGCGGACCACCGTGCCCGCCACGCCTGCCCTGGTCTCTGCCACAAAGCCGTGCCGATGGCGGAAGAGCGCGAACGGTCCACGCACCTGCTCGTCGAGAAAGAATTCGCGTGCAGCGAAGGCAACGATGCGCGCTGTCCAGCGCACGCGCAGCAGCAAAAAGGGAACCGGCTGAAAGCTGATCTCGATCTCCGAGCCCGCACCGGCCTCAAAGCCCTCCAGCGCCGCCACCAGTGCCAGCCGCTCCACGCGCGTATCCAGCTCCGGCGGCATCAGGAGCGGCAGATTGCCCGGCTGCGCGAAGAACGCGAAGACCTCCTCCAGCGGCCAGGGAATCCACTGTTCGCTCTGGAATCGCTGCATGGTGTCGGCCTCCTTTGTCAGCCTAACTGCAGAATTAGCCGACTGCGAGCGCCGATTCCCGATCGAGCCGAAGGCTTCGAACCCGCCCACAAACCGACCCCTGTTTGTTGATTGCCGGAAACCAAGGTACCTCAGACTGGCTATTGCCGCGCGCCGTGCCTCGGCGTGCGCTGACGTAAGATAAAGAGACGGCGCGCCGGGGGGCGCGCATTGTTTTCGACACATGACTGACTCGCAGGCCGCCGCACCGCATCAGCGGCAAAAGCACAACAAAGTGCTGATCCTGATAGCGCTCTACAAGGGCGCGCAGGCATTGCTGTTTGCCGCTGTCGGCTTCGGTGCGCTGCGCCTTCTGCATCAGGACGTTGGCGATGTGCTCTCAGACCTGGCCACGGCACTGCGTTTCAGCCCCGAATCGCGGCTGGTCAACTTCATCGTGGAGCAGGCATCGTTTCTCGACGATGCATTGCTGCGGCGCATCGGCGTGCTGGCCTTCAGCTACTCAGCAATCAGCCTCATTGAGGGCGTCGGTCTCTATTTTGAGAAGGCCTGGGCAGAAATCCTGACATTGCTGATCACGGGTTCCTTTTTGCCCTGGGAGATCTTCGAGGTTTTCCGGCGGGTGACGTGGCTGCGAGTGGAATTGCTGGCTGTGAACGCGCTGGTGTTCTTCTACCTGCTCAATATGGTGACCGCGCGCCGCAACGGGGCATCGAAGACAACGGTTGAATAATTTTCGCCTTTCATTCTCCTATATACCTTCCGCTGGACGCTGAAAAGACACTATGCGGTCACTGGAATCATTCAAGTAAACACTAGATATTGTGGTTCAGATTTAATTTAGCCCTACCCATTGAAATTCCGCTGTTTCAGCTTGTCGCAAAGCGGGACAAACGCACGGCTTTGCACAGACTACCACCGAAATAGGCTCTTGCGTGATCGCGAATGTGGGCTATGATCGTGGTGCAAGTGGAGTGAAGTGGTTGGAAGTGGGAAGAAATTGATGTTTTCGGCCCAAAATTCACCGGCTTTCTCACTCTACACCCGTTTTCGCCAGCGTCGGGGGCACTGAACCTCTCCCGGCAACGGCACAATCCACCGGCCCGTGGGCAGCACGAGGGGGCCAAGGACGGCAAACGTGATGTTTCGTGGCAACCATCCCGCCAAGATCGACGACAAGGGCCGCTTCAAGGTTCCTGCCGCGTTCAAGGCGTTGGCGGATGCCAGCCACGTGAACCAGTTCTTTGTCACCAGCGTGGACGGCAAGTACGCCGAGGTTTGGCCCCTGCCGGAGTGGGAAAGGATCGAGGAGCAGCTGGCCAGGAGCAGTGCGCTTGATCCGGCGGTAGAGGATTTTATGAACCTGGTGAACTACTACGGCCACCAGGTGGAGCTGGACGCCCAGGGGCGGTTGCTGGTGCCGCAGATTCTGCGCACCAAGGCAAACCTGGACGGCCAGGAAGTGATTGTGATCGGCAAGGGTAAGTTCCTTGCCGTACACAACCGCGAAGCGTTCGAGCAGAAGGTTTTGCCGCCAGAGGGTCTGACGAGCGAGCGCCGTGCGCGCGTCTCCCAGATTCTGGACGCGGCCCGGGAAGGGTAAACCCCTCAGGGGGAGCGCATGACGAAGCCGGAAGAACGCCATGTGCCTGTTCTTTTACAAGATGCGATTCAGTTTCTGAATCTGCGCGCAGGCGCGACGATTGCCGACTGCACGCTGGGAATGGCAGGCCACTCGAGCGAGATTGCCCGGAGGCTGGGCCCGGAGGGTCACCTGATTGCGTTTGACCGGGACCCCGAGGCGCTTGCGCTGGCGAAGATGCGGTTGGCCCGGGTGGTGAACGAACTGGGGCCGCAGGCACCGCGCATCACGTTGATCGGCGAAGCCTTCAGCACCATCGCACAACATGTGTCGGCGGGTTCGCTCGACGGCATCCTGGCCGACTTCGGAGTCAGCAGCCTGCAACTGGACGAGGCGCGCAGAGGATTCAGTTTTATGGCGGATGGGCCGCTGGAGATGCGGATGGATACGCGCTCCGGCCCGACAGCCGAACAAGTGGTGAATGAGGTGAGCGAGCGCGAGCTGGCAGACCTTATTTACGAATACGGAGAGGAAAGGAGGTCGCGGAGAATCGCCAGAGCCATTGTGCGCGGGCGGCCGGTGACAACTACGGGGCAGTTAGCCCGGATTGTTGCCGCAGCCGCCCCGGCAATGAAACAGGATCGGATTCACCCGGCAACGCGTACCTTTCAGGCGCTCCGGATTTATGTGAATCGCGAGCTGGACGAAATCAAGGCTCTTATGGAGGCCGCACCTGAATTGCTTAAGCCCTCCGGCCGGCTGGTCGTCATCAGCTTTCACTCTTTGGAAGATCGCATCGCAAAGGACAGTTTCCGCGAAGGTGCTCATCATGGCATCTGGAACATTTTGACGAAGAAGCCCGTTACGGCGGGCGAAGAAGAGACGGATCGTAATCCCCGGTCAAGAAGCGCCAAGCTGCGGGCAGGGGAAAAGGCAGTGATCAAGGGCAAGGCACTTAGAGGTTAGGAAACAGGGAAGACTGACCACTGTTTCTGAGGAGAACTACGATGGCGGCATGCACGACAACCTATTTCGACCCCGGTGCAAGCTGGACCGCGCGCGTTGCCGAGCGGAATGCGGCTCTGTTGGCGCTGCAGCAGTTGCGCCGCCGCGGCGTGCGCACGCCCGAGGTGATGTTTACCCGCCACATCGACAACACGCGGCTGGTCAAGGCGCCCGATCCGGTGCGCGTGCGCCAGATGCGCATCTTTTCCGCGACGCTGGCGGTGTTGTTTTCACTGGCAATGGTCTATGGCCTGCAGCACTTCAGCGCCATCGAGGGTTCGTATCGCGTGGAGTCGGAAAAGCAGCAGCTGGACCAGTTGCGTGAGGAGAACCGTCAGTTGCGGCTGTCTGAAGCCGAGCTCTCGCAGCCGGCCCGCATCGACGTGTTGGCCCGACAGTATGGGCTGGCCGCGCCCGAGCCTGGACAAATCGTGCACGGCGAGACACAT
>WSSedB1CaDRAFT_10000561_pt1 | contig 15758 bp, 21 predicted proteins | sample WetSurSB1Cattail_FD_9460 | JGI IMG/M metagenome (IMG submission 9460)
AGGTAACTCTGAAAATGCGATGTTTTAAGTCGTGATATTACAACGACTTAAAACTCGACGGCACCTCTAAAAATTCACTGAAAGTGAGTTTTTAGAGGTGCCCTAATGTATACAGTAATTAACTTACCTGCCTTTCAGGGAAGTTAATTGCTGTTTCAAGTCAGAAAAACCTGTAAGAAACTTACTTTATTTTTTTGTAAGGTTACTGGATTGTCCCTCGTAGGTCAGTGTAAGTGTAGTACCTGCCGAGTCAACAGCGTATCCATATGTCTGGGTAATACCAATGAGCATATTAGGCATCGTGGAATACAGCAAATAAATAGAACCTTTTTCCTTGTCGACAGAGTAATAAAAATCCATACTCTGTTCCATATTGTTTATTTTTTCGTACATTCTCTCTATGCCGTCAGATGTAAACGTCATATTTTCGGTAATACCGGTTTGATAGAGACTCCATGTTCCGGTAAGACTGGGATCTTCAGTAAATCCCGAGACAGTCCCCTTTGCAGAAGCTTGTGTGAGTGTATTTTTAACGCCTCCCGAAGTAGTATAAGACGTCCCGTCATATACCATCGAATATCCATAACTGTTGCCGTATCCACCCGAGAGATACACGACAGATTCCGTTTCTGAAGTTGAAGCATACCATGTTCCCTGTATATCAAGACTGAATACATAGAAGTGATACGTTCCGTCTTTATCAAGATACAGTGAATACGCATCCTTATTGCTGCATGCAGCAGTACCGCCGTAATTGTAGTAATGCCCCCCGAGCGTGTCATAATCGAGTTTCTTCTCTCCGGAAAGCGTCATAACAAGATTCGAGTCATCGTCGAGCAGGCTGAGCAATGAACCGTCCCTGCACCACTTTCCGCTTACGGATACGGTCGTATTATCAGTCGACGTAAGCGTACAAGTATTGTCCGTATTAAGCGAAAGCAGACTGCCCGTCACATAGTATGTCCCGCTGTCATTTCCACCCGCAGTTTTGGATTCAGACGGACGCGCGCAGACAATACCGTTGAACGTAAGCTCTCCGGAAGCTGATGTATAGGTATACGGATATGAGCTCGAACCGACCGTAATCTTTGTGTCGGTCACTGTAACCTGCTTCAGACCGTATGCAAGAGAATCATCATATATAACACCGGAACCAGACTGGGTATCAAGCTTCATAAAACAGTTATCACCGTTCGTATTTGTATACAGCCACCATCCGTTTATACTCGTATCAAGTTTTGCCCACTGAGCGAACAGCGTAAGACTACTCACGATTTTGGTTGTATCAGGTATTTTCATGGTTCCAACCGCATCGTTTCCCCAGCAGGAAAGGACATATCCCTCCCTTACCGGTTTTGCATTGTACTCATTCATGGCGGAGGCTAACGTCTCACCCTCCGCCATCTTTACAGTCTTTGCTGTAGTCGACGAATCTGAAAATTTTCCCCCGTTGGGATATACCGTCACAGCATACAGCCGGATCATTTTAAAATAGAACGTTGTTGATTCAGCGGCAGTATATGTATCACCGCCTGTATACCTGTTTTCGTAGTTACTGTCTGTATACACATGAGTCTGTGTCGTAAAATCAGGATTAGTCGAAGAGTATATCATCATCTGAGTCATATAATACGTTTCCAGTTTTACAACCGAACCCTTCTTCGCTATAAGAGGATCACACACCCATCCGCTTGCCCCCGTATCAAACTGTATGCAGCAATAGTCCGCCTCTGACAGCCAGGACGCATACAGCGTTACGGATGATGTGACCGTATCATTACTGAAATCCCAGGCAGTAACCGCGCCGCTTTCTTTATACCAGCCGCCGAAGTAATAACCGCTTCTGACAGGTCTTTCAGAAGGTTTCGTTATCTTTGACTCCGGCGCAATGCCCGTAATGGGTGACGGCAGTGAAGTCACCGTATCCGTTTCCGCGTTCGCATTGAACGTAACCGTATACGTTTCAGCTCCCTTATCAGGATTACTCAATATGTCGCACCCTGTAAAAAAGAGTACGACTGCACATAAAACAGCAGAAAATGAAAGAAATGCATTTTTTTTCATAAAGACTCCCGGAAATATTATTTTTACCTTAACACTATTTATTTATGCCTATATGGATAAATTGTCAATACACAGTATATCAATTTTATCTAAAAAAACAGGAAAAAATTGATATTATTTAAAATTTAACAATAATGGATGTTTTATAGAGCCATAAATGATGAAAAATACAGTCATACTGCCGTATTTCTTTTTATAGTATGTAATAAGGTATATTTTAAGAATCAAGCAGCCCAGTTGTCAGATGATTTTTTACATTCCGCATATAACGTACGTAATTGCGTACGTGTTGGTAAGATCATTTCTGCCCGAAAAACTTTCCCTTAAAAAAATTTTCATTTCCAAGTTTTTTTGCAGTCATTCTGAACATAACGCAGCCGTCAGGACATACAATATCCTTGCAGTATCTGCCGGTTCCTCCAATATTCTCTAAATCGCCGCCGCTTCTGACCGCCTCCATGACGGGAAACATCATCATCATTACTTTTGAGCAGATACCCTGACCATCCTTATTTACGGGACAGCCGTACGTACACGTGTATTTATCCCCGATTTCTTCACCGTTCCGGCAATACCGTTCCGTATGGTCGCTGTTGAGAAAACCTGTCACTTCGATTTCCCATTCATATTCTTCATCATACCATTTTTTCATAACCGACCTCCTGTCTGCTGTATGATTATAGCATCAGAACCATGACATCTCTATGTCATTATTATGCAATTTACTGCCGATTACTTGCTTTCCGTGTAGTGATATGCTATATTTAACGGGATGAAGGATTGATTTACAATCCGTTTCCCGGGTTTACGTCGTAACTGGAGGCAGGTAAATGACAAGAACATATCATATTGTTCCTTCCGTTCAGGGGAAATGGTCTGTTCTGAAAGGCGGTTCCGACAGAGCAATCCGGAATTTTTCCAATGAATATACAGCAATAGAATACGCGAAAAAAATTGCAGACAAGGAGGCTGTTCCCCTTTATCTGCATCGAAAAGACGGTTCTGTTGTAACAAAAATATCAGAAATTAAGATATGACAGTCTTTATAAACTGTCCGTTTGATGAACAATATAATTCCATGTTGAAGGCTATGATATTTACTTTTAAGTATTATGGCTTTAAAACGAGCATATCATCAGATACAGATGACTGCATGGAAGACAGGCTTACTAAAATTACAAAAAAATAAAAGAATCAGATATAAGTGTCCATGATTTATCACGAATAAAATCTACAAGAAAGAATGAGTACTACAGGCTTAATATGCCTTTCGAATTGGGAATTGATTACGGAATAAGGCAGGAAAGTCATTCATATAAGAGAATACTTGTTCTTGAAGGTGAAAGACGAAGCTATAGTATAGCCCTGTCCGACATTGCCAGCAGGGATATTCATGCACATGAAAATAAACCGGAAAAACTTGTAGGCGTTATCAGAGACTGGTTAATCAACAATGAAATGACAAAGAACAGGGATGGAGAAAGAAAGATTTGGGCATATTATCTCAACTTTCAGGCATTTCTTTTTGAAGAACTTGTCAGTATACGGGGATTTAGTGAGGAAGATACAGAAAAAATCAGTGTAAAAGGATATACTGAATTAGTTGAAAAATGGAAAGAAAATCAATAGTTTCGTCATACTAATAATTTTCAGCTGTGTTTTCCGTACTGTCTGTATCCCTGAACAGGTTCAACCTGTATTCCCCGGGGACGGTTTCCCCTCATCCCCATCCGTCGTGTTTTACACCCTGCATTCCACTCCTGTGCATGCGGCTTCCCTTTCCACTCATGCGTCAGCAGGTAAAAAAACGGCACTCTATGTCAGAAAGCTGTATCCACCCGGAAATACAATAAGTGAAGAACAGTAAAATTATCAGCTAAAATGTAATATGATATCACATCTTTATTTATTCGTTTTTACATGTTTGTATAGTGCAACATATTTTTTATCTTCAATCTGAATATGATAAATAAACCAGCTCTTTACTTCATTGATTACATCCTTAGAAACGACAGGTTTATTAATTAAAAATTTTTCTTTGAAGTTTTCAATTCTGTTTTCGATATCTGAATGCATCTTTTTCTGATCAATCAATGCTGAATATCCTATATCCTGCATCAGTTTTACTTCTTGTGAAAAGTGGTAATGCGTATAATCAATTGCTTCATTCAGAAGTGTAAGAAGTTGATCTTGCGTATTCTGACAAACAAGTCCCTCGTAAAAGTGGCTCAGTAATTCAAAACAGTGTCTATGCTGTTCATCCATTTCAGGAATACCGAATTCATATTCTGCAGACCATTTTAAAAAAGCCATAATCTACTCTCCTTTAAAATCAGCATACTATAATTATGATTCAAAAAAAATATTTTTCAATTTTATTAACACAAAATAATGATGTCCGTATGCCCCCATGACTATGAACACAAGAGGGCACAGATGGAAACGGAAAAGACAATCAACAATTATAGTCAAGAAATTATTACGCGGAAACAAGACTGCCTGTTGAGTTCCATGTATGCAGATATCTGAAAAGCAATCTTTAATTTTCCATTCAGCGTATAAAATTAAAGCTCATCTATCCAGTCAGAACCAGTTTTCACATTTGTACAATTTAATTTTCATAAATATTTATTAATCATGTTGTATATTCATTATTGCCAGTCAAAATAATATGACCGACCAAACAGCTTCTTGCTGCCTGAATTTATTTCAAGGAGTCATTCTATGAACAAATCTTTACTAAAACGCCTCGCAATTGTAACCTTGGTTGTATTTGCGACACTTCCACTATTTGCAAAACAGCCGGCAGACAAAAACATGCATGGGGATAAAGACATGCCGGAACAATATGACAATTCAGATAACATGCACAGTCAGGAAAACGGACGTCCCATGGGCATGGAAATGATGAAGGTAAGAACGATGGGAGTTGTTACATCTGTAGACAAAGACATAATCACTATTACAGACGCTGATGGGAAGAATATACAGATTCATGTAAATCCGTTTACAAGAATAATAAAACAGCCATTAGAAATGCAGCAAGGTTCTAAAGAGATCCCTGATGAAAAACAGAATGGCAAACCTGAAGGAAAACAACCTGATATGGCATCAATCCAAGACATAACACAAGACAGTTGGATTCTTGTTTCAAGTTTTGATACAGGTACCACAGTTATTGAAGCAAGATTTATCATGCTTGCTGCTCCTGCTAAAAAATAGATAAGATACACAGTAATTATTTCCAAAGAGAGGCTGTCCCAAAAAATCACTACGGGACAACCTCTTTCTTTTATATATAATATTAACAAAAGAAAATGAAGATATGTTTTTATTCTGCGCGATAACAAAGCTGAAAACGCAGCTTGCAATATAAAGCCGGTTTTATGACGGTTAATCCGACTGATTCCGCAGACAGCACAACAGGAACTCCGGCGCAGACGGTAAATGTAAACGGTAAAGTATGTACATCACATAAGCAGAATACAGCTAATATATTTGTCGGGGATATAACAGATACAGATTTCCGCAAAATCAGGCTGCCCTGTTCCGGGGCACAACGACGTAAATTTCGGGCAGTTCAGCATGACCATATAGTCGTTGTCCGGATGTTTATTCGGGAACCGCTCCAGCAGTTCCGGTGTGTAATCATACTCATACCTTGTATCTTTGTTGCCAAGCAGCGTAACGCCTTCCAGTTCTTCTTTTGTCCGGCTCATAAATGCTCCTGGTTTTACTTTAAGACAGGATGGATTTCGAACTGTCTGTTTTTCATGAACACATACATATTCCACAGAAAAACTGCCGGTACTCTATCACAAAAACACATAAAAGAAACAGTACATTTATTTGGAGAGAGAGAACCCCTCTACTTTCAAAGCGCACGGACATACGCACCTGCTTTGTCCGTGCTCTCTCTCCAAACCACTTACTTTTCCCAGCATGACCAGGGGATACCCCTGGACCCCGTCTTTCGATTCTTCTAAACGACGCTTCTTAGCACATGGCATTCAGGTAAACAGATACTTTGCATATCGTGTGTAAAAAGAAATGCAGAGGGAAAAACAAGTCCGCATGCGACCAATAATCATGCCGGCTGAACAGAACGCCTCACAGCAAAATCCGTTTCCTTCATAACTTTTTCAAAAAAATGAAACAAAAACGCATGTCCCTCTTTGTTCAAATGAATACCGTCATTGCATATAAGCTTCTGATAATTACGCTCCGCAAGAAAAGCGCTCCTGATATCGAGCAGAAAACAATTCATTCTGAGTGCCAGATTTGCAGCTGATTCGGAATACATTTCCTGCCAGCGGTAAAGAAATCCCTCATCACCAAGAAAATCACGTATAACATTTTTATCGCGATGCTCTGAAATCGTTTTAAAATACCGCTCCGGAACAAGCGGCGGTAACGTCATTATTACCGGTTTGATACTATTTTTATATAAAAGCTCAATCATATCCTTCATATATGCAACATATGTATTGAGCGGTGTACGGGGACTATGCTCTTTTTCCGGTTCCCTGCAAAGTGCATCCCAATCATAGTCACAGTCATTCCCCCCGAATTCTATAATACCTATATCACTCTTACAGCCTTTCGATACATCATGCTGCATAATAGAAACACCTTTCGTAACTGTACAGCCAAAATAAGAATGATTTACAATTTCAACATCATATTCACTGGCCGCAAGTCTGAGCGCATTTTCCGGGAGAATATCATATTTTCTGACCGCATCAGGTTTCCCTTCAACAATCCCCTTCAAAATCGAGTCACCCCATACAGCAATTTTCTTACTAATGTATTCCATACTATATTCGACACAGGCATCAGATAACACGTTGCATAAATTATTACCGTGCCCACCCTGCCGTAAAGCTGCAGCACCGACAGCTGTCCTGCATACAAGCTTGTTTTTCTGACTAAAGTAAAGTACACTTTACTTTAGTCAGAAAATGGAGGCAGCATATGTATATTCCAAGGGCAATAGAATCACACATAGTACAGCTGAACCGAGATTATCCCGTTGTTATGGTCTGTGGACCCCGGCAGGTTGGAAAAACTACCATGCTTCAGCATCTTGCAGACAGGGAGACAGCAAAACGCACGTATGTTTCACTCGATGATATGGATGCCAGATATCTTGCAAAAACCGATCCGAAATTGTTTTTTCAGACATACCCGCTTCCCGTTCTTATCGATGAGATTCAGTATGCACCGGAACTCTTTCCGTATATAAAACTGCTTGCCGATACAACGAAAACTGCCGGCGGTATATGGCTCACCGGCTCGCAGAAATATCAGATGATACAGGGAGTAAGTGAATCGCTTGCAGGACGCGTTGCAGTCGCCGATATGTACGGGCTTTCTGCCGCGGAATTGTACCGTACGCCGCTGCATACGTTTTCTGTCGATTTACCCGAACTGCTCGGACGGGAACAGAGCGGCAAGTATCCGCATATTGACGTTCACAAGGCTTATACCCTTATGTATCACGGCAGTCTGCCCAAAACAGCGTCGGGGGAAATTACCGACATCCCCACATATTATGCGAACTATGTACGCACATATGTCGAACGCGATATACGGGAACTTGCAGGAATCACGAACACGCTTTCGTTCAGCAGGTTTCTCTCGTCTCTTGCCGCACGGTGCTCTCAACAGCTCAATTATGCGGAATGTGCCCGCGACGCGGAAATTTCAGAGCCGACTGCTAAAAGCTGGGTAAACGTACTTATCTCTCTCGGCATTGTTTTTCTGGTACAGCCTTATTATTCAAACGCACTGAAACGGATTACAAAAACACCAAAACTGTATTTTCATGACTGCGGTCTTATCGCGTGGCTGTGCAAGTGGCTTTCCCCTGCAACACTGGAAGCAGGAGCCATGAACGGAGCATTTATGGAAAATTTCGTCGTTTCCGAAATATGGAAATCATATGCAAACAATCTGCGAGAACCACCGGTGTGGTATTACCGCGACAAGGAAAGACACGAAATAGATCTGCTCATTGAAGAAAACGGAAAACTGCATCCGGTCGAAATAAAGAAAGCAGCTTCCCCATCGCGTGATATGACTGCATCGTTCAGTATACTTGACAAACTTGCGCTTCCCCGCGGCAACGGAGCAATCGTGTGTCTTGCCGACAAACCTGTTCCTCTTGACAGGGAGAATACGGTTATACCTCTCGGGTTGTTGTGAATGAATAAACTGCGTAATATCTGATATATAATTCAACGGTAGTTTTCTCATACTGAAATTGAGAGAGGTTCTTTACCATCTAACCTTCCATCTTTCTTTTAATTGTTCCGGATTTTCCGCTTCCTTATTTTCAGAGCCCTTCTTTTCTTCATTCCTATCTTTTTCCAGGATTACCTGTTTTTCAAGATATTCTTCAAATTCCTTTTCATTTACAGGTAGTTTTACCCAATCATCTGTCCAGGCAGAAAGATATGCCGCATTTGAAATTGAAAGTGAATTTATTCCTTCTGTACCATCTGCAATCATTTTTGTACCATTCAAAACAGACCGTGCAAATGCTTCCAAAACCCGGGGATGCCCTTCCGGAGCCTGCTCTGAAAATTCTTCATAAGTAGTTTGAGGGCTTACAAAGCCTTCTTTTGCTGTAAAACAGAATTCTCTTTCAGGAACAGCAAGCTTCCACCATTTAAGTTTTCCGTCTTCAATCACAATTTTTCCCTTATCACCGGAAATTTCCAGACGATTTGTTCCGGGAGCTTCTCCTGTTGTAGAAATGAATGTGGCAGTTGCACCATTGTCATATTCACCATAAATTGTTACATCATCTTCAACACTAATTTTATGATATTTCCCAAATCCGCAGAAAGCTCTTATTTTAGATGGAACGCCAAAAATCCATTGCCATAAATCAAGATTATGTGGTGCCTGATTCAACAAAACCCCTCCACCTTCGCCCTTCCAGGTTGCACGCCAGCTTCCTGAATCATAATAAGCCTGAGTTCTGTACCAGTTTGTAATAATCCAAACCAGGCGTTTAGTTTCGCCCAATTGACCGCTTTGAACAATTTCTCTTGCTTTTGCATATAAGGGATTTGTCCGTTGATTAAACATAATTCCAAACTTCATTCCGGAGTTTTCTGCGGCTTCATTCATTTCCCGAACCTGTCTGGTATACACACCTGCAGGCTTTTCTGTAATAACATTTATTCCGTGCCTAAACGCTTTAATTGCAATTACAGGATGATCATAATGAGGAACTGCTATCAAAACAGAATCCACAAGACCACTATTAAATAATTTTTCTGCATCATCAAAAACAGCAATTTCAGGATATTCTTCTGCAATTTTCAATTTTTCCGGATTACTATCAGCAATTGCAGTAATTTTTACAGAAGGGCATTTGCCGCTCATAACATTTCTAAAATGGCCGCTGCCCATATTTCCCATTCCGATTATTCCAAGCTTTATCTGTTTAGTTTCCATAATTTCTTCCTTATTTAATTAATTCTCTTAGTGCATTAACTGCGGCATTAAACGCCTCTGTAGATGATGAATAGCTGTATTGATTTATTTTTGATTTATCTTTGTTTTCAAGATTCTCAAATCCTTTAAACACTGTAAGATGAGGCTCCAAGGTTAAAACCTGTCCCTTATATTCAGATAATATGTATGGAAGATTTCCGATCCCCTTTCCTGCAGGTACAACAGAACCGTCCCCCATGGCATCCTTTATATGCAGATATTCCACATAAGGAGAAAGCATTTTCCAGGCTTCTTTTGTATCCTGATTACATTGAATAAAATTTGCCGGGTCAAAAACAGCTTTAAGCTCAGGAATTGCTTTATGAATTTCGAGGCAGCGTTCCGCATTGCTTCCGTATATACCCTTTTCATTTTCATGACATAAGATTATACCGGTTCCTTTTGCAGCTCCTACAAACTTATTCAATTGTTCAAGAACCTTATCTTTGTATTTTTCTTCTTCCCCTGAAGGCATATAAAAGCTGAACAATCTGAAATGGGTTGCTCCAAGAATATTTGCAATTTCCAGTGTATGTTTAAACTTTTCAAGGTGTACGTCAAAATTTTCACCAATTCCAATTTTTCCAAAAGGAGAACCGATTGACCACACAGACAAATTTTCGCTTTCCAAACTGCGGCAGATTTCCTTTGCCTTTTGCTCTGAAATATCAGCAACATTCTGTCCATCTACCCCTCTGATTTCCAGACAGCTGATTCCATTTTCCTTCATTATTGCAATCTGCTTATATAATTCAGAAGCAGCTTCATCTGCAAACGCAGCTAATTTAAATTCCATTCTACGCCCCCTGCCTTTTCAGGCATTGTTTATGTATAGATGATAAAACAGTTTATTACGCAATGGAATTGTCAATTATAGCAATTTATATTGCAAATCAGCGCATTTAGATACATAATCAGTAAAAAGAAGATTTTATGGTTTCCGAATACTATTTGAATGATCTTTATATCCGGCACGCTATTGATGAAAAACCTGATGACAGACACTTTACCATGCACATTCATCTGCCTTTTGAGATTTATTTTTTTGTAAGCGGAAATGTGGAATATCTCGTGGAAGGTTCAAAATATCCACTTAAATACGGAAGTGTTATGATTATGAATTCTATAGAATCACACCGTCCAAAAATTCTTGGTCCTCAACAATATGAACGTTTCGTTGTAAATTTTCCCGTTTCATTTCTTAATAAATTTGATGAAAACAATCTGCTGGCAAAACCTTTTACAGATCGTCAGTATGGAAAGGGAAATCTTATAAAACTGACAGAATCTGATGCAGCACTTTTTGAAAAACTTTTTAAAGAAATGCTGTATCGGGAAAAAAATGTGGAAGAAAAGAAAATCACGGTTTGCACTCATTTACTCACCATGCTGGATATTATAAATCAGCTTTATATTACAAGAACAATAATTGAACACAACTCCCCGGATTTAATGGAACGAATTATTTATTATGTGAACTGTCATCTTTTTGATGAAAATCTGACAGTTCCTCTTTTAGCAGAGCAGTTTTGTTTAAGCACCTCTCAATTCACAAGAATATTCCGGCAGGGAACAGGAGTTTCTCCCTGGGAATATGTAATTAGAAAAAGACTGACATCCGCAAGAGAAAAGATTGCTTCAGGAATATCAGCTCAACAAGCCAGTGAACTTTGTGGATTTGGAGATTATTCATCATTTTACCGAGCCTATGTAAAATATTTTGGTAAGGCACCAAAAATTGCGAAAACTACACTATACAAAGAAGATTTTAACAGGTGTTAGATAAATCGTATTCATACTCCCAAAGTTCACTTTTATCTGCCACCCACTCATACTCAGAGCCGTTCCGCGAGAAAGCATATCCCAGTTCTTATCGTAGTTGAACTGTAGTGCAGTTCTGCTTCCCGCGTTTTGCAGCCTGCATCTGCAAAACACACAAAAGGTATTGCAGCCGGGATTTACTACCCTTCATACGCCCCAAGGGGCGGGGTATTAAACCCTCCGCACGAATAAAACTGATGCGGCATTCACAACAGTCTTTAAAACCTTTTCTACTCCCTCTTTGAAAATCTGCTCTAGTAAAATCAGAATCAGTTCCTTCCCCTGAAAGAATTTCAAACCATGCATGATTATCATCAACAAAAAGGCAGAAATCATCAAGCTGAATCCGGAAGAAAAGATATGCCACACTGTCAAAACAGGTCTGCGTTACGAAATGTATTGACAAACACGTATAGCACGTATTATATTCCATGTATGAAAGACAAGGACCTGTTGAAACTGCTGATTCAAAACGGCTGGACTGAAAAACGTGTACACGGCAGCCACCATATTCTTGAAAAGAACGGACAGGTCGAAACAGTTCCCGTTCACGGAAAGGATGTTCCGGCAGGACTGTTGAACGCAATTCTAAAACGTACAGGCTTAAAATAAGGAGGTGCAAATGAAATATACCTATCCCGCAGTTTTTCATAAAGAAGAAGGTGCTCTCTGGTGTGAATTTCCGGATCTTCCCGGATGCCAGACATTCGGTGATACCATTACAGAAACTATGGAAAATGCACAGGAAGCACTTGCAGGATATCTGCTCACTCTGATAGACGAGAAAAAAGATTTTGCCCGTCCGTCCGATATAACCCAGATTAAGACCGACAAAGACTCATTCACAAGCCTCGTAATATGTACTATACCGGAAAAGGTCAAATCTGTAAAAAAGACGCTTACCATACCTGCATGGCTGAATGCAAAAGCAGAAGCAGCCGGCATAAATTACAGCCAGCTGCTGCAGGAAGCCATAAAGCAGAATATAGGTATTGCATAACTGAACAAAACTACTGCCGTGAGTAGTAACAAAAAGGCCGCAGGATAATCTGCGGCCTTTTTTCATTCTACGACCAGCCCTCCTGAAAAAGAGAACAGGCTGCCCTGTGATGAATGGTCATGAAATAGCCCGGCATTCACACCAAGTGGTCCGTGTGGTGATAATACGTCGCATCTTCCCCGTCCGTTCCCGCGGGAAAGCATATTCTCGTTCTTATCGTAGTTGAACTGCCATGGTCCGCGAGTCTTTATCAAATCGCTGTTTGCATAATACGCAAGCGTTATGTTCCCTGTGGATGCTCCGCCTTCGTATTTTGTCTCTGTTAATCTGTTGCCTCTCGCGTCGAATGTCCACGAGATGTCTTCACCGTCTGCGCTGTAGTACACTTCCACCAGCTGCGCAGGCGTTCCGCTCACGGTCGAGTTGTCTATCGGTTTGTATGCTTTATCGCGTTCATCGTACGTACAGTGCGCCGCAGAACTGCATAGCAGTTCTGCTTCACGAGTTTTGCAGTCTGCGTCTGCAAAACTCGACTTGCTGCTTTCTGGTTTCTTCTGGATCCTTTTCGCACTTCGGGCAAGGCCCTCATACCGCCTTACGGCGGTACTCCAATCCTTGACGCGGTTCTCATTTCAAGACTTCACCTTTGGGCGAAGATGAATCACTCAATTCTTTGCTTACAGCCCTGTCATATCGGGATTGTGACATTTGTTCATATCTTGCAAAAAAACGTTCAGTTACAATGTTATATCTAGACAAACAGCATCAAGAAAAAACACTTAAACAAACAGAGATGTTAGCAATTCCGAATATGAAGAAAAAATCAAAGAAGCTTCTTCATATTCAGGTTCTCTCCCCGTTACAATACCACTACAATGTCTTCCCTCAAATTCAAGTGCAGCATATGAATAACCATCAGCAACAGAAATCAAAACAGGTAGATGTTTTTTCCAAAAACTTTCAACTTGGCTACTAATTTTTGGCTGCAAGCAAAGATTCCTTCTCAAATTCATTCCATGAGAAAGCAACTTCCGATATTCCACTGTAGTCTGTTGAAGTCAAAAGCATTATAGTAATCTCGGAATTTGTACAACTTTTCACTAGTGAACAAAATTCTAAAAAGTCTGCCGGCAATTCTGGAAATCTTTCTCGAATAATCTCATTAAATGCTGGGGTAGAACAAGGATTATTCAATGTAATTAACCATCCCGCATTTTTCAGACCATCGATCAATTTCTCAATATTTCTACTCATCTTATCACCTATTGATCCTTAATTGCATTGATAATCTCCCTCTGTAATCTTGTGGCCTCTGTATGTTCGGGATTCTACATTCTATTTCCGACATGCTATAATTAACACAGATTATATCTCGCTCATTTTCCATTCTTTTTATGTTTTATTATGGTAATAACATAATTGTACAAACAGACAGTAAACAATAAACCATTAAATATAAATGGACGATATCGTATTTTTATATAAAAAGCACTTATAAACAAAGCTATAACAAAACTCATCAAGGACAATATTCTATAATCAAACAACCAGAATATTAACAATCCAACCAAACTAAAAACAGTGCTTAAAGTCAACAACCCATTCTTCCAATCTTTTAAATAAAAAAAGTAAGATATAGAAATTACACATGATATTATCGCTACCGCTCCGATGAAAAAATATGCATATTTATTCTTCATTATTATCCCCATTTTAAATTCTTGGAATAACATCTTTTACTTTAGCTCTATTACCGGGGATCCTCCCTAAAACAGCATCAATAGTGTTTTGTTGCTGTTTATTACCATTTTTACTCTTAAAACATTTTCCAAAAAATCTTTGGTATTATCATATAAAAGAGCTGATGCTGTCAAAACCGCTGCTATTTTTCCTTTGGATCCCTTTATATATGGAGAAATCATCAGATTTTTCCATATATTTCTGCAATTTTAATACAGGCTGACAAAACCTGTTTTAATTTGTCTAATTTAATCTATTTTCTTAGCACGCCAATACATTTTCTCTTTTCCTTGAAAATCTGCTTTAGTAAAATCAGGATCAGTTCCTTCCCCTGAAATAATTTCAAACCATGCATGATCATCATCAACAAAATGCATTGCTACAGTTCCCGTTATTATAACATCTTGCCATTTCCCATTTGTTTTTCTTTCACCACTATATGCCAAAGAAAATACAACTATATTATCGGCCTTTTTTTTATAACCCAATATATTGTAATATCCTCCCTGATAGGATATCCGGGGTTGAGGTTTTAAGTTTTTTCTAATGATTAGTCCATCGGAGGTACGAGCATATTTATTGTTATCAACTGTAACTATATTTGCATCATCTTCATTATTTTCTATACTTCCTATATTCCATACACCCCAAATTTTATCAAGTAATGGTGTTTCAGAATATAATGCACCTGCCACTATTATAAAAAATAATTGTATAATAAATATTTTTTTCATATTAATTTTCCTCTTTTGGTTTAATAATTATAAAACGTGTATTATCAGAGAAGTTTTTTCTTCCACCTTCACTTGCGCCTGATATAGGATCAAAAACAAACTCTCCATTTTTATCTCCTTCCTGCCAATGTCCCAGTGAAGTCGCATCCGGTTGATCCGCTCTACCGACATTTCTTAAACTTGCAGTTGCACTCTCTTTTGTATCATTATAACTTTTATCACCAGGTCTTGATATTTTTACTGTAATATCATTTGAATCTACCCCTAATCTTCCCAATGCATCTTTTATGACGGCAGGACCATCATTTACAAGAAAACTATTTTCCTCCAGATTACCATTGTTTATTAAATTTGTAATAGCAGATTTTATATCACTTTGTGATAAATTTTTTCCAGTATAAGACTCTGCTACTCCCTGTAAAGTTCTCATATAACAAGGTCCCTCTATAGGCAATTCGCTCATGGATCCATCTCTAACTCTGGCATTTATTTTTTGAGTCTTCATAATATCCTCAACATAAGACGGCATGCCATTTTCCCTTCCATCAGGATCCGTATACTTCAGCGGGTTATTTCCGCAGTACTCATACCAGTTACTTCCGTCCCTGGCAGGGTCTTCTGTTACAAACCTTCCCAGCTCCGCATCATACCACCGTGCATTGAAGTAATACAAGCCTGTATCAGCATCCACCTGTTTTCCTGTAAACGATGCCTTAAAGCTTACCGTTCCGTTCTCATGAACCAGCTTACCATAAGCTTCGTAGCTCGCATCCCAGATCACAGTTCCAGCCGCATCGGTGATTGTCTCAGTAGTCCCTAAGTGATCAACATGGTGATAATACGTTGCATTTTCTCCGCCAGTCGTCCGTACTTCCGCCCATATCTTCGCA
>WSSedB1CaDRAFT_10000562_pt1 | contig 15739 bp, 14 predicted proteins | sample WetSurSB1Cattail_FD_9460 | JGI IMG/M metagenome (IMG submission 9460)
GCAGTCTCCTGCTTTACCGCTGCATCAAGCGGCACTGCTTTGTCCTTTTCATAATAACCATACATAGTTCCTGCCGCAGCCACCATGGCCAGCAGCAAAAGTATCATCATAGAACGCTTATAAATTGGCAAAACCAGCACCTCCACCTCCTTGTCCATGTTGCTGGATTCGACAGAATAGTCAAAAATTCCTGCCAAATATAGGAAGAGCCACAGAATTTCTCGTCAATAAAAAAAGGCAGGAGCATCCACCATCTGATGCTCCTGCCTTTTTACATAAAAAACTAAAACATACATTCCCCTGCCGATGCCTCATTCTTGAAAAAGTCCTCAACAAACTTTGTCCAATGAAGATCATACACATTTTCCTCGCTAATTTCGTTCTGATATTCGGCGAGAGCCAATGTCATAAGACTATCGGCGATAACAGCATCATCCGAAAAACCAATCGATTCATAGCCTTTATAGACTGTTTCCACAATCTCTTTGAGACGTTCCGGGCTCATCTCGCAAATGATTCCATACATAGCCTCACAATATACGAGAGTATCTTTTTTGTATTCCGCAGGATCCTGCCTGACATTTTCTATGATTTGCCTAATCTGGCTCAAGGCTATGATTTTTATTCGAGACACAAACATCGTTTTTGTATACATACAACACTCCTCCTATCACAGACACAATTATACAAAAACGATGTTAAAAATGCAAGTATTATACTGTATACATACGTCCAATTTTACAGTATATTCAGAAAATACATATGATGTTTAATAAAAAAGGCGGTAAATATACGTTCCATACGCAATTTACCCGCCTTTTTGAATTTTAATACAATATATTCACTTCATCATTCGTTCACGAAGTATACACTTTTATATAGACACTCAGTTTTCTATACCACGCCTGGCCTCCACGCCTTTTGCATAGTAATGCTTGATCTCCTGCATATCGGTCACGAGATTTGCACGTTCCAGAAGCCAATCCGGTGCATTGCGCCCCGTACAGACAATCTCAGCCTTCCCTGGCAAAGCATCAAACAGTTCTTCCAGCGCTGTGCGCTTTATCAAACCGAAAAAAAGAGCCACATTGATTTCATCCAAAATAATCAAATCATATTTGCCCACAGCGGCATCCTTCACCTTCTGCAGACCCTCATCCAAAAGACGGATATAGTCCGCCGGAGGCTTCCCCTTCGGGAATACTACTACCTCATCACCCCATTTTGCACGAGACACAGCATCAAGCATACCCTCTTCGGCAACAAAAAAAGGTTTTCCCGTCGTATCCAGCAGCAGGGCCGGCGCAAACTTCTGCAGGATTTTCTGTTCGCTATAAGCCTGACTTTTCATAAACTGCATCATATAGACACGCATCCCTGCCCCCAGAGCTCGTATCGCCAGCCCGACAGCCGCAGTCGTCTTGCCCTTGCCTGAGCCTGTATAAACCTGCAGCATATTGCCCCTCCTTTGCCATTCTCACAGCTTTTCTCTCTAAAACATTATTTAATAATATTTACGATATTCCCACCAAAGCTCAAAACCTGATCCCCTGTATCTTTTTTATAACCAAAAGCACCCACGCAGAGAGGTACATACCCCATAGGTATGCTGATCGCATCGGTTATAGCCTTTCCATCTTCTGTGGAAAAAAGCCGCGGTATCGAGTTGATCCAGCAAGCACCTATCCCATATTTCTCCGCCACGAGCATCATACTGCCAAAAACCGTATTAGCTGCATCCTCCGCATATTTCAGATTACCCTGTCCTGAAATAATAAGCAACATGGGAATATTGGACAACAGACCATTCTCCTGCCGGCGAAAGTCATCCCCGCACAAGCTTTCATGCTCACTGGCCAACAGTCGGTTATTCGCATCATTTATTTTCTTCAATATTGATGAATTTTGAATAACTGTAAAATGCCATACCTGATTGTTTGCTGCATTGGACAGCAGCTTACCTTCTTCCAGTATCTCAATAAGTTCCTTATCTTGTATAAGCCGGGGGGAAAACTTACGAATGCTCCGTCTCATGAGCATATTTCTTAAAAGACTATTCATAACATCACTCCATAAAACAAATTAACGGTTATCTACGCGTTCCATACCCACAAGATCATGCTGCCTGAAGCGCTCCCAGGCCAGAGCCTCGAACTTTGTTCCCTTCTTTCCATAGTTTGTATAGGGATCTATTGAAATACCGCCCCGCGGCAGGAACTTGCCCCAAACCTCAATATAACGTGGATCCATGAGCCGTATGAGATCCTTCATGATAATATTCACTACGTCCTCATGAAAATCTCCATGATTGCGAAAACTTACGAGATATAATTTAAGTGACTTGCTCTCTACCATTTTGATGTCTGGAACATAAGAAATATAAACCGTCGCAAAATCCGGCTGTCCGGTAATCGGACACAAACTGGTAAATTCAGGGCAATTGAACTTCACCCAGTAATCATTATCCGGATGCTTATTATCGAAGGTCTCCAGTATCTCCGGTGTATAATCATAGCCATATCTGACCTGTTTTTGTCCCAAAAGGGTAATATCCTGTATTTCTGTTTTATTTCTGCTCATTATAAGACTCCAAAAATTTTTTTTCGAAATTCTCTTCTATTTCCGGGTGTCCAAAAAGATATCCCTGTACCATATCTACATTACACACATCCAGCAGCATCTGATATTCTTCATTCTTCTCAACCCCCTCACAACAAACCTCCATACCAACACTATGGCAAAGGTTTGCTGTGTATTCGACCAAATGGAGGTCAAACTTGCTTTCTAATATATTACTCACAAAAGCCCTGTCTACCTTTACAATATCGCATGACAAATTCTTCAGATATACCAACGAGGAATATCCTGTGCCAAAATCATCCATAGCAATTTTAATACCAATTGAACGATAAAAATCGAACTGTTTATTGACAAATCCCCAGTCTGAAACGATGCTGCTTTCCGTAAGCTCGAGAATCAATGTATCGGGCCGAATACCATATTTAGGCAGGCATTCCTGGATAAACTCCTTGAAGCTGCTGTCCTTAATCTGTTCATAGGAGACATTAACGCTCATCGTAAAATCCGGCAGTATCTTCTGCCATTTCATACAGGTCTTCACTGCTTCCTCAAGAATCCACCTGCCTACCGGTATGATGAGCTTGGTTTCCTCCAGAATAGGAATGAACTCCATGGGCGCCACCATACGTCCCTTAGGGTTTTTCCAACGCAGCAGAGCTTCCGCACCCATAATCTGCGTCCCTTTAGCCTGCATTTGCGGCTGATAGAAAAGACTGAAGCCTTCGCACCCGGCTTCCACACTAATCCGCAGATTATCCCGCATAGAAATCGAGCGCACCCAGCGATTATAATGTTCCTTTGTAAAAATACAATTCCGGTTTTTCCCATTGCGCTTCGCCATATCAAGTGCAGCTTCGGCATGCTTATGCAAAACCAGGTAGTCCTTGCCAAAAGCAGGATAGAATACTGTACCAGCAGATATCGTACAAAAATACATCTTGCCGTCCATTGTATGCGGACGCATAAGGCATTTCTGTATACTGGCAAAAAGCTCTTCCACATCGCTTTCCGAAGCCTCCGGGTAAATAATGCCAAATTCATCACCATCAAGCTTATACAGGATAAACATCGATGGCAGAATATTATCTATTTCCCTGGCCATCGTTTTAAGCACCGCATCTCCAAAGAAACGGTTATAGGTCTCATTGATAATTTTAAAATTATCCAACCCCAGAAGGATCAGCGCCCCACCTTTGCCTGTAGCTCTATACTCGCTGAGCGCCAGACTCACTCCATGCTCGAATTGATATTTATTCAGCAGGCCTGTGACACTGTCTGCCTGATTGCGCCGCCCCATACGCGCCATGGCTCCTGCAAACAAGGTTGGCTTACCCTCGTGGTTCGTAGCCAGCCTGCCCCGGCAACGAATCCAGCAATATTCTCCCCGGGAATCCCTTACGCGATACTCAATATCATAATCATTCCGTTTTCTTTCTATAAGCATTTCCCTTATAGCCGTCTCATAGATTCCCCGATCCTCAGGATGTATGAGCGGCACCCAGTACTTCTCCATGCTGTCCAATACAGTCCCCGGCAAAGCAAAATCCGTCACCATATTTGGGGACAACAGTATCATAGGATTCTGCAGATCAATTGCACAAATATAGTTGTCATTTGTTTTGGAAAACAAGTCGAAATAAAACTTGATACGTTTCAAAAGCGGACTCAGAGCAATATATCGCTTCTGCCTCATTCTCATCCTTCCCAACATCAATTCCTGACGAACCGGATTTTACTATCTTTCCTAATCATATACAAAAAAATAGACTTATTCAAGTATTACAGAGCAATTATGGGAAAAAAGGCATGAAAAAATTTCCCGCCAGATAAAATCCAGCGGGAAATTATATAAAAGTGGAACTAAGGAAAAGCTATTTTAGGCGATTAAATTCTGCTGCAGCAAGGATAAATGGTCCTAGGCCTTTCGGTTCATCGCAAACAATTGGTTCGCTGATATAGTACGCATACGAACCATCACGTTCTCCGTAGGCCTTGGTAGGTGTCCCCCCCAGACCTGCAACAAAACAAATCTTGTTCAGCGTGATTGTCCCCATTGGTGTTTCTAATATAAATTCATCCAAAAGTCCCTGATAAGACTGTTTCGCAAAATTGCGCATACTCTCTGGCAAATACCCCAGACGTACACCTTTAAAAAATGCATAAGCAATCATAGAGGATCCGGATGCTTCGACATAATTCCCTTTTCGGTCGCCGCAATCAAGTACCTGATACCATACATGGGATTTCTTATCAGCGACCTTTAAAAGAGCCTCCATCGTTTCATTGAATATCTGAAGGATTTCCGGCCGATACCCATTATCTTGCGGCAATTGTTCAAGCGTATCGACCAGAGCCATACAATACCAGCCCATCGAACGGCTCCAGAAATGTCTGGAGAGTCCCGTTATCTTATCCGCCCACGGCTGCTCGCGTTTATCATCATAGGCATGATAAAGCAATCCAGTCTTCGTATCAAGCGTATGCTTGCGGGCAATGATAAATTGACGTGCAATATCATCATATTCCGCTTTATCACCAAATTCACTTACATATTTCGCATAAAAGGTTGCTCCCATATAAAGGCCATCCAGCCAAATCTGCTCTGGATAAATGGCTTTATGCCAGAACACGCCCTCTTTGGTTCGTGGATGATGAGAAATCTGGGTACGCAGAAGTTCCAAAGCCTTTTTATAGGCTGGATCTTTCGTTTCCTGATAAATTGTAAGAAGTATTTTTCCATTATTCAAATGGTCAATGTTATATTCATCAACATTATAGCCACGGATAGATCCATCCTTTTGTACAAAGGTATCCGTACAACTCTTTACATAATCAAAATACTTCTGCTCACCTGTCTGGCGCCACACCTCAATAATGCCATCCAATGTAAGTCCGAACTCATAAGCCCAGTAGCTTGTTAGATCTGTATTTCGCGCAATGACGGAATCCGCCATCCATTTTGCATAATCTGTTCCCATGTCTGATATTCCTCATTTCTCAAAGCTTATCCACCAGATTGCAGCCAGAATCCCAGATTCTGACTGCAATCAATTCCCTTACAAAATTATTTTGCCGTAGCAGTCTTGCCCTCATGATACATAAGATCATTATGTCCAAAGCATTGCTCATACTTCCAGCCTGTAAGATCTTCCACTGCTTTTTTCGCTTCCGGTGTAACATCATCCATGCTGCCGCCAGCTTTGATACGATTTACTTCATCTACCAGCAGCTTATGTGTTTCCTTCGTAAGCTTGAGGTTACGGGAAATGAAATAAATAACCGCACAAAGGATGATTGGCACAACAATCGTCATAACGATAACGCCGGTAATTGCCGTTTCACTCTGCGCACCAACACCTTTTTCAAAGCCAAAAGCCGCAAGCCCCACACCAAGCAAAAACCCTTCAGCCGCAGACGCACATTTTGAAAGAAGTCCATTAACACCTGTGAAGATTCCCTCGCGGCGTTCCATGGTCACAGCCTCATCAATATCAGCCATGAACGGGAGCTGGAATACCGGGATATAATCGGCACCGGCTTTACCTACATTATTAACGATAGCCAAAACCGTAAGCCACACGATGACCATATTTTCTTCCATCCCGATTCTCCCTTGGAAAAGCGCATAGTACCCAAGAAGAGAAACTACCACAATAACGCCTACAACCTTGAAAGCAAATGGTCCCCCATATTTGTAACAAAGCGTGATAAAGATTGCCAGCGCGATGAAAGATACCAATGTCGCAAAGCTTGTGATAACGGATGTTGCACTCTTAGAAAGCATCAGTGCATAAATAACATAATAAGTGAACACACCAGCAGCAAGATTTTTATAAATACCAATGAAAAGCATCATGCCTGAATGGAGGCGGAAGGCACGTATACGCATACTGGCAAATACATCGTTGACAAGCTTAACAAGTACATGGTGTACCGATCCCATTTTTTCTGTATAGACAATATCCTCCGGAGCCCTCTCATATACCAGGAAGTAAACAACCAATAAGGAAATAGATGTCACTATGGCATAAGAAAGACCCGTATAGAAATAAGCATCTAAGTTACCTTCACCAACCTTCTGGAAAAAGAATGCCGGGAAAAGAAGTGCAATAGTACTGGCGAACGTACCGCAATACTGCTTGGCCGATACAAGCTTCGTCTTCTCAGAAGCTACCTGCGTCATCTCTGCCGGAAGCGTAGGTCCTGGAACCATAACCATCGTAAACACCATTTCATAAAGTACATTGGCGATTACATAAAACTCGAAGCTATGTCCCGGAGTCCAAAGCACCGGATAAGTCACAAGCACAAGGGGTGCTCCGAGAAGTATAAAGAACTTCCTGCGTCCGAAACGCCTGCCTATCGCATTTCTTCCAAAGTTATCACTGATATATCCCATGACTGGGTTGCCGACAGCATCAATAAGACGCGCAATCGTAAAAATAAGTCCTGCCTGTACTGCCGGAATGCTGCATGCTGATGTATAGAACAGCATGAGAAACGCGGAAGACAAGGCCTGCGTCCCGCCGCCGAGGAAGTTCAGGCAAGCATAACCAAGAACATTCCACCAAGTTACTTTTCTTGTTTTCATTTTGTTTTTTCCTCCTAAGATTTTCATAAATAAATGATTTATAAAGATTTCAAATAAATTTTAGATACTTTTTTCATCAAGCTCATTTCCTACATCAAAGCTGCGGTTCTTTTGCATACGCCCATTGATCATGACATTATCGAAAGTAACATTCCGTACATTCTGCAATACCGCATGCCCTCTGACCCCTTCAAGCACCATATCCTTGAAAGTGATATTCTCAATAGGTGCGTCTTCAAAGCCCTTCAAATAAAACGCATACTTTGCATCAATGCTGCCGCCGTCCACGGTCTTAAAGTCTTCCACGGCAATATTCCTCAAATGCGGCAAATAGCTGCCGTTTCTGCCTTCTTCATAAAAGAAATCTGCATATACAACCGCGACCCTGGATTTATTGACGCAGCTTTTCCTCACATAGACATTTTCAAGCCGGCCACCACGCTGTGCATTGGTTTTAAAACGAATCGGATAATCAAGATCCGGGCTATCAAAATAATTTTCTTCTGCAAAAACATTTTTTACACCGCCAGAAATCTCACTGCCGATTGTAATGCCTCCATGTCCATTAGCGAAACGATTTCTGCGAATCACGATATTCTCCGATGGAACTCCGATACGCCTGCCATCCTCATTCCTCCCGGATTTGATTGCTATGCAGTCATCTCCCGTAAGGAAATAGCAGTCCTCCACCAGCACATTTCGCGAAGATTCCGGGTCTATGCCATCATTATTATAAAGATTTGTCTCAATATGCACCCTGCGAATAAGAACATCCTCGCAAAGCACCGGATTGATTTCCCAGAATGGAGAATTCACCATATGAATATCTTCTATATGAATCCTTCTGGATGAATAAAGCTGGATGAACGGGGGACGTAATGTTGATAAACTATCATCAAAAACCCTTTTCTCCACCGCTGTCTTTTCTTTAGCAAAAGTAAAAAGACGTTCCCTTTGTGTCTGTTGATTTTCCTCATCAAAAAAACCAAACTTCCAAGGCATCCAGTTAAACTCATCTGCCGCCCCATCCAAAGTTCCCCTGCCTGTAATAGCAATATCATGTGCTCCATAGGCATAAATGAATGGCGAAAAGTTCATGCATTCAACACCTTCCCAACGGCTCAGGCGCACAGGATAAAATGCGTTCGTCTTGTTTCGTATGAACCTGAGAACTGCCTTATCCTCAAGGTGCAGTTCCACTTTGGATTTTAGCTCTATAGCTCCCGTGTAATAAATACCATCTGGAATCCGGACCATACCACCGCCGGATGAGGCCGCATCATCAATTGCTTGCTGAATTGCTGCCGTATGGCAGCATACCCGCTGTACCTGCCGTACAAGTTTTTTCCCCCTATATGCTTCATCCTGCCTGAGCGCAGATTTCGTGCCCTTGTAAGGTCCATCCGGATGTGTAAAATATTCTTCTTCTGTTTCAACCACAAGCCTGGCATAGCATGCTTCTGTAATGTCGAATACCTTATCTCCGCGAGGTTCTTTCGCAACGGCTTCGACCCTTTCAACAATATTGTCATAAAGTGCCTGATTCCATTTGAATTCCTGCCCCACTTTTTCCACCTTCTTTTTAAAATAAACTGCGAATACAAATTTTCTTGAAATTATCTCTTATCTAACATCTTATTTGGATGTAAGTTCTTACAGTTAAAATTCTATCATTTCCTTTAGAAGATTTGCAGACAAGATATTTAGGTTTTCCTTAAGATTTTAAAGAAAAAAACTGCTGTACAAAATTTAAATTGTCAATTTTGTACAGCAGTTTTGTATTTTTATATATTTTATAAGAGTTTCAGGCATCCATCCCGTTCTTTCACGCAGATCATTCAGGTTTCGTAGAACGTAAAAAAAGCTGTACCAGTTGCTCCTGCGGATCCTTATGATATCGGATGATTTCATAGACGGTCCGACAAATGGGCAGCTCTACACCATACTGTTCAGATAAGTCCATCAAGGCTTCAGAAGTGTATACGCCCTCGGCCAGCTTCGTAAAGGGCCGCCCGCTGATAAGATTTTCACCAAAACGACGATTATTGCTATAGGGTGAAAAAAGTGTCGCCTCATAATCGCCAAGATGCGAAAGCCCATAGACTGTCATGGCATCGCCTCCCATAGCCTCTATGAGACGCGAAAGCTCTTTGGTTCCGCGCGCCATAAGCGCGCCTTTGAGGCTCCCATATGAAAACCCGTCAAGCATACCGGCTGCCAACCCGATAACATTTTTAGCCGCTGCCCCAATTTCGATGCCCACTAAGTCCTCGCCATAATAAAAACGAATCAACGTACTCGACATCGCATCCACCAGTTGCTTCGTAAGATCAACATCCGTCGATGCAAGAATCATACAATTGGGAATGCCCCTAAGAAAATCCTGTACATGTCCCGGCCCAACCCACACAGCCACGGGCTGCTTTTCTCCAAGCTCCTCCTCGAGCACGGCAGACAGCCGCTTGCCACTGCCAATCTCCAAACCCTTCATACAAAGCAACAGCGGTATTTTACCTACGTTCTCAATTTTGGCCAGACGTCGGGCAAAGAACCTGAGTTGCTGCGAACTCACTGAAATTATACAAAAATCCGCCCACTCTACAGTCTCCCGCAGATCTTGCGTAAGCTCCACACTCTCCGGCAGCACAAGGTATTCATTTTGTCGTTTTTCCGCCAACCCGGCGAAATGCCGGGAGCCCTCACGCCCCCAAAGCCTGACCTCATGGCCAATATGATCAGCATACCACGCATGGAATGTTCCCCATCGCCCGCACCCCAAAACCGCAATTTTCACGCTGTAACCTCCCGAATTAAATCCTTGACAACTTCTCCTGCTATGATCAGTCCCACCACAGATGGAACAAAAGACACGCTGCCCGGAACCGAGTTCCTGCCGGGAGCCGGTACTTCACCGCTCTCCTGCACATTGCACTTTTGGGGCACTTCCTTTGAATATACAACCTTGAGTGCCTGTATTCCACGTTCCTTAAGTTTTTTGCGCATAACCCGCGCAATCGGGCATACGCTCGTTTCGTAGATATCCGCAACCTCAAAGCGCGTCGGATCCAATTTATTACCTGCGCCCATACTACTTATTACAGGTATGCCCATTTGCTTTGTTTGTGATGCAATATCAATTTTCCCCGTGATCGTGTCAATGGCGTCAACGACATAATCATAGTGTTCGCGAAAAAAATGTTCCGCCTTGTCCGGAAGATAAAATTCTTCTATCATATCCACTACAGCCTCCGGATTTATATCCATAATCCGCTGCTTCATGACCTCCGTTTTTTTCAGCCCTACCGTCTTAGTTGTCGCATGCAACTGACGATTGATATTCGATTCACTGATAACATCATGATCAATAAGCACCAGATGCCCTATACCACTCCGGGCCAGCCCTTCCGCCACAAAAGAGCCTACACCACCAATGCCAAATACAGCTACCGTACTAGCCGCCAGTTTATCCATAGCAGCCCGGCCTAAAACAAGTTCTGTCCTCGAAAATTGTCCCTGCATAATAAAATCCTTCCTTAATATAATAGAATTCGTACTGCCCGTACTCCCTCTCAACCTGCCAAATAAAAAGGATGCCGCATACAATCCGCAACACCCTCTATAGCTGCTATTTATTTTTCTTTCCATCTGGATTTGCCTGGAAAGATGGTATATCAAGCCCCTCCGGCATTCTGAACTTAGGCACCGCAGCCGCATGCTTTGTCATAAATCCTGGTGCCTCCAGCGAAAAACTGCCAATTTCCTTTTTCATTATTTCCTGATGTGGTGTCTTGATAACCACGCCATCTGCAAAATCCGTAGCAATAATGGTAGCACGCACCCGTTTTTCAAATGCCTTGTTGATAACCGTTCCAAAAATAATATTTACCTCCGGGTCTGTATGCTCATAAATATATTTTGTTGCCTCATTCACTTCATAAAGGCTGAGTTCATCACCACCAGTTAAATTCAGGATAATGCCGCGCGCACCATCCAGCGATTTCTCCACAAGAGGACTTTCCACCGCCAGTTGCACAGCTTTCACCGCACTCTCCTCACTTTCGCCAATACCCAGCAAAGCATCACTGCTCTCACTTTGACGAAAAATAGAGGTGACATCGGCAAAATCCACATTGATAACTCCCGTTGTAAGAATCATCTCCGATATGCAGTTGATCGCCTGACGTAAAATCCCATCAGCCGCCTCAAAAGCCTGCACAAGGGACATCCGACGATTTGACGCCAGCTTCATCAAATTATCATTATGCACAGCAATAAGCGCATCCATATTGGCTTGCATCCGCACAACACCTACATCTGCCATACGCTTCTTACGGGCCCCCTCGAAGGAAAACGGCACTGTGACCACACCTATGGTAAGTATGCCCAGCTCCTTGGCTATCTTAGCAACCACAGGAGCTGCACCCGTACCGGCACCGCCCCCCATACCTGCCGTAACAAAAATGAGGTTTGCTCCCTTCATAGCCATGCGCAGCTTCTCCGCATCTCCCTGCGCCGCAGACTCACCGATTTCAAGATCTCCTCCTGTACCACGGCCTCTCGTAAGATTTTCTCCAATCTGCAATGGCGTCACGCCAGCTTGTTCCAGGATAGCCAGTTGTTTCGCATCCGTATTCACCGCAATGAGTTCTATACCCAAAGTATTATCCCTGGCCATACGCAGCAAAACACTGTTACCGCCGCCGCCGACACCAAATACTTTTATATTTACAATCGCCTGCCTGATTGCCGAATCATTCGCTGCCATGAGAGTCTGCTCCCCTCTTCCTTGTTCCCCTAGCTTCATCATATATATTGTATAATTCGCCGTTTCCCATAGCTTTCCTTCTGAAAATAAAGAAAATAAAGGGCAACGCCAAGGAATTCCCGGCCCTGCCCATATTCCCCAGCAATCATCATTTCAAAACTACATTGCCGCAAAGAAAATTAATGATAAACAAACAAGAATAATCTTGATACCATCAAACTTCAAGAAAAACACTTCCCCATAAATCATATAAATAACTCAATATGGTTTTATTTTACACTTTTTTTCTATGAATTTCAATATAAAAAATCTCATATCGCAATTTAGAGGAAAATCGTCCTGTATATTTTTTAAGTTGCCCTTGAACCAGGCAAAAAACCACCAAGCTGGGTAACGACCATCCCTAAAATCATAAGTATGCAGCCAAAAAGTTCGATTGGCTGCATAACTTCCCCTAAAAGGATCCAACTCGAAAATGCTCCGAACACCGATTCCAGGCTCATGATGATAGCCGCATGCGCCGGTTCTGCGTATTTCTGTCCTATGATCTGTAAGGTAAAAGCTATACCGCCCGACATGACACCAGCATAAAAAATTGGAAATGCTTCTGCGCAGGCTCCTGCCCAGGTAAATTCCTCCACCCCCAGCGCGACAATCGCACTGCCCGCAAAACAGATGAATATCTGCATGGTTGACATTTCAATCGCGTCCACGCAGCTCGCAAAACGACCGATAAACATAATATGGGCTGTCCAAAAGAACGAGCTTATAAGTACCAGCATATCTCCATATGCCAAAGCCATATCTTCCTTCATACAAAGAAAATAAAGCCCCGTAAGTGCCAATATAGCTCCAAGCCAATTTTCTATCCGTAGTGTCTTTTTCAGCAGCACCGAAAAAATTGGTACAAATATGATATACAAACACGTTATGAATGCCGTCTTACCTGCTGTTGTATACTGCATGGCCACCTGCTGCAGTGACGAGGCCACAAACATGATACAGCCTGCCCCCACACCTGCCCGCCAACCGGTAAAATAAGTTCCTGCCCTTTTTGCCTCCACTCTTTGCCTGCGATAACCATACCATATGATCAAAAGCGCCAAAAATCCCAAAAAATACCGGGCAGCAGCGTAGCTGAACGGTCCCAAAGAATCCATGCCCACTTGCTGCGCCACGAATGTCGTTCCCCAAATAAACGCTGCTGTCATTAATAGCAAATTCCCGCGTAACCTCAATCAATCATCTCCAAAACAAACACTCTTTTCTTTGATTATAGCATACATTTTATGTATATGGACGTTGCTGCACTCCCGGAAAGTCCGTAAAATGCTCTGTAAAAAATACTCCCTATAGCAATAACAATTCACTATAGGGAGTACCGCACCACATATGGCATCTTATTTTTTCAGCACCGCATTGAATTTTTCTATAAGCTTGACCGGCTTATAGGACTCCTTCGCCTTGCGCAGTCCCTCAATGCCCATATCTTCTTCACGATTTATATAGGTCATATGCGACCACTCATGCGCAATAAAGGCCTGATTGATTGCCGGGTAGGCACCCCGTACTTCAGGGTCTGCCTTCTCTACATGGATAACCGCCGTATCATCATTGAGCTGTTCCCCAAAGGTAAACGCTACTACACGCTTGCCAACCAGTATGGCCCCTCCCTTAAGCCCGAAATCCTCAAAATTATTGAGCACCTCAAGAATAGCCTCCCGTTCTGCGGCAATGAAGGGATCATCCGGTGTTTCCTGTGCGCGCTGCTTATACCATCCGTTGATGTTGAGCTTACACTGCATGACAATTTCTTCCGTAATCGGCAAGTATTCAGCTTCATGATAATTTTTGTGGAAGCTGTTCAAATGATTTTTCTTGGAATGATATTTCCGGCCTGCAAGCTGTATGAGATCATCACTATTGTAAACATAATCAAAATTATCCCGATCCTCGCAGATTGTAAACTCTACGCCCTGATACGCCCGCAGAAAATCGGCCATGGAACGTTCTATTCCCGAAAAAAATACCGGGCGCCCCGCTTCCCTGAACCAGGAGAGCTGCTTTCCTACAGCCTTCTCTATCGCATTCTCCGGACCGAATGGCTGCATGGCAAACACCCTGTCGTTCCATTCTGCCTTCATATAGAGTACCTCGTCCTCTACCGTCCACATAATATGATATGGCTTGCGCCACATATAAAAATTCGTGAAATTAAAATGCGAGTTCTCATAGTATCTACTGCGGAAAAACGCATCCAGCACGGCTTTATCTTCTTTTTGCAGTTCCTTGAATTCGATGATTCTCCCCTTCTTTCCTACATCTCCCGCTGCTCCTTCATTATAACAATCCTGTCAAGTTCCGGCAATAATCTTTACTATTTTCCTCGGATTTATTTTTAATCTTGTTTTAATAAAATAATCAGACTCTTTTCATAGTTTATTGTTACACTATAAACATATTAGGAAAGGGGTTGAATGAATGACGAGTTTAGTAGCTCAATACAATCGTGACCTCGCATCTTATGAGGTAATCACCCGACAATTCCAGTCCATGCTGACCTTACTTCTGCAAAACCAGTCCCTGCATATCCAGTCCATTAGCGGACGCACCAAAAATCAAACCAGCCTGGCTAATAAGATTGAAAAAAATCACCATAAATATCATTTCCTTGACGATATTACTGACCTCTGCGGTATACGCATCATAACCTCCTACGGGGATGAAGTCGACAAGATAGCCGCTTTTATCTGCCAGCATTTCTCTATTGATAAAAAAAACTCCGTTGATAAACGTAAAAAACTCGCACCCGGAGAATTTGGCTACGCTTCCTTACATCTTATTGTAAACCTTCCGGTAAACGCCAAGGGAATTTGTCAGGGCGCTTACGGGAAGATTTGCAAAGTTGAAGTGCAGATCCGCTCTATTCTTCAGCATGCGTGGGCAGAGATTGAGCATGATCTTGAATACAAAAATCCCGCTGGTACCTCAGACGAAATCCGCCGTCGTTTCTGCCGGGCAGCCGCATTGCTTGAAGCCGCCGACTGTGAATTTCTTTCTTTGCGCAGCACTCTCACAGAAAACAGACCCGCAAACACAAATTTACCTGTAACTCTCACTGCAAAAAACACAGCCATAGCTCCGACTGCACAAGCAGAGTCCCCCCCCTCTTTCGCCAAACTCCTGGTGGATTTTCCCAACTTTGGCTGGGCCTCTTTTGTAACACTTATCTTCTTTATACTGGCTTTTCTCGCCGACCACTATTTCGGCACGAAAGTTACGCATCTGGCTTTGGCTTTTACCTCACTTTTAGCCGGCTGATGCTTAATATATAAATTAAATACTTTTTTCTTTCTCTATCTCTATATTGTCCGTAAGTCTCTTAGACAGAGGCCTACGGTACAGACAGTACAAGGGTCCGCACAATTTTTTTGCGCGGACCCTTTTCCTTTACCTTTTATTCCATAATTTTCTTTGTAAGACGAGCTTCTGATGCCTTGGCTTCAATTACTTCCAAAGGACTTCCCATCACAGCCTCCAAAGCAGCGACTACCGCTCCTTCAACGAGAGGACAGTCAAACATCCGGATTCTGCGGTCCTCCATACTTTCAATGACCATTTCTGTTGTCATGACAGCGCTTCCCATATCCATGAGCACTGCGACTCCATCTTCAGAATATACCGCATCTATTGCCCGACTTATCTTGGCGAAGCTCGTTCCAGTGGACCCGTCATCCAGCCCGCCAGCCGCCACAATCCTGGCATTGGATGCCATCATCCTGGAAACTTCGACAACGCCTTCA
>WSSedB1CaDRAFT_10000563_pt1 | contig 15710 bp, 9 predicted proteins | sample WetSurSB1Cattail_FD_9460 | JGI IMG/M metagenome (IMG submission 9460)
GCCTGCCACAACAAAGACATCACTGAAAAAGGACCTCGCAGACCTTTGGCATAATTCTCCGTGGTTTATTCTTCTTGGGGCAGGTATTGCCGCTATATTCTTCAACTCCATCCGCGATGGTGCGGCGATATACTATTTCAAATATTATATCCAGGGACAAAGTGCCTTCACAATAAAAGCTATCAAACTGACAATTACACTCAGCAGCCTGTATTTTGTACTGGGGCAGGCTGCAAATATAGTTGGTGTGATACTTGCAAAACCTGTTTCTGACAGGATTGGCAAGAAATATACTTTCTTGTATGCTATGTTGTTTGCTACAGTTTTCAGTATAGGTTTTTACTGGCTCGACAGAAACAGCATAAGCCTTATATTTGTTTTCCAGTTCTTAATCAGCATGAGTGCAGGTATTATTTTCCCTCTTGTATGGTCAATGTATGCCGATGCTGCCGACTATTCTGAATGGAAAACCGGCAGACGGGCAACAGGACTCGTTTTCTCTGCATCATCGATGTCTCAGAAATTTGGTTGGACTATTGGAGGGGCTCTCGCAGGCTGGCTGCTCGGATATTACGGTTTTAAAGCGAATGTGGTTCAGACTGCCGAAGCTCAAACTGGCATAAAGATGATGCTAAGCTTCTTCCCGGCTATAGGAACTCTGCTGGGAGCATTCTTTATGTTTATCTATCCTTTGAGCGAGAAAAAAATGACAACGATCAGTGCGGAACTCGTGGTGCGAAGGGAAACAGGTAAATCGTGAACAAGCTTTATTCTCATCGATTTTTTGAAAATGAATATATCAGACCGGTATTTTAAAACAAAAATATGTCGCAACAAAAATTGAAAATTCTTAAGTCAGAAGTTAAAAACGAACTTGTAACTAATATTTTGCCGTTCTGGATGACTAAAATGATCGATTCCTGCAATGGAGGATTCTATGGCAGGATAGATGGTTCAGGCAAAGTGCATGAAGATGCTGACAAAGGATGTGTCCTGAATGCCAGGATTCTATGGACCTTCTCATCGGCTTTCAGAGTGCTTAAGAATCCTCATTATCTTAAGGCAGCTGAAAGATCAAAAAATTACTTTCTTGAACATTTTTTTGATAAGGAATTTGGTGGCGTATATTGGCTTCTCGATCATAAAGGAAATATGAAAGACGGCAAAAAACAAATATATGCACAGGCATTTGCCATCTATGGGCTAACAGAATACTATCGGATAACCAATGACAAAATTTGTCTTGAGAATGCAATAGAACTGTTCAGATTGATTGAAAAGCACAGCTATGATGTTAAGCTCAACGGATATTTTGAGGCATTTTCCAGGCAGTGGGACACTATTGATGATCTTCGTCTCAGCGAAAAGGATGCGAATGAAAAAAAGACAATGAACACCCATCTTCATGTTCTGGAAGCTTATACAAATCTTTACAGAATCTGGAAAGATGAATATCTGAAGAAACAATTAACTAATCTGATTCATGTTTTTACCGATAAAATTGTCAATAACCTGACATTTAATCTTAACATGTTCTTTGATGAAGAGTGGAACGATAAAACTGACCTTGTTTCTTATGGTCATAATATTGAATCGTCCTGGCTCATTTACGAAGCTGCACAAGTCCTTGGTGATGAAGGCGTAATCAGCCAGGTGAAACAGTTATGCCTTAGAATAGCTGAAGCTTCAAAAGCCGGGATTATGGCCGACGGAGGCATGATTTATGAAAAATATTTCAAAACAGGCCATGTTGATTATGACCGGCATTGGTGGGTGCAGGCTGAAACAGTTATAGGCTTTCTGAATGCTTATGGCTTGTCAGGGGAAGAAGAATACCTGAATCTTAGTCTGTCAGCCTGGCAATTTATAGCAGATCATCTGGTTGACAGGCAAGATGGTGAGTGGTACTGGAGTGTGGATAAAAATCTTCAGCCGAATCTGAAGGAGGATAAGGCAGGATTCTGGAAATGCCCCTATCATGATTCAAGGATGTGTCTGGAAATAATTGAAAGACAGAGCAGGATTTGATTGGCTTTAATGTCTGCCTGAACAGATATAAAATATTTAATTCATTTGATTATGAATTACAGATTCAGAACGAAGCAAATTTAAAATCCATATTAGATGCATTAAAAACTTGTTAAATTCAGATTAGAAATTTTCATTATCTTTTCAAAAACTTAATAGTTCAATAAAATGAGAGCAAGAATTATATCATTAGTAATGTTTCTGACTTTGATCGGCTGCCAGAGTCATTCAAATTTGAAATTACCGTCTCTGATCGGTGACAACATGCTATTACAGCAAAAAACAACTGCGAAAATCTGGGGCAAGGCTAACCCGGGTAACAAAATTACCGTTTCAGCAAGCTGGAAATCCAGTGGTGAGGCCATAACCGGGAATGATGGCAAGTGGTCAGTTAATTTAACTACACCTGAAGCTGGCGGTCCTTTTACGATTGACATATCGGGCAATGATACTACAATTACAATTAAAAATGTTCTTATTGGAGAAGTTTGGTTTTGTTCAGGGCAGTCGAATATGGAAATGCCGCTTGCCGGCTGGCCTCCAAATGACACAATAATGCATTCTGCAAGTACAATTGCATCTTCTTCAATCCCGGAAATACGTCTCTTCAATGTCCAGAAAACAATATCCGGAGAACCGCTGGATGATTGTACCGGAAGGTGGGAAGTGAGTTCTCCTTCTTCTGTTCAGCAATTCAGCGCTACTGCATATTTCTTTGGGAAAAAGTTATATAATGATCTGCATGTGCCAATAGGTTTGATTGAATCAGCCTGGGGAGGAACTCCTTCAGAATCATGGACATCAGCAAAAGCTCTTGAAAATGTTGGTGAGTTTGTCTCAGAAATTGACGCTATTAAGAAAGCGGCTCCTCTTCAGGCTAAATATCAGACATGGTTGAATACACTTAAAAAAGTTGAACTTAAACCTGCCGGAAATGATCAGTGGAAAGATTTGAGTTTTAATGATGAAAATGTCCAATCAGTAGAATTCGATGATAGTAAATGGCCCACAATGGCATTACCGACACAATTTGAGAGTGTTATCGGCGATTTTGACGGTGCTGTATGGTTCCGGAAAAAAGTTGAGGTACCGGCAAATATGTCAGGGAAGGATCTTGTCCTGTCTCTTGGTCCTATAGATGATATGGATCGCACATATTTTAATGGGCAACTAGTTGGATCAAATGAAGTCTCGGGAGTTTGGAATGTCGACAGAAATTATGAAGTTCCTGCTTCCCTGGTTAAGTCAGGTACGAACACAATTGCTGTTAGGGTCCTTGATACACAGGGTGGAGGAGGAATATGTGGAACTCCTGAAAAGATGAAACTCCTGTTAAAAAGCGATGTAAATAATTTTATTCCGCTCAAGGGAGAATGGAAATACCAGCCTGTTGCGGAATTGACAGGAGGTAAATTTTATATCTATGATATTTCAAAAAACGATTTTCAGGCGCAGGAAAGACCTGTAAAAATTGGTCCTAATACTCCAGGTGCTTTATTTAATGGAATGGTTTGTCCTGTTTTGCCTTATCAGATAAGAGGAGCAATATGGTACCAGGGAGAAGCAAATGTCGGGCGGGCTGAACAGTATGCAAAAATATTCCCGGCAATGATCCGGAACTGGAGAGAGGCATGGGGAATTAAAGACTTTCCGTTCTATTTTGTTCAGATTGCTCCGTATGTCTATTCCGGAGTTGATTCAACAGAATCTGCATTTCTGAGAGAGGCTCAGGAGAGCGCTCTTAAACTGCCTGAAACCGGAATGGCAGTAACACTGGATATTGCAACTGTGATGAATATTCATCCACCTTTCAAGGAAGAGGTCGGTGACCGGCTGGCAATGCTCGCTCTTAATAACGACTACGGTATAAAATATTCATGCATTGGTCCCGTTTATAAATCAATGTCAAAAAACGGGAGTTCAATAATATTACAATTTGATAATACCGGAGACGGCCTTGTAGCAAAGAACGGTATTCTTAAAGAGTTCGAAATTGCAGGAAAAGACGGTCGATTTGTAAAAGCTGATGCCAAAATTGTAGATAACAAGGTATTGGTTTCTTCAGTTAAAGTAAAGGAACCTGTATCAGTAAGATACTGCTGGCGAAATGGCGCCGAAGCATCTTTGTTTAATAAAGAAGGCTTGCCTGCCTGGCAGTTCACAACAAATTAGACATATTGTTACGAGATTTTAGGCAGAATGCGGCATTCGAAATGTTAATATTTCTTAATGAAGCCTATTTCTTTTGTCATCGTCTGGAGTCGTCAGGAAACTTTATTAATTTAGCGAAAATAAATCTAAACATATAATGAAAACAAATCTGTTCTTATCATTAACCGTGGGTGCATTCATTTTAGTTTCATGCAACCAGTCAAAACTTAATAAGGAGATGGTTAAAAAAGATGTTTTTGGTACACATAATGGTAAAGAAGTTTACCTGTTGACTCTTACAAACAAAGCAGGTAATGTCATCAGACTTACCAATTTTGGCGCAAAGATTAACTGGATTGAAGTTCCGGATAAAAATGGGAAAAAGGAGAATGTCACTTTCGGTTATGACACATTTGACGAAACTCTTAAGGGAGATATGTCGTTCGGATCTGTTGTGGGGAGGTATGCTAACAGGATCGCCAATGGTAAATTCACACTCGATGGTGTTGAATATCATACACCGATAAATAATGGACCTAACACTCTTCATGGGGGACCATTAGGATGGCATAGTGTTGTATGGGATACTGAAATACTTAAAGACAGCAAATATCCTGCTGTAAAATTTACATATGTCAGTCCCGATATGGAGGAAGGTTTCCCGGGGAAGGTTACTGCAACTATTACCTACACATGGACAGACAATAATGAGATTGTGATGGATTATACCTGTACAACCGACAAGAAGACTGTTGTGAATGTTACTAACCATGCATACTTTAATTTGCACGGAGCAGGTAACGGTGATATACTTGATCATGTGCTTACGCTCAAAGCATCTGCTTTCACTCCTGTCGATTCAGTTATGATCCCAACCGGTGAAATACGTCCTGTTGCCGGAACGCCTTTTGATTTTAATACTCCTCATACAATCGGTGAACGGATAGGTGACAACTACGATCAGCTAATTCTCGGACGCGGTTATGATCATAACTATATCCTTGATAATAAAGAAGATGTTGATGTGACAGTATATGAACCAACCAGCGGTCGGATGCTTGAGGTAATTACTGATCAGCCAGGAATGCAGTTATATACAGGTAACTTCCTTGATGGAACACAGAAAGGTCATGGAGGAAAAATATACAAATTCAGATCGGGTTTATGTCTTGAGTCCGGTCATTATCCTGATAGTCCAAATCATCCTGAGTTTCCAAGTACTGTACTTAATCCTGGTGATACACTTAGAACAACAACGATTTACAGATTTTCCGTTAAATAGATAGAAGAATAAATAATTTAAAAATGACAACAAGAAGAGTTTTTATTAAAAACACAGTACTGACAACTGCGGCTCTTGGAATAGTTCCTGCTATTTCAGGTTCCTTGGTAGGTTGTGCGCCATCCGACCGGATCAATGTCGGGCTTATTGGCTGTAATGGCATGGGTTTTGCCGACCTGACTGAATTTCTGAAACACCCCCAGGTAGAATGTCTTGCACTATGCGATGTGGACGAAAATGTACTTAACCGCAGGGCGGCAGATGTTGAGAAAATGAGAGGTAAAAAACCTGCTTATCTATATAAGGACTGGCGTAAACTGATTGACAATAAAGACATAAATGTTGTTATCGTCGGAACCCCTGATCATTGGCATTGCATGATGATGGTAGGTGCTGCCCAGGCTGGCAAGGACGTCTATTGTGAAAAACCTCTTGGCAGGACTATTGAGGAATGCAATATTATGGAAGCTGCTGCAAAGAAATACAAAGCGGTTGTCCAGGTAGGCCAGTGGCAGCGCAGTGATCCTCACTGGCAGGATGCCATGGCTTTCGTTCACTCAGGTAAGCTAGGAAAAATAAGACTTGTACGGGTGTTCTCATACCAGGGATGGATGTCTTCCGTTCCGGTAGTTCCTGATGAGCCCACTCCTCCTGGAGTTGATTACGATATGTGGTTAGGGCCGGCACCAAGCCGTCCTTTCAACAAAAACCGTTTTCACTTTACATTCAGGTGGTTCTATGACTATGCAGGAGGACTGATGACAGACTGGGGTGTTCACCTGCTCGATTACGCTCTTTATGGCATGAACGTTACTACGCCAAAGGCTGTTATGGCAATGGGCGGAAAATATGGCTATCCTCAAGATGCCGAAGAATGGCCGGACAGCCTTCAGGCTCTCTATCAGTTCGATGGCTTTAATGTGCTCTGGGATCATGCGATAGGTATCAACGATGGAGCTTATGGTCGTAGCCATGGACTGGGTTTTGTAGGAGAAAATGGGACTCTTGTTATTGACAGGGACGGATGGGAAGTCATCCCTGAGAATGTAGACGGGCAACAGCGTATGGAAGCTGTTCCTTTAACGAAAGGCACCGGGCAGGGTTTGAAGAACCATGTTCAGAACTTCCTCGACTGCGTGGGGAAAAGAGACCCCAATACTAATGCCAGCATTGAGATAGGTGCTCATATTGCCAAATTTTGTCACCTGGGGAATATTGCATATCGTACTGGCAAAAAACTTGTATGGGATGGTACCAAATTTTCAAATGATGAGGATGCAAATAGCTACCTTATTCCAAATTACAGGGAACCATGGATATTACCAAAAAGCTAATATGGTTTAAACTCTGAATAATGATGATTCAGAGAAACCTGTTAATCAGATTTGTGGTCCCCACAGGTTTTTTAATAATGAAATAGTCCGATGCCGGTTTTGAAAGAACAGTTTTCTTTTCAGATCCGGCATTTTATTTATAAATTTCCCGACATATATAAACTTGCTTCATGAAAAAAGTATTCACCATGGTTATGGTATTTTCTCTGTTTGCAATTACACTCAATGTAAGGGCCCAGATGAATACTGTGCAATTCCCGTTTCGAAATACATCACTGTCTCTCGATGAAAGAGTAAATGATCTTGTTTCAAGAATGACCCTTCAGGAAAAGGCTGATCAGTTGCTGTATACTGCTCCTGCAATTCCCCGTTTGGGTATTCCTGCCTATAACTGGTGGAATGAAGCTCTGCATGGCGTAGCCAGGGCCGGTTATGCAACAGTGTTTCCTCAATCAATTACAATTGCAGATTCATGGGACGAAGGACTTATGTTCAATGTAGCCAATGCTATATCTGATGAAGCAAGGGCCAAATATCATGAGTTTCAAAGAAGAGGCGAAAGAGGTATCTACCAGGGTCTGACCTTCTGGTCACCTAATATAAATATCTTCCGTGACCCACGGTGGGGAAGAGGCCATGAAACATATGGAGAAGATCCATTTCTGACAGGACGAATGGGATACGAATTTGTAAAAGGTATGCAGGGTGATGACCCCCGATATTTAAAAACCGTTGCTACGGCCAAACATTTCGCTGTCCACTCTGGCCCGGAGACATTGAGACACTCATTCAATGCAAAAGTTAGTGAGATTGATCTCAGGGAAACATATCTCCCTGCTTTCCGGACACTTGTAGTCGATGCCGGAGTTTACTCCGTAATGGGAGCGTATAACATGTTCAGGGATTATCCATGCTGTGCAAATCCGATCTTGTATGGCATTCTACGTAATGAATGGGGTTTCAAGGGTTATGTTGTATCGGATTGCTGGGCAATTTCCGATTTTTATAGTTTCACTCATTTTGCAAAAGATCCTGCTGAGGCGGCTGCACAGGCTGTTAAGGCTGGAACTGACCTTGAATGCGGAGTTGATTATAAGCATCTTGTTGAGGCTGTTAACCGGGGTATACTGACAGAAAATGATATCAATATTGCTGTAAAACGGATCTTCACTGCAAGGTTCAAACTTGGTATGTTTGATCCTGATGAAATGGTTCCATATGCGCAAATACCTTTTTTCGTAAATTGTTCCGATTATAATAACTCACTTTCACGCCAGGCAGCCAGGGAATCGATAGTTCTTCTGAAGAATGAAAACAATGTTCTCCCTCTTTCAAAAAATATTAAAACCATTGCCATAATCGGCCCTAATGCTGATAATTTTGAATCGTTAATAGGCAATTATAATGGCATCCCAAAAGATCCTGTCACAGTACTGAAAGGTATCAGAAACAAACTTTCTCCTGGAACAAGGATAATCTATAAAGAAGGTAGTGATCTGGCCGATGGAATACATAACTTAGTGCCAATTCCTTCTCGCTATCTCGAAACTCCTGATGGCATTCAGGGTGCTTTTGGTGAATATTTCAATAACAGGGAAATGAAAGGCGAACCTGTTTTTACAAGGGTCGATGATAATATTAATTTCTATTGGGAGCATCTCTCCCCAAGGGCTGATATGCCTGACGACGATTTTGGAGTAAAATGGACGACCTATCTTATTCCTCCTGTGACCGGAACCTATGCAATTGGTAGCTGGGCATCATCGGAATATAAGATCATCCTTGACGGTAAAAGTATAATATCCGGAAGGAGCGATCATGAGGCAGGGCATAATGAGGTACCCGCTGAACTTGAAGCTGGGAAAAAATATAAGATTGAAGTTCTTTATAAAAATTATTCCGGTGATGCGGATATAAAACTCTTATGGGCACTTCCAAGACCCAGAATGACTGAGGAAGCTGTAGATGCTGCTAAAAAGGCTGATGTAGTAATACTGGTTCTTGGATTATCGCAGCGGCTTGAGGGTGAAGAGATGCCCATAAAAATAGAAGGCTTTAACGGAGGTGATCGTACAAATCTGAACCTTCCTTCCGTTCAGGAAAAACTTCTGGAAGCTATTACAGCTACGGGGAAACCAGTAGTAGTTGTACTCGCAAATGGCGGAGCTTTGTCGGTAAATAGTGCACAGGAGAAAGCTGCCGCAATCATGCTTGCCGGGTACGGTGGTCAGCAAGGAGGCAATGCAGTTGCAGATATATTGTTCGGTGATTATAACCCTGCCGGAAGACTTCCGGTCACCTATTATAAATCGATTGACCAGATCCCTGCATTTGAGAACTACGATATGACTGGTAAGACATACAAATTCTTTACTAAGGAACCCTTGTACCCATTTGGTTATGGACTAAGTTATACTACATTTAAATACAGCAATTTAACATTGCCTGAAAATGCAGTCGCCGGGGAGAAAGTTATTATAAAAGTTACAGTAACGAATACAGGGAAAGTGAAAGGAGATGAAGTAGCAGAGCTTTACCTTACAGATGAAAAGGCATCAACGCCAAGACCATTACGTCAACTGGAAGGTTTCACAAGGATTACGCTTAATCCGGGTGAAAGTAAAGTTGTTGAGTTTAACCTTGAACCTCGTCAATTCTCATTGATTAATAAACAGGAAAAAAGAGTAATTGAACCTGGGTTTTTTACGATCTCAGTAGGGGGTAAACAGCCCGGTTTCAAAGGCTATCTCGATCCTCAATTCACGCAGGTACTGACCGGAAGGATCAAACTTTCAGGAAAGGAATTTCCATTTGCAAACTAATTATACGTAAAAAATAATTTCGACAAATCGTAGAGACGCCCGATCCGGGCGTCTCTTTTTGATTGTAGCTGATAACGGAATCAATAAATTTAATAGATGAGTCAATCATATTAAAACACACAGGCAGTCTCAAAAGTTATTTTTAACCACGAAGGACATGAAGGTTGCACGAAGAGCACAAAGGGAAAATCGTGATATTTATCCCGATATTTATCGGGACTTTGTGTCCTTTGTGAATTTCCTTTGTGCCCTTTGTGGTTAAAAGATTTAGACTTTTGATACAGCCTCTACGGTAGATTGTGAGATATAAAATTATTTCATTTTGAATCTGTAGACTTTCACTGTATGTGGAAGCAGGTCAATATACATTGAAGGTTCCTTAAGAACAAGATCCTTATGATCCCATAAATCTCTTACAGTGAATTTCTCAAGTCCAAGTGGGGGATCTATCTCCCATCTTCCTAACCTGACCGCCGCGAGTAACCCAAAGTCGACAAGAACGCTCTTTTTTTCATCACTGCTGTTTAACAGGCATACAGCCTTTTCATTATTAGCTAGCATTTTAATCCAAATCTGGTAATCCCCGTTATTTCTCCAGCACTCACCTTCTTTGCCAAGGGTATCCTGGTCCAAAGCAATGATTTCTTTATTTGTAAGGATTGACTTGGTTTCGGGAGTCATATTCTGGAGATCATTTCCTGCCAGTAACGGAGCAGCAAGCATACACCACAATGAAAAGTGTGTCTTGTATTCTTCGGTCGTCATGCCTCCGTTTCCTACTTCCAGCATATCGGGATCATTCCAATGGCCCGGTCCGGCATACTTTGACAGATCTTTCTGCTGCGATAGTATATTGATCATGCTATTCCATGAGTCAGAGATATCACCTGTTGTGCGCCATAAGTTACCAACGTCACCGGCCCATTCCCATGGTTTGTTTGAACCCCATTCACAGATACTGAAAACTATAGGTCTGTGTGCCGCATACAGGCCATCACGCATTATCGAATAAGTAGATTTGGCTTCCTGAGAACCGGTATTACACCAGTCGTATTTCAAATAGTCAACACCCCAGCGTGCATAAGTAAGCGCGTCCTGGTATTCATGCCCTCTTCCTCCCGGACGTCCGGCACAGGTAAGTGTTCCTGCACAGGAATATATACCGAATTTTAGTCCTTTTGAGTGGATATAATCCGCTAGATATTTTATGCCATGCGGGAAACGATCCTTATCGGCGACTATTTCTCCATTATCATCACGTGAAACCTGCCAGCAATCGTCAATAACAACATATTCATAACCGGCATCTTTCATTCCGCTGCTGACCATAGCATCAGCCATTCCCATAATGAGAGATTCACTTACATTGCAGCCATATTTATTCCAGCTGTTCCATCCCATCGGAGGTGTTTTGGCAAGCTGATCATATTTTTGAGCAGAAGCACCTAAAAAGCAAAAGGTGATAGCTACCAATAAAATAATTTTTTTCATAGATATATTTTTTGTTTTTGTGATATTGATTATGAAATTTTGTTTATCAAATGTATCTACTTCTTTGTCCTTCTCAAAATAAATATTTCAATATTCGTCAGTTTCATTTGAATGGTTAAATTTGTTAATATATATGGTTACAATGAAGGAGGAAAACCATCTGCTTCAGAAAAGGGTAAATCTTTTCGACGGGATATCAATTGTTGCAGGGGCAATGATTGGTTCGGGTATCTTCATTGTAAGTGCAGATATTGCACGTAATGTAGGATCTCCCGGCTGGTTGCTGGTGGTGTGGCTTATTACAGGGATTATGACCATGATAGGTGCGATAAGCTACGGAGAACTTGCATCAATGATGCCACATGTAGGTGGTCAGTATGTATATCTGAAAGAGGCATATCATCCATTGATAGGATTTCTTTTTGGATGGACTACCTTTCTTGTTATTCAGTGTGGTACGATAGCCGCTGTGGCGGTTGCCTTTGCCAAATTCAGTGGTGTTATTTTCCCATGGATCTCAGAAAAAAATATTCTTTTTTACCTGGGTCCTTTAAAGATTAATAGTACAATGGTAATTGCCATTGGAATGATTTCATTCCTTACATGGCTTAATACAAAGGGCATCGTTACAGGAAAAACTGTCCAGAATATTTTTTCATCAACAAAGGTGATTGCCCTATTCGGTTTTATATTAATCGGGCTTCTTGCTACTAAAAACCTTCACTCTCTGCAGATCAATAAAGAAATATTCTGGCAGGCAGGCAAGGTTGGCCCTGGGGGACATACGATTCCTCTCGTCGGATTTGCGCTTATTGCAGCTATTGGCTCTGCTCTGGTAGGATCTTTATTTTCATCCGATGCATGGTATAGCGTAACGTACATTTCAGGAGAGGTTATTAATCCAAAACGAAATGTTCCACTTAGCCTTTTGTTTGGAACTTTAATTGTTTCAGTGCTTTACATGCTCACAAACTATGTGTATATAAAAGTCCTTCCCCTTGCAGGTTCTCCTGATGGTGCAGACGCCCTGAGCCGTGGTATTCAGTATGCTACAGACGACAGGGTTGCCACATCTGCAATGAGTGTAATATTCGGAGATTCTGCAGCAATAATAATGGCTGTATTTATAATGATTAGTACTTTCGGATGTAATCATGGTCTGATAATGGCGGGTCCGCGTGTATATTATGCCATGGCAAAAGATGGCCTTTTCTTCAGAAAAGTTGGTGAGATAAATAAAAAGGGAGTCCCTGGTTTTGCAATTGTTGTTCAGGGAATATGGTCTATACTGCTTTGTATGTCAGGAACATATGGAAATCTTCTTGACTATGTGATTTTTGCTGTGCTGATATTCTTTACGTTAACAATCTTTTCAATATTTATACTCAGGGTAAAACGGCCGGATATTCCCCGCCCATATAAAGCATTTGGATACCCGGTAATACCTTCAATTTATATTTTAACCACTCTTACCATAATGGTGATACTCCTGATCTATAAACCGGATTATACTTTCCCCGGTCTGGGAATTGTGATCCTTGGTATTCCTGTCTTCTACCTCTGGAAAAAATTTAATAGGACATCTGTAAAAAGTTAAGAGGAGAAATAGATAAGGGGAGAACACCTGAGTAGATATCAGCAAATTCTTCATGACCTTTTTGAAAATCTTTACGTACTTTGCACCTGCCTGCCAGTGGACAGGGTTAATGTATTTTAATTTTAAACATGCTACCTGAAGAATTTGTACAACGACTTAATGTTCAGAAATATGTAAATCCGGAAGCACTCCTTAAGGCGTTGGATGAATCATCCCCGGTAAGTATCAGGATAAATCTGGCAAAATGGGGGAAAAAGCCATTTGGATATGAACCTGTTCCTTGGTGCAATAACGGATATTATCTTCATTCAAGACCATCCTATACCCTGGATCCTCTGTTCCATTCGGGATGCTATTATCCGCAGGAAGCCTCGAGTATGTTTCTTGAACAGGTGATAAAACAAACTTCTGATGTGTCAGGGAAATTACGGGTACTCGATCTTTGTGCAGCTCCGGGGGGAAAAAGTACCCATCTCTCTGATTTAATTGGGCAGGGAAATTTATTGGTTGCTAATGAGGCAATAAGATCGAGAGCTCCAATTCTTGCCGAAACAATTACCCGGTGGGGTTTGGGAAATACTGTTGTGACACAGAACGATCCTGCTGCTTTCGGAAAACTACCAGGCTATTTTGATATTATTCTGGTTGACGCTCCCTGCTCGGGTGAAGGAATGTTCAGGAGTGAAATTGCTGTGAGGGAATGGTCAGCTGACAATACTGCTCATTGTTCAGAAAGACAGAAAAGAATACTTATGGACGTATGGCCTGCCCTGAAAGAAAACGGAGTTCTTATTTACAGTACATGCACTTTTAATCCAGGTGAAAATGAAGAAAATTTAAAGTGGTTCATCGAAAAAAAAGAAGCGGCCTGTATTCATGTCGATGTTTCGGAATACAGTGGAATTACTGAAATTGACTACGAAGGAATTTACGGTTATGGCTTTTATCCTGATAAAGTGAGAGGAGAAGGATTATTCATTTCGGCTATAAGAAAATTGGGACAACAAGACCGATTTCATTTTAAGAATCTGAAAAATTCTGAATTTCAGCCCGATAAGAGTGACCTTGCAATTATAAATCAATGGACCGGTTTTTCAAATGACAGAATTATTAAGAGGAATAATGAGGTTTATGCCGTTCCCTGTAATATGGATGATTATCTGAATATTTACAAAAACCTGAAGGTCATAAAACCCGGTACCAGAATATTTGCAGTTAAAAACAAGAGTTATTTGCCTTCACATGAGCTTGCATTATCAAAGATGTTAAAAAATGATGTTTTCCCGGTTAACGAAATTAATCTCTGCGAATCCCTTTCATTCCTGAAAAGAGATAATTTTACACTGGGTAATGTGCCAAAAGGATGGAATATTTTAACCTACAAAGGTGTTAACCTTGGATTCGTCAATAATATAGGCGAAAGGCTGAATAATTATTATCCAATGGAATGGCGGATCAGAATGAATCTTCCGGATCCAGGGAAAGAGAATATTATAGTATGGGATCAGTAATTTATAATTTGATTGTTATTCCTATGTGTTTACCTGGCGCCTTTGTGCCTTAGTGGCAAAAATCATTGCCACAAAGACACTAAGTCGAAAAGGATAAATATAGATATGATATGTAGCGATTTAACCTGAAACATTTCTTTAATTAAATGAAAAAAGAATATAGTGAGTTTCAAGTTTTTGCTAAACCGGTCGGGCCCGCCTGTAATCTCAATTGCAGATATTGTTATTATCTGGAAAAGAAAAGTCTTTTCAGGGATACGGATTTTTTTCTAATGTCTGACGATATTCTTGAAGAATATATAAGACAGCTTATTGAGGCATCAACGGGGAATGTAATAAATTTTTCATGGCATGGAGGGGAACCCTTGCTGGCAGGTATTGACTTTTACAGGAAGGTTCTCAAGATTCAATCTTCATATAAACCAGCTGGTAAGACGATTCTGAATGGTATCCAGACTAATGGGACGCTTCTTAATGAAGAATGGTGCAAATTTATAGCTGAAGAGCGTTTTTTAATTGGTATCAGCATGGATGGTCCGGCTGAGTATCATGATATATACCGTCGAACAAAAGATGACAGTAACACATGGTCCAAGGTTAACAGTGGAATTCAGCTTTTAAAAAAATATGGCATTATCCCGGAGATACTATGTGTTGTAAATGCTCAAAATGTTAAACATCCGCTAATTATCTATGACTATCTGAAACAGACAGGAGCGAAATTTATCACTTTTCTCCCTCTGGTTGTCCCTGAAAGCGATTCCTCCTCAGGAGCAAGCTCCGATTCAGTTCCTTCGGAAGAATTCGGATTTTTTCTAAGTGAAGTTTTTGACAGATGGGTTGAAGAAGATATTGGTAAGATAAAAGTTCAGATCTTTGAAGAGGCTGCCCGAACGGCATTTAATCAGGAACATACACTATGTATCTTTAAAGAAAATTGCGGAGGTGTTCCGGTTGTTGAGCATAATGGTGATTTTTATTCGTGCGATCATTTTGTAAATGAGGAATATTTACTTGGGAATATAATGGATCATTCTCTCGTTTCTTTTCTTGATAGCGAAAGACAAAAGTCATTCGGAAAGAAAAAATCGAATACTCTTCCACAATGTTGCTGCGAATGTGAAGTCAGGACAATGTGCAATGGAGAGTGCCCGAAGAACAGGTTTGTTTTAGCTCCCGATGGAGAAGCAGGTCTAAACTATCTTTGTAAGGGTTATAAATATTTTTTTAATCACTGCAGGCCTTTTGTTGAGGCAATAAGTGTAGCATGGAAAAATTGTGATCTTCCCTCATGAACACATCCTCATTATAATCCTCTGATTATGAACCTGGATTGCTAAAAAGCTCTTTGAGCGACTTTGTGCACCCTTAGGGCCCTTAGTGGTAAAAATTTATTTAGTTGAACCACAAAGGATCACAAAGTATGTCACTAAAGAACACGAAGGTTAAAGATTAATAGTTCTATTTCAACTTTTCTTTAAAGAATGCAATTGT